>Ga0193726_1002643_pt1 | contig 11957 bp, 10 predicted proteins | sample H2c1metaG_FD_144928 | JGI IMG/M metagenome (GOLD analysis project Ga0193726, IMG submission 144928) | Soil microbial communities from a riparian zone of the East river system, Colorado, United States - H2c1 | ecosystem: Environmental > Terrestrial > Soil > Riparian zone | place: USA: East River... | reverse complement strand
ACCCCGTCCTACAGCAACTGGAATATCCTATATCGGCGGATGTGAGCGTGAACGATTGTTTTCGTCCGGTCAGCCGCTTTTTTGATCGCATCTCTCGCCCTGAACAACTACTGGCCTCGCTCCCTGAGGCGATGCGGATCCTCACCGATCCAGTGGAGACAGGCGCCGTCACCATCTCGCTTCCTCAGGATGTGCAAACCGAAGCCTATGACTATCCGGCTTACTTTTTCAAAAAGCGAGTGTGGTCGATTGAACGAAGGCCGCCGCTTCCCGCGGTAATCGATCAAGCGGTTACTTTGTTAAAGCAGGCCAAGCGTCCGGTGATCATCGCGGGTGGCGGCGTTCACTATGCCGAAGCTTGGGATGAGTTGCAGGCATTCTCGGAGAACTTCGGTATCCCAGTGGGTGAGACATTTGCAGGCAAGGGTGCCATCCGAAAGCAATCCGACCTGCTCTTAGGCGGGCACGGGATTACGGGAAATCCGGCCGCCGCGCGGATTGTTGGCACAGCGGATCTGGTCATCTCGGTGGGTTCTCGGCTTACCGACTTCACCACCGGCTCTCAAGCCGCTTTCAATAATCCAGACGTGAAGTTCATAAACGTCAACGTTTCTTCTCACGATGCCTACAAGCAAGGAGCGCTGCCAATTACCGCCGATGCGCAGTTGGCGCTGCAAGCATTCTCAAAAGGTGCGGCGGCAGCGGGCGTTCAGCCCAATAAGGCTTACGTGGCTGAGGTGATGCAAGCGAGGAGTGAGTGGGAAGAGCGAGTGAGGGAAGAAGTCTACAGACCCACCCCCGAAGAGGCGATGAGCCAAGCCGAGCTGCTTGGAATTCTCAACGAGGAGTCGCGCCCAGGGGACACGGTTGTGGCCGCGGCGGGCAGTCCTCCGGGCGATCTGCACAAATTATGGGACGTGAGCGCGGGGGCGGCATGTCATCTCGAATTCGGTTGTTCCTGCATGGGGTATGAAATTCCTGCCGCCCTGGGAGTACGAATGGCCCAAGCGAGTGGGGAGGTTTACATCTTTATCGGAGACGGAACTTATCTGATGAATCCGACCGAACTTGTCACTGCCATGCAGGAAGATTTGAAGGTTACGTTGATCCTCTCGGAGAACCACGGCTACCAATGCATCCGGCAATTGCAAATGGGCAAAGTGGGCCACAGTTTCGGTAACGAGTTTCGAGGACGAGATATTAAGACCAAACGGCTGGAAGGCGACTACGTCAAGATCGATTTCGCCCAGAATGCAGAAAGTATGGGGGCGCGGGCCTGGCGGGTAACAACGCTGGATGAGTTGCGGAAGGCACTGCGCGAGGCGCGTGCGGAAAAGCGGAGCTCGGTAATCGTGGTAGAAACCGAGAAACATCACTACACGCCCGGATCCGGGGTGTGGTGGGATATTTCCTCCGCCGAGGTTTCTGGCGACTCCGCCACTCGCCGGCTGAGGAGCGAGTATGAAGAAGGTCGCGACAAGCTGCAACGATTCCATTATTGACCGAGCGCAATTCGTGCGGGACGAAGTAAGGAGGAAGGGCAGGTGGTCGCGGAAGCGAGTGAATTGGAGACGCGAATGAAATGGATGCGTGAGAGGGTGTTGAAAGGGGAGTTGATGGGCGGGACTTTTCTCAACCTCGGTTCGAGCCTCACCGCGGAGATGGCCGGTTCGGCGGGATTTGACTGGGTGTTGATCGATCTCGAACACGGTTCTGGAGATCGCCAGGAACTCTTGCTTCAGTTGCAAGCCCTCGAGAGCACAACGGCGGCGCCCATTGTGCGAATTGCCTGGAACGATCCCGTGCTTTTCAAACGCGTTCTTGATCTAGGTCCTTCAGGGATTATGGTTCCATACGTTCAATCGGGCCCGGAGGCGCAAAGCGCGGTGGCTGCCATGCGGTATCCTCCGGCTGGGGTACGGGGCGTCGCCAGCATGAACCGGGCTTGTGGTTTTGGTCTCGGATTCGATGAGTATTTTAGATCGGCAAATTCAAAACTGCTCACCATTGTCCAAATTGAGACTCCAGAGGCCGTCGATCATGCGGAAGAAATTGCGGCGGTGGAGGGAGTGGATGTTCTATTCGTGGGTCCGATGGACTTGAGCGTCAATATGGGCATTGCGTGTCAATGGGAGCATCCTGCTCTTGGCGCTGCGTTCGCGAAAGTAGTAGGCGCCTGCCGCCAGTCGGGCAAGGCTGCCGGCATCCTGCTCATGAACAAAGATGTTGAGCGGGCTGTGAGCCAGGGCTTTTCCTTTCTGGGCCTGAGTTCCGACGGAGCCATCGTGGCTACAGGAATGAAAGAGATAGCCAGCGTTTTCCGGCGACTCCCAAGCGCTGGCGCCAAAGCGTAAGGGCCCTCTCCAGAACGCTGGCCAATTCTCGCCTCTTCTCTCGCGCGCGAATGGAAAAAGTCCGAATTCCGATGGATGGCAGATAGAAGAACAAGAAAATCACTACAGATTAACGACTGCACGGAGATTGCTTTCCTATGTCCCAACCCGTCTCGGAAAAATACATTTATAGTGACCTGACCTGGCCGGAAGTCAACGAAGCCGTGGACCAGAAGAGGGTGATCCTCCTCCCGATCGGTTCCACCGAGCAGCACGGTCCCCATCTGCCCTTAGACGTGGATAATCTGATCGCCACCAGCGTGTGCCTGGAGGCGGGACGGCGTGCGCCCAGCAAGATTCTGGTAGCGCCAGCCATTTCGTATGGATACAACATCCACGCCATGGACTATCCGGGCACCATGCACGTTGGCCACGACTACCTTCTCGGGTTCTGCTTGAGCGTCTGCAAGAGCCTTGCCTACCACGGATTCAAGCGCATTATCATCGTCAATGGACACGGGGGGAATTCTGCCGTGCTCGAACTAGTCTGTCGCAGGGCTATCCTGGAAACGGACGCTCTAGTGACCTCGTTCATGTGGTTGAGCCTGCTCGGCAGGGATCCCGGCTTCATTTCCTCGGTACGAGAGTCAGTTTTCCCTGGTGGTTCTGGCCATGCGTGCGAGATCGAGACTTCGCTCTATCTGCACTTGGCGGGGGAAAAGGTCCAAATGGAAAAAGCCACGGACCACATCGCATGGTATAACCGGAAGGGAACAGATTCTTTTCAATGGGGCGATTTGTTCGGCGGAGGGCCGGTGTCGGTGTTCGAGTGGACCAGCACTTTTGTCGAGAATGGAATTTTTGGTCAGGCGAAGCTAGCCACCGCGGAAAAGGGCCGTCGTATCTTTGATGAGACGGTCACCCGTCTGGTGCAGGTCGTCGAGGAATTCCAAAACCGGCCCTCGCGCTCTCGGGTTGAGCACCACTCAACCAAACCTACGAGTCCGTTGCCCGAGCCGTAAGAAAAACTCTATCGCGTTGCGCTAGGCGACGAACCGCTATGTTTTTTGAAGATCGGATCAAGGCAAAGTCGAACAATCTCGATCCGGGCACTTCGAGAAGCAGGATGTTGCCTAACGGGGAACAGTGTCAAAAGATTCTTCGGACACCAACGCAAGGCTGGAAAATCGTTCGGGCTGAGTGTAACGGAAACTGAGGTGTTCCAGCATGACGTTCTCGGCTGGTTGATTCGATTTCCCTTGGAGGAATTTCAGCAGCATGCGGTGTTGGTTCGACAGGATCGAGGCCCAGCCGAGCATCTCGCGGTTCAGTCTCCACAAGACGCGGTGGGCGAAAAGAGGAATGGTAAGGCTTTCCAGCGTCTGGGCGAGGTACTCATTTCCGGTGTGATGCCACATGATGCGATGAAACTCGATGTCTAGTGCGGAAGCTTCGATCTCGGAGGCTTCGCGCGAATGCTCCATCTTATCGACCAAGACGGCTAAAGCCTCCAAGCCTTCAGTGGAGATTTTTGCCCGGCACAGACGAAGCGCCTCGGCTTCCAAAATCAAACGCAGACTGTTGATCTTTTGGATTTCTTCATCGGAGAGGTTGATGACAAATTTGCCGCGGCGCGGGATATCGACGACCAGACCTTGCTGTTGAAGTTGCTGGAGGGCTTCGCGGACGGGGATGCGGCTTAATCCGAGATCCCGCGCCAATTCACTCTCGTTGAGGCGCTCGCCCCTCTGGATCTTGCCCGAAAAAATGGCGCCGCGAAGCAGCTTTACTACTTGCTCCTTCAGGGTTCGAACGTCCATCCGTTCCAGGTTTGGGCTACGATCCGCTATGGCATCCTTCACGACTATTGAACCTCCTCCTAGCAGGTCATTGAACTTAGTATACAACATTGGAACTAGGTAAATTTCCTCCTCTGCGACTTCCCGGAGCCGCACAAAAAAGGGTAGCTACCTCTATTATGGTGTCTCTGGTTTCTAGAAAAGTATACAGTATGCGTTATTAAAACTCGCGAGAAGTAAATTGAAGATGGTTGCGAATGGGGATTCCGTAACTCCGGTCTACGTGGGTTCGCACTTAACGCTATGGGAGTCTATCCAAGGGAAACATCCTGCAGTTGAATCTTGTGTCCGCAGAGTACCGATATTCATACGATTGCCGATCGCCGTTTCGAAATGAATTTCGCGGTAGCACCGTACCGTCACCTTGGTGAAGCCGTTAGACGGGCAAGAAAGGTTGACCTGTATCCTTATCTATCCTCGCCAGAACTACATCGCGCAAGAACACCGACGCATCGTGCTCAACGATTCGTTGCGGACAATGTGATCCCGCTAAGGCCTTTCTAGAGCTTAGGGTACTGGGTCGGCAGGAGCCGGTGTCGGTGCCGCCAATCTTTCACACCGGCTGCACTTTCCGGCCAACACGACTCTTGCCGCCTCAGAACATCAAGACGAGCCGGTGCGCAAATTGTGTCTGTGGAGCACTTCCGGATTGACGACGAACTGGGGGACGTTTCCTAGAAGGGCGTCGAGCATTTCCGCAGCAGCCGTGCTTCGCAGTTCCTGGAGTGACTCCACAGAGTTGAAAGCCGCATGAGGCGTCACTATCGTCTTGGGGTGGAGCAGCAATGGATCGTGGGTATCAGGTGGCTCCTCGGGCAGGACGTCCAACCCCGCCCCTGCTATAAGTCCATCATCGAGTGCTTGCAGCAGAGCTTTTGAGTCGACGATATCACCGCGTGCGGTATTGATAAGGAATGCAGTTGACTTCATTTGCTGCAAGGCTGCGAGATTGAAAAGATGATGGGTCTCAAACGTTAGAGGCGCATGGATTGAGATGTAATCGCTGCGCCGCAGGAGTTCCGGAAAGCTTACGGTTTCTATCGCTTCATCCTTCGCCGAGTTAAACCGAGCTGTACGATGGAAGGCAATCACCTCCAAGCCCAGACCCATGGCCTTGCGACAGACTAAGCTGCCGATTTTTCCAAATCCCACGAGGCCCAACGTTTTTCCTCGGAGGCGATAGAACGGAGGCCCCACGCGAAGATCATAGATCCCGCTTTTCGCGGCGCGGTCAAATAATGTGATCTTTCGGGCCAGCGCGAACAGAAGTGCTAGCGCGTGATCCGAGACCTCCTCCAAACAATAGCCCGGTACGTTGGCTACAAGAATGCCCATTTCTGTAGCGTACTGAACGTCGATATTGTCCAACCCCACCCCGTATCGAACGATCGCTTTGCATTTGCGAGCATTGGCAATTATTTTCCTAGTTACCGGCTTCCAGTTGGTGAAAATTCCGTCCACACCGGCGGCCAGCTCTACCAACTCGTCTTCAGTCCCGCTGTGCGCGGTCACAAGGCTGGCGTTGATGGTAGAAAGTATTTTCCGCTCGATTTCCAGATCCTCCCAAGCGTAATCGGTAACCATGATTTTCATCGACCCGAGCCCGCCTGCAGTGGAGGATAGATGAATGCCTTGCCGCGCCCGAGTCCTACATATTTGTCGGAGATGCCGGCGCCGTGAAGACAGGAGCGGAACAGCCACGGGTCTAAACAATTGTCCGAAAACATGTCATAGTGGCAGGGAATAACGACTCTAGGGTTGATTTTTTTAGTGAGCTTGGTCGCTTCATTCGGGCCCATGTTATGGAACGCACCATTGATCACGGTAACCATAATTTCAGGTTTATAAGCCGCAATGTACTCCAGGACATCGTGGTAGTCCGTGTCACCGGTGAAATACAGAGTGGGACCGGAGTCTACAAAGAGTAGAAAGCCGGTGTGCGTCACGTCGTCCCCTGCCGGCGGGATGGCAAAGGTTGATTTCAAGCGTATGTCTCCGAAGCGGTGCTCTTTGTTTGGCCAGCTTAGAACGGTTTCATTCAATGGAACGGCGAATGTCAGGAGTTTCTCCATCGTCTCGCCGGGCGCGACATAAGGTCCATGGAAGCCGGAGGCGCGATGCCGCTTGATTGTCTCGGGGTCGCAGTGGTCCTGGTGCGAGTGAGTCAGTGCGATCACACCCACGTCCAAATCTTCGGGTTGAATCGGAGGAGGGAATTTGCGACCACAATCGAATCCTGCTTCGGCAGCTCCCTCCTTGCAACTGTCGGTCAGATAAGGGTCGATCGCCACGGTCATCCCGCGGGGGGACTTGACAATGAAGCTTGCCTGGCCAAGCCACCACAAGCCCACGCTGCCGGCGGGTACAGTCTCCCGGCGAATCTCCGCCATCAGAGTCATGCGAAACACCTCCTTTCGAAATGCGAGGGCTATCGGAGGGGCGGGGTCACCGTCCACGACCGGCCGATTTCCTCGAGGCTCCTGCCTTTGGTTTCCGGCACCAATCGCCAACAGAAGAAGAAGGTCCCGGCGCAAACCAGCGCAAACACCCAAAATGCCCCTGCGGCCGAACCGAAATGTTTTTCGGAATACTCTGTCATGACGGGGAACACGAGGTTGGCGGCAAAAGAAGAAATCCATAGTGCGGTGGATGCTACAGCCATCCCTTTGCCACGCAGATGGTTGGGGAAAATCTCTGACATGATCAGCCATGCCACTGGCGCGATGCTCATTACGTAGGCCGCCACCGCGACCATCATGACCAGTGGCACAAGCGGTCCTATGATGTGCAGGTGGAAAAATATTCCCATGACGATGAGTCCCGCAGCCATCCCCAAAGTTCCGAACAGCAAAAGCGGTCTTCGGCCGACACGATCGACCAGCCAAACTGCGGCCAAAGTGGCGACCAGGTTCCAGATGCCAATAATCATTGTGACGCGAATGGCCTCGGAAGCTTTGGGGAAACCTGCTTGCTGCATGATCATGGGAGCATAGAAGATGAGGACGGTTACACCGTCGAGCTGCTGCAAGACAGCCAGACCGACGGCGATCAGCAGCGCAATCCGAATGCCAGGCTTGAGAAGATCGGCGAGATTGCACGTCTTTTCCACCAGAGATTCGCGAATCGTTGCCATTTCCAACCGGGCGCTGTCCGCTCCTCCGATTCTGGTCAGAATCTTGAAGGCTTCCTGCTCGCGATTTTTCTGCACGAGCCATCGTGGGCTCTCCGGAACAAAAAGCAGCCCAATCATGAAGATGCCGACGGGCACTGCCGTGGATCCGAACATCCACCTCCAGTTTCCCGAGAACGAAAGGAGATAGGCCACCAGATAGGAAGCCAGTGCACCTACAACATTTGCTAATTGATTGAGAAGCACGAGCCGCCCGCGAATCCTGGCAGGAGAGATTTCGGCTATGTACATAGGGGACACAATGCACGCCGCTCCCACGCCAAATCCACCGATAATCCGGAAAACGTTGAATTCCACAATGTTTCGCGGAAGCGCAGTGCCCAGTGCCGAGAGTCCAAATAAACCTGCAGCAAGGAGAAGAGTGTTTTTTCGCCCGAGGCGATCACTTAACCAGCCCCCGAATGATGGGCTAAAAAAGCATGCGATCATCGCGCTGGTCATCGCGAACCCTACAGCGAGAGGGCTGAGGCGGAAATCCCGCTTCATGAAAATGATTGCCCCGGACATGATTACGATGTCGTAGGTCAGCAAGAAGCCACCTACAGCGGCAACCAGCGAAATGAGGTGAACGTACAACTCATTCGGGTGTTCAGGCGAATTGGGCAACGGCTCGGTCATATTCATTTTCGCTATTGATAGTGTTGCTTCTTCTCGCTAGGAGCTGTTTCGAATCAGTCTTTCTTAGGGCAGGCCAGTTGCCGGTCCAGCAGATAGGACGTAGTTTGAAACGCGCGTAATCGACGAGGAATTTCGGGCACCGAGGATAGTTGGCGACGCCTGGCGCTGTCCCCGCTGAGCACTTCCATGTCGGAGGACTCGGTTTGCCTCCGGCCCGGGTGGAAGACTCTTCCGGGTGGGCCGCTGCACGGATTGTAAGCTGAAGCAACCCGCCATCAATCTTCGACCACGCACGAATATTCCTCTCCCCGACAAACTTAGCATCTGTTTTAATCCTTTTTGCTAAGAGCACAGCCGCCGTCCACGAATAGAATCTGCCCGGTCATATAGTCGGATTCCCGTGAACAAAGAAAAACGAATGCATCGGCAATCTGTTCCGGTGTTCCAAATTCTCCGACCGGGACAGAAGCCAGGAATTGTGGGCGAAGGGTGGGATTGCATTCAAATGCCTTTCGGGTAAGCCCCGCATCAAGGATTCCCGGCGCTACGGCATTCACCCGAATTCCTTTTGCGGCATATTCTTGAGCCACCAAACGAACCAGATGGTCGAGACCTGCTTTGCTCACACAATATTGAACGGCTCCTGGCGAAGCGTGTGACCCAACCCACGAACTAGTGAACAATACTTTGCCGCGGATGCCTGCTGGATCGGGCGCTTGATCGAGCATTCGTCTTACTGCAGACTGCGCTAGCATGGCGCACCCAATCAGATTGACTCGCAATGCCTCTGCCCATTCGTCGGCCGTCACATCCAGAAGGCCTCCACCCGATCCCATTGCCGCATTACCGATAACGATATCGAGCCGCGCGAAGTCTTTCGCGACCTGGGCAATCGCGGTTTGGAGTTGGTCTCCGCTGCCCTGATCTACCCTCTGATACGCAATCCCGCCAAGTTCCCGAGTGCGCACCTCCCCGGAACTCTCGGGTAGCAAATCGAACAGAATGACTCGTGCGCCGAAGCCGGTAAGCTTCTTCGTAATTTCTCCGCCAATGTCCCCGCATCCGCCAGTGACGACTACAACTTTGCCGTGCAGGCCTCGCGAATTCTCCCCCACAGCTTCGAGAGGCTTCATTTTTTACTCGACTGTCGTGATCTGGTACAGAGGCGGCAACCCTCGTGCAATCCGGAAGATATTTTCTGCAGCCGCTCCGGTGCGGCGGCGCAAAGTGCCTCGCGTTCCTCCGGCAATATGAGGCGTTGCAACCACATTCGCCATTTGCAATAGAGGGTGCGAGGGATCGAGAGGCTCGTGGACAAAAGTATCCAGACCTGCGCCACGAATCTTGCCTGTTTGTAGCGCTTCGACCAGAGCAGGCTGATCGACGATTTCTCCGCGCGCGACATTCACCAGCACGGCAGTGGGTTTCATGAGCCCAAGAGCGCGTTTGTCGATCAGATGGCGGGTCTTGGAAGTGAGCGGAGTATGGAGTGAAACATAGTCCGCCTCCGCCAGCACTCTGTCGAGCTGGTCGGGCCGGCCAAAGAAATCGATATGGTGCTCCGCCAACACGGCAGGTGAGACTTGGGTGGCGTCCACTGCCATAATCCGCATTCCTACAGCGGAAGCTCTTTTGGCGAGCTCGCGACCGCTGGCTCCAAGCCCGACCAGACCGAGGGTCTTTCCGTGCAATTCCTCATTCATCGGGTGATAGAAGACACCCGATCGGATGTTGGTGACGCTCAGGTGAAGATTCTTGGCGAAACAAAACATGAAGAAGAGAGCGTGCTCGGCGAGGGCGATGCCGCTAAAGACGCCGGGCGTGTTGGCCAAGGGAATGCCTTTACCAAGAATGTACTTGACGTCCAAATGATCCAAGCCAGTTCCGATGACTTGCCAAAGCTTCGCCTCTAGTGCGGCGTCGACCATCTCGTGCGATCCCCACCCACCCTGGTCGACTACGACATCGACGTCCCCGAGTTGGTCGGGAATCGAAAGGTTGGGGTCGTATAGCGAAATGGGATAGGTGCCTTTGATTGCGTCCTGGAAGTCGTCGAGGCAAGGATGGACTAAATCACGAAAGCCGATAAAAAGGATTTTCATTTACGGCCACGCGCTCCCGAAGTGCTGGTTAATTCAATCTGTATACAGTATTCTAGTTGAGGATGTCAATTACTCAAGTTTGCCCGAACAACCCGGAATCTCAGCGCGGCGACGATCCTGGGTTCTCAATCAAAAGAGACCGCCAGAAAAATCAAGCCGTGAATTGTGATTTCCTGTCTCCATTTTGGCGCCTTATCGGCCAAGTGGATACGCGGGAACCGATGGATGAGCGTTCTGAGGGCAACTTCGCTTTCGAGGCGGGCAAGGGAAGCGCCCAGACAGAAATGGATCCCATACCCAAAACCGACATGACGAACGTTCGGACGCGTGACATCCAATCGGTTAGGATCCGGGAACTGCGCCGGATCCCGGTTGGCAGCCCCCAACATAGCGGCGACGAGCTGGCCCTTGAGAATCTGTTCTCCCTCGATTTCTATGTCGTCAGTGGCCACGCGCCACTGACGATGAATCGGCCCGTCAAACCGCAGCAGTTCCTCAATGGCTGCCGCAAAAACAGCTGGATCGTTGACTGATTTTAGTTTCTCTAATTGGACGGGATTTCTAAGCAGGGCCAAGGTGGCGTTCCCAATGAAACTCATGGTGGTTTCATACCCGGCCAAGAGGAGAGTCACGCACACGGACAAGAGTTCGGCATCATTGAGGAGCGCACCCTGGTCTTCAGCACTCGCAAGCGCCGTGATCAAGTCAGGTTCCTGACGGGAACGCCTTTGCGCTATGAGTCCACGAAAATACTCCCTCAATTCCAACAGACTTTTTTGCGCGCGGCCGGCTGAGTCGCAGATGACGCGGCTTGAACCGCTCACGGTCCTGCGGGGGGATTCCGAGTATCTCTCCGATCACCGCGGTGGGAAGCAAGAACGCAAAGTCGGAAATCACATCCATTCCGCCTTTTTCCTTCACAGAATCGAGCAGGCTGTCCACCAGGGTCTGAACTCGCGAACGCTGGGCCTCGATGAGACGGGGAGTGAACGCCTTGGTGAGAAGTCCGCGGATACGAGTGTGGTTGGGAGGATCGGAGTTGATAAGCCCCTGCTGGAAATGGTCCTCAAACGGCCGCAGGTCTTTTCGCACCTCTTCCGGAAGCTGCCCAAGAAACTTGCTCATCCGTCCTACATTCGAGAAACGCTGAGCGTCGCGCAGCATCGCCGACACATCCTTGTAACGGGTCAGCAGCCAGCCTCCCCACTCAGGGCTCCAATGCACGGGATCGTTCTCCCGAAGGTATTGATATACAGGATAAGGGTCTGAGTAAAAACTCTCGGACCCCAAATCTGGTTCGCACATAATCTTGGCTCGTGGATTCAAGCTGACGCTCTCCGTGGTCCACTCTGAACCTGTGGCCAAGCTTCACGCCACGCCCGCTTGAGGTTGGCCAGAATGACAGCGTTGGATTCCCCGGGTTGAGGCTTTATTTCGAATCCAACAGCCGGTCTTTTTCCCATGGCCGGGTTTGCTCCCAAATAGCCAACTCTGAAAAGAGCCTGCAAGAATTCCACCAGCTCCGGCACATCATTCTCGCTCCCTGGAAAGCCGAAGCGGGGATGTGAATCACCGTAGCTTGGGCGGTCTGGAACTTTGACACAGTTGCCAACATGGACGTGGCAGAGATACTCTTTCAGAAGGTTGAGAGCGTGAACCGGTTTTTCGTCCAGCAAGACCATGTGTCCCATGTCATAAAGCAGGCCGAAATCCGCGAAGTCCGCACGCAGTTCCGCAGCCACTGCTGCCGCTTCCTCGGCCGGACCGATCAGGGCTTTCTTATCTACGTCTCTATCGAAAGTCTCGAGCACCAGACTGATGTGGCGTGACTTAGCGTATTCCGCGAGGCATTGCA
>Ga0193726_1002642_pt1 | contig 11958 bp, 10 predicted proteins | sample H2c1metaG_FD_144928 | JGI IMG/M metagenome (GOLD analysis project Ga0193726, IMG submission 144928) | Soil microbial communities from a riparian zone of the East river system, Colorado, United States - H2c1 | ecosystem: Environmental > Terrestrial > Soil > Riparian zone | place: USA: East River... | reverse complement strand
GTAGTTCCTGCCTTTGCCGGCCTTGGCGCACCGCATTGGAACCAGCACGCAAGAGGTGCCATTTTCGGACTCACCAGGGGAAGCAGCAACGCGCATATTGCAAAGGCTGCCCTGGAAAGTATTGCTTACCAAACTTACGATGTTCTCAAAGCCATGGAGGCCGACTCTGGTATCAGTATTAAAGAATTGAGGGTTGATGGTGGCGCTACGGTGAACAACATACTCATGCAATTTCAATCCGATATTCTTAATTGCAAAGTGGTGCGGCCCACGATCACAGAGACAACGGCGCTTGGAGCTGCCTACCTTGCTGGTCTTGCTGTTGGCTATTGGAAAAATATTGAAGAGATCCAACAGCTATGGCAGGTGGATAAAAAATTCTCTCCCCAGATGGAACCTACAAAAGCAAAGGAATTGCTTAATGGATGGCAGCGGGCAATAAGAGCTTCAATTAGTTGGGCGAAACAATAGTTCGGAGTTCAGAGTTCAGAGTTTCGAGTTTCGAGTTCAGAGCCTTGAGCTACGAGCTGTGAGTTAAGAGTTTGGAGTTCCGAGTCAATACAAATTCAGAATCGAGTTGCGGGTTAAGAGTTCTGAGCTTTGAGCTACGAGCTTTGAGAAATCAGAAATTCTGAAGGCTAATTATTCATTTTTAATTTTTCATTTTAATTATAAGCCACCGATTTTTTTGATTTCAAAGTATAAAAAAGGTTCAGGAGTCTTATAAATTGATTCAGGCTGTTTTCATCTTTATTTACCAGCGTTAATTCCATGTTGGTCGATATAAATTTATCCTTTAACTGCCCGCCATAACTCACTAATTTATCAAACATGCCCAGCACTTCAGCTGATTGCCTGGCTTCCTCCTCCGGTTTATTTTTAAACATCGGCTGAACGGCAAAACCAAATACAGTATGCAAATCGATCAGGGCCGCTGAAGGATTATTTTTATAAGGTTTGAACATTTTTTTCAAATCTTCGTTGCTCCCGGAATGAGCGAGAAATTTTTGAGCAGCAGGTTGAGACAAGGAAACAACAAATACGGAATCATCTGATAATACCAGTGGTTTTGGTTTTTTTGCTGAATTATTTTTTGCTGAATCCGGCTTTTTGCTTTGGAACAACGTGCTGATGTCTTTAAATTTTTCTTTATTGTTGAGGCTACCAGCCACAAACAATTGAATGCCATTCATACCTAGGGTCACGGAATCTTCCGGGGAGATATCATCCACTTTCATAACGGCCAGCAGGAAATCTCCTTTAATGGCCGAAAGGATGTCTTTTACATTTGTATGTTGCTTACCCATGCTGTCCAACATTTTATCAGCTCCGGATTTTGCCAGGCTTTCGGTTATCATTTCAGGAGAAAAACTAAATGAGCAAACAAAAACAGGATGACCGCCAGGCAAACGGTCCAATAAGCCTGTATTAATATTTCTTAAAGGATATTTTTTATACATTGAGTCTATGCTGGGAGAAACGTATTGTTTCATTTGCATAACAACCTTTCCATTTTCAAAATTTATTACGCCCGAATTAAAGCTCCCTTTGCGCATCAGGTTCTTGTTCAGCATTCCAAATGCCGGGGGAATTTTGCTATTTTTCGATGCCTGGTTGCCGGAAGTATTATTTGTCCATAAAAGCATATCCCCACTTTCTTTTAATAGAGATAAGAATTGTGGATTATCGAATGCGATCTTACGTTTGGTTAATATCGTTTTACATTTTTCAGTCAATTGCTTTGTTTTCATCAACACGGCGTCTGCCTTCGCTTTTGGATCTTGATTTGTTGTGTCTGCTTTCAGGTTACTACCAGTTATAATAAATATTTCCCGGTTCCAGGCAAAAACGGTGCTTTTATCGATCAGGATATTTCCATCCCCGATTTTTATTGGTTTTATTTCAGGATTTAACTCTGTGATCATTTTTGCAAAACTGGGGACATCCTTCAAGGTGCCATAAATCACAAGAACTGATTTTTCATTCGTTTTACTTTCAGGAACAACCACGAAAATTCCCTGGCCCAGGTCAATTCCTGTCTGGGCCGGATTGCTCAGATAACTCTTTCCTTTTTCCGGGGCTTGCTTCACCAGGCCTTCAAACATTTTATATTTTGCCAGGTCTTGCCATTTTATTTTTAGCGCCAGGCTCAAAGGATTGATCTTAATAATCCCTTTTGGATTATCAGGTAAATACCTTAGGACAGTATTTGTTTGAGAAAAAGCAGGCAGCGCCTGGACACAACTAATTAAAAAAATGATTAAGGGATTAATGACTCTCATGCTGGATAATTAAAAATTATAATTTTTAAGATCGTTCCAAACCGGGAAATGATCCGCATTTCTGTTTCAGGGAATGGTCAACAGGGAATTTAGTGAAAATCAATTACAAATTTTATGAAAATTAAATTCGGATATTGCTTTATCTTCCTTAAAAACAATCTACGCTTTTGAATAGAGCCGAAATGATAGAACGGTTGCGAATAACTCCTGAATGGGACATTTGCATCATTGGCGGAGGGGCTACAGGCCTGGGAATAGCTGTGGATGCGGCTTCAAGAGGGCTAAAAACCTTGCTTGTTGAAAAATCTGATTTTGCAAAAGGAACCTCCTCCCGGAGTACCAAACTGGTGCACGGCGGCGTCCGCTATCTCCAGCAGGGAAATATAAAACTGGTGATGGAGGCTTTGAAAGAGAGAGGAATACTTTTAAATAATGCCCCACATCTTGTAAAAAACCAGGCATTCATCGTTCCTAATTATAAATGGTGGGAGGGTGCCTTTTATGGAATTGGATTGAAGGTTTATGATTGGATGGCTGGAAGCCTTGGGTTCGGCCCTTCCCAATTCTTGTCAAAAGAAGAAACACTGGCGCTTGCCCCAACACTTGATCCTGAGAATCTGCGGGGTGGTGTTCTTTACCATGACGGACAATTTGATGATGCGCGGCTAGCAATTCACCTTGCCATGACAGCCGCTGACCAGGGAGCTGTTTTAATTAATTATATGAGTGTGGATGGCTTGATGAAAGCAAACGACAAAGTCTGTGGTGTTATGGTGACAGATATGCTAAGTAATGTTTCCACACACCCGGCTTCTGCGCAGACTGGCTCATCCTCTTATGAAATCAAATCAAAAGTCGTTATCAATGCTACCGGGGTATTTACTGATTCCATATTAAAAATGGATGATGTAAAATCAGGACCACTGGTTACCATGAGCCAGGGAATTCATATCGTCCTTGAAAGGGAATTCCTTCCCACAGACACCGCGATCTTAATTCCAAGAACAGATGATAAACGGGTATTATTCGCAGTACCATGGCACAATAAAATTATTGTTGGCACCACGGATACACCCGTTATTAAAGCCTCCTCCGAGCCTGTTGCCATGGATGAAGAAATTGATTTCATTATTCATCATATTCAAAAATATCTTGCAAAAGATCCTGTTCGTTCAGATATAAAAAGTGTATTTGCTGGTTTGCGCCCATTGATAAAATCTCATTCAAAAAATACGGCTGCTCTCTCGAGAGATCATCATATTACTGTTTCCCAATCCGAATTAATAACTATTGCTGGTGGAAAATGGACCACTTACCGTAAAATGGCTGAAGATGTTTTAGAAATTGCTGTACACAAAGCTGGTTTCGATGAAGAAAAACCTACGTTCGCTATCTGTAAAACAAAGAATCTTCGGATTCATGGCTACAAAAAAGAAACTGATTTTAAGGCTCCTCTTTATTATTATGGCAATGATGAGTTGGGAATTCAGTCAATCATCCAGGAAGACAAAAGCAGTGGAGAACTCATACACCCGTCATTTCCATTCATAAAGGCTGAGATCACCTGGGCAGTTAAAAATGAAATGTGCATGACCGTCGAAGATTTCTTATCACGAAGAACAAGAGCTTTATTACTCGATGCAAGATCAGCGATGGAATCAGCCCCTGTGGTGGCCGGTATCATGGCAAAAGAAATGCAGAAGGATGAAATATGGGTACAGGACCAAATTGTTTCCTTTAATTTCATTGCAAAAAATTATTTACCAGGTAACTATTAATGCTTAATTTTTAATACTTAATTCTAACTGTTATGCCTGCATTTCTTGGAGAATTTGTTGGAACCGCCTTACTTATCATTCTTGGAGATGGCGTTGTTGCAAATGTGGTACTAAATAAAACTAAAGGAAATAACAGTGGCTGGATCGTCATTACATTTGGCTGGGCCATGGCTGTTTTTGTAGGGGTGTATGCTTCTACTCATCTTGGCGGAAGCGGCCACCTGAACCCGGCTGTGACGGTTGCGTTGGCTTGTTTTGGGGACTTTGACAAAACCCTTGTCCTTCCTTACATCGCCGCACAATTTGCAGGCGCTTTTACGGGTGCTATCATTGTTTGGCTGGCTTATAAAATGCATTTTGATGAAACGGCGGACGGCGATGCCAAGCTTGCTGTGTTCTGTACGGCACCAGCTATCCGCAAACCTGCTTTTAACATAGTGACCGAAATTATCGGAACATTTATCCTCGTGCTTGGTGCATCACTGATGTCAAAACCCGAAATAAAAATAGGAACCCTGGAAGCCTTGCCGGTCGGCTTGTTGGTTCTGGCAATTGGATTATCACTGGGAGGGCCAACAGGATATGCGATCAACCCCGCAAGAGACCTGGGACCACGAATCGCTCATTTTATTTTGCCGATTCCAAATAAAAGAAATAGTGATTGGAGTTATTCGTGGATACCGGTAATTGGACCATTGATAGGAGGGATATTGGCAGCCTGGGTGTTTAGCTTATTAAAATGATTCAAAAGCTAATGTTTCGTCTTTTAAACCCCCGGTCCATTATCATCATTCTTGCTACGCTGCAGGTTCTTTCTTCCACGTATTTTTTAGATATTCCAAATTTTTACGCTGTCAGCAGTTTTCTTTTTATGCTAAGTGGAATAGGTATCAGCGTATGCCTCCTTAAAATCCCGGAAATTCAATGGAATAAAAAAGAAACACTTAACAGGCAATTAGTTTTCAAGCTTTTATTTGTTCTTCTATTGTTACCGGTAAGTTACATGCTTGCAGCCCGTATCATTAGCAATACCCCTTTGCAATACCAGGATGCAGATATGCTTCCGATCATGAAGACAATGGGGCAACGGTTTTGGAATGGTCAATGGAACCAGGTCTATCAACCTATTCCTGAGATATGGAACGGGATAAAACCAATTTATCTGCCCGCTATGTGGCTGCCGTTCAGTTTATCCCAAATTTTTCATTTTGATATCCGATGGATAACGGTTGCAGGCATTTGGCTGAGCATTCTTCTTTGTGTTTTGCCTGCGTGGACAAAAAGTTGGCAAACCATTCTCTTGATCGCGGCAATGCTCACCTTCCTAAGCTGGCTACACACAGATGATGACAACAGCGTGATCGAACTGACAGAAGAAGGCGTCGTTTTTTTTTATTATTCCTTATTAACGGTGGCAATTATATTACGCAAGCCCTGGTTTCTGGGAATTGCCATTGCATTATGTTTTCTGAGCAGGTATTCTTTTATTGGCTGGATCCCGTTTGCAATTGTTTTTCTTTTGGCAAGAAAAGAATATTCTTTTTTGTTGAAAACAATTTTCGGAGCAATCCTTGTTGCCCTGGTTATCCTGATTGTTCCTTTCGGGATTCAACCATTGATCTATCATTTACATCTTCACAACGATTATATTTCACACGCGGCAAGAGTGTGGCACGATAACCCGGATTTTTATTATGAGGATCTTGGAATGGCAAAATTTTTCGGCCCTGGTCATATTAAACTGCTTCATTTTATTTTGGTAGGTGGAACTTTTATCGTCCCTCTTGTTTTTTTATTCTTCCTTAGAAAAAGAATTTTGAATGTTTCCAACCTATTGCTGGCGGGGTTTCAGTTGACGATTACTTTTTTTTATAATTTCCTTGATGTCACCTACCTCTATCTTTTTTATACCCCTGTTGTAGTGAGTCTTGTCATTGCATCCTTTGCGTCTTCGGACAAACGGATAAAAGTATCAGACTGAATCAATGCTCCCGAGGATCGTTTTACACGCCTTTTCAATTTGTTCTTCTGAAATCGTTAACGGCGGGGAAATGCGCAGGCAATTGGGAGCAAATAAAAACCAATCTGTCAGGACACCTTTTGAAATGCAGGCGTCAATGATTTTCTTATTTGTTTCAAACGTTTCAAATTCCAGTGCAAGCCACAATCCGGAGGATCGGATCGATTTTATGCCGGAGTGCTTTAAATATTCCAGGAATTGGGCTTCTTTCTTTTTTACTCCTTGCATCATTTCTTCTTCGAGTAATGCCTTCATGGCTGCAAGGCCTGCAGCACAGCAAACGGGATGGCCACCAAAGGTTGTGATATGGCCCAGCACAGGATCAACAGCAAGGTGCTGCATTAAATTTTTATCCGCAATAAAAGCGCCGAGGGGCATGCCTCCACCCAATGCCTTTCCTAAAAGCAAAATGTCCGGCACAATCCCGAAATTTTCAAAGGCCCAGAGTGTGCCGCTTCTTCCAAATCCCGTTTGAATTTCATCAAGGATAAGCAGGACCCCCTTTTCAGTGCATTTTTTTCTTAATGCATGTATCCACTCTATTGTAGGGCCAATGATCCCAGCTTCACCTTGTATTGTCTCAAGGATCACGCACGCAGTTTCTTCAGAGATCGTTTCTACCGCCTCAAAAGAATTATAATCAAAATGAAAAATACCTGGCAAAAGAGGGCGAAATGCATTCCGCCAGTATTCACTGCCTATTATACTTAATGACCCTTGTGTTGAACCATGATAAGAATTATTGAATGCGATGATCTGGGTCCGGTTTGTAGATCGCTTAGCAAGTTTCATAGCACCTTCAGTTGCTTCGGTACCTGAGTTTGTAAAATAAACAGAATTGAGGGAGGAAGGTAAATGTTCAGTAAGCAGTTTCGCATATTGCACTTGTGGGGTTTCAATGAATTCTCCATAAACCATGATGTGCAGGTAAGCATCCAACTGATCTTTAATGGCATTAATGACTTTCGGGTTCCGGTGACCAACGTTTGCAACACTGATCCCACCGATAAGATCAATATATTCCTTTCCATGTATATCGAATAATAGGGAGCCGGCTGCTTTTACAATTTCCAATGCCAGGGGAGCAGGAGATGTTTGGGCAATGTTCCTCAAAAAGATTTCCCTTTGATTCATGGTTCAAATATCGTTTTTATACTCAAACCACCGCAGTAGAAGGAAATGAGGTTAGAGGTGTAAAGAATTTCGATATTTGTTACGTGGAATGCTGATGATGACGTCCTCAAGATATCAAGCGGACATGTAACAGAATAGACAGCTTCAGATGAAATGTATTAATTATTCATTTTTAATTTTAATTATAATTGCCCATGCCTGTTATACTTCCTGTTGAAGACAAATACCCGCAGCTTGGAAAGAATTGTTTTATCGCTCCGAACGCAACCATTGTTGGTGATGTGATCACAGGAGATGATTGCAGTTTCTGGTTCAACGCTGTAGTTCGGGGAGACGTAAATTTTATTCGTTTGGGTAATAAAGTAAATGTGCAGGACGGAGCATGTATTCACTGTACGTTTCAAAAAACCAGCACGACAATCGGAAATAATGTTTCCATCGGTCACCACGCGATCGTTCATGGATGTGAAGTGAAAGATAATGTGTTGATCGGCATGGGTGCGATCATTATGGACGGTGCAATTATTAACAGTAATACAATCATTGCTGCAGGTGCGGTCGTCCTGGAAGGCACGATTTGTGATGCAGGGAGCATTTATGGAGGTGTGCCGGCGAAGAAGATCAAAGATATTTCGCAGGAACTTATTAGTGGGGAAATTGACCGGATCGCCAATAATTATGTGAAATATGCAAATTGGTTTCGATAAGTATTAAGAGTTTCCTGTTAGGGGTGAAACGTGGTTATAATATTAATGGGGCCTTCTAAACATGGCATCCGAAACGCCGGCTGGAACTCGTAATTTTCCGATACCAGGTGCAATTTATTATGAGTAGTTTCGTTAATATTTCGATAGTGAAACATGAAAAATCTCCGTACCATACTGATGTTCGTTACTGTGAGTCTTATTTTCTCATCGTGCAGTGTTTGGAACAAAGTATTTCGCCCAAAGTATGGCTGTCCCAGTGATGGAAGAAATGTAGGCGCCGAAAAATTTATCTCCGGCGACATGAGTAAAAAGGAAATGAAAAGAGCAAGAAAAGCAAAATTCAAAGGATAACAAATCTTTGATGCAGCTTTTTATCGTATATCCAAGTCCTATTATTAATCAAATACCGTTTACTATGAGCCTCACCCTACGAACAACTTTAGGCTGTACCGAAGCTGTCATTGACGATGACGGTGGCTTGAAATGTTTCTACCAGGTCGCTGATATTTTAAGTCTTGACCTTAGTGTCAAATTCACCAGCAAAGAAGATGATTTTGATGCCATCGATTGGGAATTCATTTTCCATGGTCATGCACTCACCCTGCACTACAGCATTTACACAGGCGTTTCTGTTTTTCCATCCCGCACGCGCGATGCCATGAAAAAGGATAATCGTGCTGTTGTAGAATTAGCCAGTGTGCTTGAGAAAAAATTGGTGGATTTCGATCGGAACAGAAAGACAGCCTGACGCAGAAACCCGTCCTGCATGTTACCTCCTGCATTCCTTTGATACCTATGCTGCGGCAATTTTTCTTTAGTGAAGACTCATTCTTTTTTCCATTCAAGAATTTATTGCAATTCTTTTAATACGATCTCCTTTACCTTATCTGCCGGAATTCTTTCCTGTTGCATGGTATCGCGATGCCGGATTGTAACAGTATTGTCTTGCTTGGTTTGCTGATCTACGGTTACACAAAAAGGAGTTCCGATGGCGTCCATTCTCCTGTATCGCTTGCCTATTGTATCTTTTTCTTCATAGAAGCAACGGAAATGGGATTTGCAATCATCCATGATCGTTCTTGCAATCTCGGGCAATCCGTCTTTTTTCACCAGGGGCAATACAGCCAGTTTCATAGGGGCAATTTTAGTTGGAAAACGTAACACTACCCGGCTATCCTGTCGTTCTGCATTACTCAGGTCCTCCTCAGCATATGCCTCGCTAAGGACCAGTAAAAACATCCTGTCCACCCCAATGGAGGTTTCAATTACATAAGGAATATAATTCTGGTTGATCTCAGAATCAAAGTACTGCATCTTCTTTTTACTATATTCCTGGTGATTCTTCAGGTCAAAGTCTGTGCGCGAATGAATGCCTTCCACCTCTTTAAATCCAAATGGGAATTCGTATTCTATATCACAAGCTGCATCAGCATAGTGGGCCAATTTTACATGATCATGAAAACGATATTTTTCTTTAGGAATACCCAGGCTCAAATGCCATTGCATTCTTTCTTCTTTCCACGATTCATACCAATCTTTTTGAGTGCCAGGCCGGATGAAATATTGCATTTCCATTTGCTCAAATTCACGCATCCGAAAAATGAACTGGCGGGCCACAATTTCATTTCTGAAAGCTTTTCCAATTTGTGCAATGCCAAAAGGGATCTTCAGGCGTCCTGTTTTTTGAACGTTCAGAAAGTTCACAAAGATGCCCTGTGCCGTCTCCGGTCGCAGATAAATCTCGTTAGTTTCATCGCTCACACTTCCTATTTGTGTACTGAACATCAGGTTGAATTGTCGAACTTCCGTCCAGTTTGCCGTTTTGCTGATCGCGCATTTAATCCCCTGGTTTATGATCAGCTGTCTTAGTGCTTCAAAATCATCTTTTGCGAGCAGTTTCTCCATCTCATCGATCAACCCGTCGGCTTCATCAATGCGGCCCTCGTTCCGCATTTCTTCTGCCTTTGCTTCAATTAAATGATCAACCCGGTATCTTTTTTTGCTATCCTTATTATCAATCATCGGATCGTTGAAATTATCAACATGGCCACTGGCCTTCCAGGTAGTGGGGTGCATAAAAATTGCGGCATCAATCCCCACGATATTCTCATGAAGCTGTGTCATGTTCTTCCACCAGTAGTCTTTGATATTTTTCTTCAATTCGCTGCCCCATTGCCCATAATCATAAACTGCCTGGAGGCCGTCATATATTTCGCTACCAGGAAAAATAAATCCATACTCTTTGCAATGAGAAATAATTGCCTGGAATTTTTTAGGATCCGTTGCCATAGCTCGCAAAGATAATAGTCAAATGGTCAAATGAAGTCAGATTGCCAGTTTGAGAAAATATTGTTTATTTGACTCATGTGCGTTCCGGAGAATTATAACAGGTCAAACATTTTCAGAAAGCGGTTTTTTTGAAGTTACCTCTACCTGCTCTACCCAAACCGCATAGTTATTTGGATAGATCTGCGAGCCAGCCTCAACTGCATATTCCCGGGTAAATGTGGCGCCGAAATAAAGTATGGTGGAAGAATAATATACCCACAATAAAACAATGATCACCGAACCTGCAGCGCCATATGCCGTTGACATTGTACTGTGGCCGAGGTAATAGCTGATAAGAAATTTGCCGAGCATAAAGAAAAATGCGGTGGTAAACGCACCCACCCTTACATGCTTCCATTTGATTCGTGCATCAGGAAGTATTTTAAAAATAAGACCAAAAACAAGGGCAGTGATAAAAAATGTGATGACCAGGTTGATGACATAACCGACAATTACTGTAATGGCAGGGAAATTTTTGAGAAGGTAATCGATAAGGATATCCATGGCGCCATTGACAATAAGAGAAACAAGAAGGATAAATCCAAGGCTTACGATCATTGAAAAAGAAAGGAGCCTGTTAAGAATGAACTTCAGGAATCCACGGCCTTTCGGTTTGGCCTTTAGTTTCCATAGCCTGTTGATAGAATCCTGGATCTCTCCGAAAACACTGGTAGCCCCTATGATGAGAGAAATCAATCCAAAGATGGCAGCAAAATGACTGTTTCCTGAAAAAAGAGAAGTCTGCATGGTTTCCTGGATACTTGCTGCCGCATCCTTACCTACAAATTTTGCCATTTGGCCATATAATGAGCCTTCAATTACTTCACGCCGATAAAAAAAATTACTGAGCCAGATGATAATAATAAGCAAGCCCGGCAATGAAAATATCGTATAAAAAGCAAGGGACGCGCTTAATTTCAGAACATTATTGTCGAAAAAATCGGCAACAGATCTCTTTATAATATTCCATGTTTTTTTTAGAGACATAATATGGTATATAGCCATGTCAATAAATAATCATACATAGTGCCAAATCGGACTTTTTTAGTTTTTTAGTAGTACGGATTTTTGGAAGAATCGAACCAGTGTTCTTAAAAAATCAAACATTGAATGAGGCTATTTTAATTTTTTATTCTCCTGGTGCCTGTGGGCGTCACGGAGATTCTTTTTTTCAAAATTTTTGTGGAGAGCTTCTGTAAGATCTACACCAGTTTGATTGGCTATACAAATAAGCACCCAAAGCACATCAGCCAATTCATCCGAAAGCTTATTCTTTTTATCGGTCTCTTTAAAAGATTGATCACCATAAATTCGGCTCATCAGCCTTGCTACCTCACCTACTTCCTCAGTAAGGATAGCCATATTGGTAAGTTCGCTGAAGTATCGAACACCTGTAGTTTTGATCCATTGGTCAACTTCTTGCTGTGCTTCCTGCAAATTCATAACAAATTTTTTTATTTGGTGATTGCAATATAGCATGATTATTGACGTTTGAGACGACCCGCCCTTCTTGAAAACTAATCATAATCTTTACTAACCTTGAATTTTTGTATTCTATGATGTTTTCAACCATCCGTAAAATTGGCGCTGTTGCTGTTTTTACTTTCTATGTAAGTGTTTCGATGGCGCAGGATCCAGGCCTAAAATCAAAATCGGAAGAGCCAAAAACAGAGAGCAAACCCTTTCGCATCCTAACCAACGGGAAGCGC
>Ga0193726_1002641_pt1 | contig 11963 bp, 10 predicted proteins | sample H2c1metaG_FD_144928 | JGI IMG/M metagenome (GOLD analysis project Ga0193726, IMG submission 144928) | Soil microbial communities from a riparian zone of the East river system, Colorado, United States - H2c1 | ecosystem: Environmental > Terrestrial > Soil > Riparian zone | place: USA: East River... | reverse complement strand
TTTTCGGTAAATTGTTTTTTGCCTTGCATCCTTTAAGTTACCAACATGTCATAGGGGAAAACAAATATCTTTATGAACAGAATGTGAGTTGTGCAACAAGCACATCGGCTTGCTGCCAGCCTGCATTGTGTTGGCCTCGCCTATAAATAAAAGATTTGTAGTGAGGCTCGGCTGGAAAAATCTTTAAATTCGACGGCCGTCAGCAAGCCGTGAACGTTAGCAGCAACCATTGACGACCTTGTAAACTTGAACCGACACCCCGAAGAATTTAAAATAAAAATAAATGACAGACAAAAAAAATTCTAATCAAAGGTTTTTAGGAACAATAGTCCTGATAGTTACGTTGGTTGGAGCAGTCGGCTCACTCTATTTTATGTTAAGTGCGAGTCGTAAACAAAATTCTATTATTCTGCTTGCACTTTTTACAGCCTGGATTCTTTCCCCATTCGTAGGACTTTTTATTTCAAATAAAATTACCGGTCGTAGGACAGCTCCTGCCCGTGCATCACTTTACTGGTTAATGGTAATTCTGACAATTAGTTCTTTGGTTGCCTACAGTGGTGCATTTAATACACCTGAGACGAAAAATGCGTTTATATTTCTTATTTTTCCGTTGATTTCATGGTTTCTTATTGCGATTGTTTTCCTGATAGCGCGAAAAATTTACAATAAGAACTTAAATTCATAACAAAATGGAAAAAGAAAATTCACCAATCATTGAATTGATTTCCTGGCTTGCCATTGCAGGCAACATCTTATTTGTTTTATGGATTTTGTATAACGGCATCAACGAAAGTTTCCAGGGAACTACGATTGAAAAAATTTCTTACATCACACTCATGGGGCTTTTAGCAGTCAATGCACTTTTACTTATTCGTAAAAAAAGCCAGCATAGTAAAAATCATTAACACAGAACATTCCTACAGACAAATATGTACAGATCTCACTGATAAAATCGGGTAGACTACTAACAGCAGTATATACATATAGCAGGGGTGACGTGCAAATCCTCGTCTGCAAATTCCGATCAGCGGCAGTTCCAGCGTGACCTTAGTAATTAGTTTTTGTTACTTAATTTCAACTATAGTTTTTCAATCACGGTAGTTCGGCCTGACGATTTTCAAATGCCCTGCTATCGCAAATACCGATTCGTTGACGGCAAGAGGTTGACATTCAGCAAAGCTTCAATCTTTTAAAAAAAATAGACAATTTCTATCATGAGTAATGAGGAAAAAAACAATAAAACCCTTTATGACCACGCAGGTGGTTGGAATGCAATATCTAAACACGTTGCGATTTTCTATCGTTCATGCCTGGCAGACCCTATCTTGCAACCACTATTTGGACACGAGGAGCAACCGGGACATGTAGAAAAATTTACAGCTTTCACTGCCGAAACATTCGGTGGCCCAGACAGATTTACAAAAGAGATGGGAGGATTTTTACATTTGATAGAAGTACACAGGGGATTCAAAATTACAGAGGAGCAGCGGCAGCGTTTTGTAGATTTATATATGGATGCCGCTGATAAAGCAGGGCTTCCTACAGACAAGCCATTTCGTGAGGCACTTAAATCCCATGTTGACTTTGGCTCACATGTCGCTAAACAAAATTCAAACGCTAATTCAGACTTAGAATTGCACCCGTTAAGAGAAGTTCCGAGATGGAATTGGAATCCTGACGATAAACAATAAACAACATGCCACCAACAACTGCATTTAAGAAAATGAGACGCGGAGTAAGTTTGCAAAGCTGGCCAGCTTAGGGTTGCACTAAAACAGGTTATTTTACTATTGTATTTTCGTAGAACAATTAGTAGTTTTCTGGAAAATAATTCTATTGATTTTCAATATTTTCCTATGAAAACCACAAAACTAATATGGATAGCATGCTTCGCTATCCTTTATAATTTTTTTCCCCTGATTTCAGTCGCCCAGAGTTTCGACGAATTGAACGAACAGGCTGATAAGGAATATACCGGTAACAATTATCAGAAAGCTATTGACCTTGCCACCCAGGCCATTAACCTCAATGTAAATCCGCGTTCTTATTTTATAAGGGCCGATAGCAGGTTTTCACTGAAGGATTATGAAGCCGCATTAAATGATTATAATACAGCCATCTCAGGTTACGATTCCTATTATGCTACAGAAAAGTATAAAGGCAGGCTCTATTACTGGAGGGGCCGGTGCAAACAAAAACTGGGAAAGTATAGTGATGCCATCACTGATTTCGGCACCGCACTTTCTTATAATTTCGAGGATGCGAAGTATGTGTACTGGAACAGGGCAAATTGTTATTATAACCTGGAAAAATATAAAGATAGCGATGATGATTATGCAAAAGCAATTGATGGGATATCTGACTCAAACGATCTGGCCAAGTTGTATAACTATCGCGGCGATTGCAGCGCTATGCTGGTAGATTATGACAATGCTGACAAATTTTATACAAGGTCTATCAGTTATAATGCTGATGAATACAAGGCCTACTGGTCGAGAGGCTATTACCGCAACCTGAATTCTAAAACCGATGATGCAATAGCTGATTATACAAAAGCCGCTTCGATCATCAAAGCTTCGGGTACAAATGCAAATAATGCGGATCTTGCTAGCATTTACCGTAACATGGCGTTATTGCTCTATGACCTTGCCAAATACCATGAAGCTTTACTGGCTATTAATGAATCATTGCTGGCTGACCCTAACTTCGTTAAAGCATTTGAAACCCGCGCCGATATATACCAGCAAATGAAAAATTATGATAAGGCGAAGGCAGATTATACCAATGCCATAAGCCTTGTGAATGATGATAAATCAATCAGCGGTCTGTATTTTGACCGTTCGTACAAGCTGGAATGGAAAACGCTGGATTATAAAAGCGCCCTTGATGACCTGAATAAGAGCATTGCATTGGACACAAAAGACGGCATGAAATTCTGGCATAGGGCTATTACATATGATTATGAAAAAGATTACCCGAAGGCGATAGCAGATTGCGGAAAAGCTATTCAATTATATGGGGATCAAGCTACATCGGGTTTATACACTTTAAGGGCGTCGATTAAAGAAAAAACGGGCGATACTAAAGGGGCTGTGAGTGATTATCAGGCTGCCCTTAAACTGAATAACAGCAGCGCTTCCATTTATTATGATCTCGGGCGCTTGTTTAAAACCAAACTAAAAAATGATGATCTGGCACAAATAAATCTTGCAAAGGCAATGGAGATGTCTAAGGAAGACAGCACTTCATCTATTTATGCTTATGCGAAAGTTGTGAATGGTGAAACGCAGGAAGCTGTTTCATTAGTTTTGGAAAAGGTAGAAAAATACAAAGACGACAATTATCAGTACAAATGGCAACTACATAATGCAGCCTGTATTTATGCACTGTCCGGTAATAAAGTAAAGGCGCTGGAATACGTGGATAAATCTCTGGCAGCCGGATTTGATGATTATAGTCATCTTGTTAATGACAGGGACCTTATTTCCTTAACCGTCTTACCACAATACAAAACAATTTTGGCGAGGTACAAAGTACCCCAGCCTAAATGGTAAAGTTCTTTTTTCGATGCCAGCCCGGTCCATTTTCTACTGGACCGGTTTTGCATGAACCCTGGTAACTGAATTCTCATAAACTTTGTCGCAGATAAATTCTGCATCATCCTTTATTCCAAAAAGAATGGTTGATTTGCGTGAACGAAGCCATGGAAATCCTATGAAATATAAACCAGGAATAAATGGCAATCCGTCCTTGTGTCTCAGATTACCCTGATTATCAAACACCGGAATTTTAATATAGCTGAAATCAGCACTAAATCCCGTTGACCAGATAATTGTGGTTATATTTTTTTCTTTCAAATTAAGAGAGAGTAAAGAACTGGCAGCGTTTGAGTCATCGGGCAGATCATCAAGATCCGTGCTGGCAGGGGGCGCAGATAAATTATTTCTAATAATAAATCCGTCGATCATTTCCTTTACCTTTTTTGAAAAGTCATCTGCAAATTTCACGTGCTTTGGTCCATTGAGTTCAAAATAGACATTGTCTTTATCTGCATTTTCCATTTTCCCGACCAATATAACCCCCTTTTTGGCAAGCGACTGCAAGCTCAATGTTTTTCGCCCGTTCCCTGTACCGGTCAAATGAGGTGCTTTCATTTGCAACATCACCGGGTCTTCAATTTGCTCCGCTTTCGCTTCAAAAAATTTCATGTCGATAAGCCAATCCATGCAATCCCTGCCGCGATACCATCTTGGTATACGAGCGACCATGCTTGTTGACAGATAGACCTTCCTCCCTGCATCAACAAGATCTTCAGCAATCTGGCAGCCAGATTGAGCACTTCCCACAACTAAGACCGAGCCATCTGGCAATTGATCGGTGCTGCAGTATTCGGCCGTATGGAGTTGTTTTACTCCGGTTGGAATATTTTTAGCGATCGACGGCGTACTGATCTCGTTGGCACTCCCTGAAGCAATGATTACCTGCTTGCAGTAATAATGTTTTATTAACTGGTCTGAAGAAACATTCAAAATAAAATGATCCTCTTGTTTTTCCAGAAGGGTTACGACAGAATTTTCAAGAACGGGCAATTCATGAATCTTCATATAGGCCTTCAATGATGAAACATACTCAAGGGCAGACGCAAAACCGTCGGGATCTTTGTTTTCTAATACTTCTCCGGGTAATAGGTTTAATTTGTTGGCCGTATTGAACTTAAAAGAATCCCATCGTCCCGATTTCCACGATTCCCCGATTTCACCGCGCTCAAATACCGTATGGGTCAAACCATGTTTTTTCAAATTATAGCTACTGGCTAATCCGGCATAACCACCGCCAATTACGATTACATCTAATATTTCCTTATTCATAAATTTTGATTGAATTTTATTGATCAGCATTTTTTTCTAATGGCATCAACCTTACAGTTTTATTCAGGTAACTGTTATCATTTAGTTGCCTAAGCATAAAATCAGCCACATCTGCCCTTGAAAGACTAACAAAAAAAGACGTTGCCCTTAGATTTTCGCCGATTTGGTATTGGCCTTTTCTTTGGCCGTTGGTCAACGTTGGTGCATGTACAATCGTCCAGCTTAGATCGCTTTCTTTTATCATTTTTTCCCTGAGCGCATGTCCCCTTATTTCTGTCTTTAAAAGCGTAGGAGCGATATGCCTGATAACAAATCCCGCATTTTTTCTGCTTTCAGTTGCTCCAATGAATGACAGGTAGATTAGTCGTTCAACATTTGTTTTTTTCATTGCTTTAATAATATTCATAATTCCATCCACGACGATTTGGTCAAATTTGAATGGACTGTTTGCGCCCAGAGCGGACACTATAGCATCCTGACCCCTTATTGCACTTTCGACTGCTTCATAATCTACTACATTGCCTACTTCCAATTTCAGGCGATCATGCCTGAGATCGAGTTTTGCAGCATCCCGAACAAAAGCCGTTACATTATGCTCTTGAGTGAGCGCTTGTCTTACCAAATGTTTACCGGTACCTCCGGACGCCCCAAAAATGAGAACGTTCATGATTGTTTTTTGTATAAGAGGGATGTGAGATGGAAAAGTTCGGAAAAAATAGAATTATTTATTGCCAGGAGAGATGCAGGTTCATTTTGTTGACTTGCATTTTCTTACGTTGTAAGACAACAATAGATCGTGTGGGGCAATGATTGGGGTGCTCCAAAGAATTAAAATGCCTGACTTCAATGATAGAAATATCATCACTGCTTACTATGCTTTCAGGAGAAAGCCAGCTGCCATGTTTTCTATCGTCGATAATCATTCCCTCAAATAATTGGCCTCCAATATTCGACCTTCTGTCCGGACCAATGATCTGTATATTTTTATCCATGTGTTTAAAAAATCTTTGTTTATCTGAATCATCATGATGCATACCCGAAAAGGTCTCAAAATAGAAATGATTCCAATCGTCTCCCTGTTTCAGGCTTTGTGTGCAGCCGGCTGTCGGTTGATTCCATTCCAGGGTCAATTTCGATTTTGCTTCATTAAGCCTGCTTCGTACCGTTCCTACTGGGATATTTAAGATTTGCGCGATCTCATTGTAGGTGTTAAAAGATGTAAAATAACGGAGCAACAATGCGGATTGTAATGTTTGTGGGAGATTACTTACCGCTGCATAAAAACGATTTTTCGTAGAAAACAAATCGGATTTTGTTTCCAACTCTTGTTCTATCCATACATCCACATTCGGTATCGATTTTTCTATTCTTTTTTGAAATCGAATTTTAGAAAGCGCGTGATAACAATTTCGGATCAGTATTTTTTTTATCCAGCTTCTAAATACTGAATAGTCTTTTAATTGGGGCAATTTCAAAAATGCTGTGATAAAAGAATCCTGCACAGTATCTTTTGCGGTAGCAATGTCAGGGCAAAGTTGGAGAGCCATGGCGTACAAGCCTGGATAGTGTTGTTGATACAAGATATTCCAGGCTGCTTCCTCGCCTGCCATTGCAGCTTTAACCAGGTTATTTATATTTTTGTCCGATGTCATTCGAGAATAGATTTCACGAAGATCAACCTTTACTTTCCTTTGAGGCAAAATTATATTTAAATTGAATATGAATGTGGCCGTTTCAGAAATCTTGATCGCAAATTGGAAGGTTCTGGCAACTTGAATCATGCCTTGTGATAAATGCTTCAAGTCTTACTATAGTCATTTAAAATCACAGATATTTTTTTCAGGATGTTTCTTTTGGTTGCAAAGAAACATTGCCCTGTAAGCCTTTACTGTCGCTTGAATTACAGTTACGAGCATTGATCTGGAATCTTATTTCATGAGATGGGTTTTAAAAATTTCCAACCAGTAAATTCGCAATTTTCACCAAGTAGCTTATTTGATTTTTTCACAAATTTGTCTTAAGGCAATTTGAGCAATAGGTAAAGATCTTTGTGATAAACTGCAAAGTATGAACGATGATATAGCAATGCTGAGGGCAAATTTTATTATCCCGATTTTCTATTGCTGCTCCTCCCGTCTAAAGGTTTAAGTATTTAATGAATCATGTACATTATATAATAAAAGCTAACTATGGAATCAATGGGAAAATCATATGAAGTTTATAAAAACTTTGTTACTGAAGAGGTGAGTAGCGATGTACTCATTGAAACAATTCATCCACAACATAGAGCGTTTACAGCCATCTATAAAAAAAATTACGAACGAAGCATTGGCGGCGTACGTATGGTGACAAATGGGACCCCCAGGGAAGCTGCGCGCCTGGCGAGAGGCATGGCTGAAAAATGCGCATTGAATTCTCTTCCGGTAAATGGCCAAAAATGCCTCGTCATTTGCAGTAATCAGGTCCCGGAAAATGCCCGGGAACGGGCATCGATTATCGATTATCACCTAAATATTGTAAAAAAGATTGAACCCGGTGTCATATTCGGCCCTGACATGGGAACACCTGAAGAGATAATGGACCTGGTAGCCGATGAATTTGGCCATCTCGATAATGTAACGGGTTTGTCGAAAAAACTCGGCGGCCTGGAAATAGATAAAAATGGCTATACGGCCATTGGTGCCTATGAAGCCTTCCAGCATGTGGCCCAGGGAAAAAAAGGGTTGCACTCTGTTAGCATCCAGGGATTTGGAGCAGTGGGTAGTTATTTTTTAAGGTTAATGGATCTGTCTGAATATTCCATCGCTGGTATTTCCAATTTAAGAGGCACTCTGATAATTAAATCGAAAAAATTTAATAAAGAACGTTTATTGGAATTGTTTCATCACACTGGTGATGACTGCCTCGAATTATTTGCTCTCGAGAGTAAGTTCCAATTCGTTTCTGACCGCAGTTGCATCTACAAACTACAGGCAGATGTTTTTATTCCCGCAGCAAGAACAACAAGTATTGCACAGGATGCTGAGTTAAACGCCGCAAGAAATGAAAATCCGGAGGTAATAGGAGTAAATGACTTTATGAGAGACGTTCAACCCGGCCTGATAATCGAAATAGCAAATCATCCATTATCGTATAGTGCAGAAAAGTATTTGGAAGAACATGGTGTGCTAATATTACCTGATTTCATGGTCAATTGCGGAGGCATGATCGGCTGTTACACCGAATGGAAGAACAGGAAAACTCTTAGAGAAAAACCGGAAGAATATGATCACGTGAATGAAAAATGCAAGAGAATAATCATACAGGAAATGAAGAATAATATCGACGAGCTGATGGACATCCCCGGTTCCAAAAGAGATATTGCTAATGAAATGATGCACAGCAGGCTCAAAACGACCATTGCAACCTATAAATCATCGTCATGATTTTCCCATCCAATCAGATAAAAATGCATGAATCACATTCCTGGTTCCTTAAACGATTTTGTTTTATGTCGTTTTATTGTTCAATCTTACTTTCAGTCATCTCTCTCACTATTGTGAATTCTTCAAATGCCCAAAGCATCGGATATTTTGAAAAAACGGTGACCATAAAGAACCAGGGATGGGAATTGAGAGGGGATCTCCTGTTAGTGAAGACGAAAACAAACGCTCCTGTTGTATTGATGCTCAATAAAGCCAACGGGAACAGGAAGCCGTATCAAATGCTTGCTAAATTATTGGCTGCTAGAAATATTTCATCACTTCGATTGGATCTCCGGGCTGAAGGCGAAAGCATAAATAAGGGAAAGTTTATACCATTTGACTCAGTCAACAACAAAAAAATTGACTTAGAAGAGACTTATACAGACATCATAGCTGCCGAAAAATACTTACTTGGCATTAGAAGCCTGGACTCCCAAAAATTTGCCATAGTTGGCGCAAGTTACAGTGGGGAAGAAATGATGATTGCATCCAGAAAATTCAGAGCTGCCGAGTGTTACATTGCGCTATCACCGGGATCGTTTAGCAATGAATCCATAATGAAAATTGATAGCAGCAAAGCCAACATACTTTTTTTAAAATCAATGGATGAGAAATCGATGCAGGGGTTTGAAAAAATCGTTTTTTCCGCCACTAAAAGGGCACAGGTATTAATTGTACCGGGTGCCATGCATGCAACGGATATACTTGACTCATATCCGGATATTTCACTTTTTTTAGCTGACTGGTTACACAGTCATCTAAAAGGTTATTGAACATTTCTGTATAAGATGGTCTTAAAGCGACCGAATCATAAATCTGTGATCTTCCCCCGGCATTTCATTTCTTCCTGATATAGGTAAAGTCATAAACGGTCTGCCAGGTTTTCCCATCGTCTGCGGACGTCTCCTGGAACTGCCGTACCTGGTTGGCGCCCTGGTTAAAGAAAATAAATCTTCCTTTTAAAGTATTTCCATCCGCTGCCCGTGTGGTAAAATTGAACCTCATAGCATTGTCTTTGTACTCTCCATTAATAAATATTTGAGGACCTGACGTTTCACTAGCTCCCACCCATACCTGTTGCCATTTACCGGTGCTGTCAACAAAATTCATGCTTTTCCCATCGTAAGGTAGTCCTCCGGAAGTCCAGTTTTCCAATATTAAACAACCTCCCGAAACTCGCTGTATAACACTGTGACCTTGTAGTGCCTTCGTTCCCGTTGCATAGACGTCCCATTCTCCGACCCAAAAATCAAACTCTCGCGCGTGAGAATTTGCCATACACGGATATGCTCTGTAATAAGCGGTATCACGGAGTTTTTTGAAATCATTTCGCGACTGCATTTTTTTATACACCAAGGCCGTATCAAGCTCTTCAAAATTTATATACCCTGCCCCAACCGCTTTTTGGAGTTCCACCATACTATTGGTATAATCCATCTTAGCCGCATAGCTTTTTGCCATTCTTGAAAAAAGTATTTGTCTCATGACAGGGGAAACAGGGTTACTACTTTCTGCTTTTTTATAAAATTCCAGTGCTTTATCATAATCACTCATATTTTGATAACAAAAACCAAGTCGATTCAATAACAGCACATTATTGGGAACTGCCCCTGAGACTAATAAATGCTCATACTCTTTGCTTGCAGATTGCCATTTACTCGCAAAGAAAAAAGAGTCTGCCCTACCGGATTGCGGCGATGTCGCCATTTGCGAAAAAAGAGTCCCTGATAAAAATACCTGGCAAAACGCCAGCAAAATGATGAATCTTGCACTCATAATTGTTTGTGTTTTTGTTTCCACCCGGTTGGATGCATTTGCAAAAGAGCCTGCAAGCCAACAAGACCACCAAATTTTTGTTTTTTGACACAAACCCATATGGTGAATAGTGGCTTTTTAAAAATAATCACTCCAAATCTTTGTTACGACCCTTCCATCGCCAATTGTAGTTCCAGGAAATTCTTCAGCCATGCCACATATTTGATTTGGTGGAAATTGACTTTAGTGCAGGCGGTATTTCACCTCAGCATTATGAACCCTATCTTGATGCTATAAAATTGAATTCAGAAGCTTTTGATATTTTCACTTCAATCACATTTTCAAAAAATGCAAATAATCCATCGGGTTTTGCTCATAGCAGGCATTGGCCATTTTATGTGCCTGGTACCAGGATTTGGGCAAACAATACCTGGGCAACAGGGTGTCCAATTTTGCTTCAGGAGTGATGCTCCTATTCGCGGCAAACCGGCAATCGCCCATGGTCGTTTGTTTTTTGGAAACCAGGATGGAAAAATTTATTGTATTGATGCAAGTAGCGGTCACGAGTATTGGCATTTCACAACAGGAGGAGCCGTGCCTTCGTGCCCCCTGGTTGATCAGGGGCTTGTTTATTTTGTCTCGCGGGATCGAAAATTGTATGCCGTAAACATTTTGGACGGGCATCTTCGCTGGCAATTTGGTTTCGGAAAAGATCTTGGCGAACAAAATTATTGGGACTATTTTCTGTCCTCACCAATTATTGCCGGATCCACGATGTACGTTGGATCGGGCGATGGTTTCATCTACGCTTTTGAAAAAAGGTCAGGTAGGTTATTATGGAAGTATAATGATCGTGCCCGCATTCGCTGCCAACCTGTACTCACTGAGGACATGATTCTTTTCGGTGACATGAAAGGTTTTGTGAATGCTATACATAAACATGGAAAATTAATGTGGCGATTTGCCACTGACGGAGTCAAAAATCAATTTAATGAGTGGGGGCGCGATCGAACGGCTTTGTTTTATTCGCCTTCGGTTAATCACGGGATTGTAACGATCGGTGGTTGGGATGATATGTATTATGGAATTGATCTTAAGACCGGCCAGGGGAAATGGAAAAGAGATTACACCGGCGCCTGGGTACTAACAACCGGAATGAAGGACAGTATCGCCTATGCCGGTATGGGTGTTACAGCATTTGTCCAGGCAGTAAACGAAAGGACCGGGGAATCTCTATGGACCTTTAAAACAAAAGGGCCAGTCTATTCTTATTTCACTTTTTCAGGAAGCACAGTTTTTTTTACCGATCTGCCTGGAAATATTTTTGGTATCGATAAAAATACCGGCGTTCAAAAATGGCTTTTCCCAATAGGCAGAAGTAGCTTTTGCACTCCGGTAATAGTCAACCAGCTTTTATATTGTGGCGCAGAGGATGGAAATATGTATGCAATCCACTTGCCCAATTTAAACGACACTTCGCTAAAAAATCCGAGGCGCATTGTTTATTGGGAAGGCAAAAAAACTGACTCTTCATATGGCTATTTTAATTCAAATTTTGATCTGTACATACGAGACTTTTTCAGGAGATCAGGTTACGAATTGATGGATTCTTTCAAACTAAAGAAATTTATGGGTATACCTGTCGGCGCAAGCAACCGAAGTGTTGTTGTATTCGCCGACAACAGGTTTCCGGCCTCCATTATTGGCGACACCGACAGTCACTCGCTGATTCGAAAGTATCTTGAAAATGGCGGAAAGGTTGTGTTGCTGGGAACCAATCCCCTGCTTTTGCATTTTGACAGTCTCGGGCGCTTTGACACGTTTACGACTAAAAAAGTGAAAGCGGTTTTTGATATCGATTACAGCACTCAGG
>Ga0193726_1002640_pt1 | contig 11964 bp, 9 predicted proteins | sample H2c1metaG_FD_144928 | JGI IMG/M metagenome (GOLD analysis project Ga0193726, IMG submission 144928) | Soil microbial communities from a riparian zone of the East river system, Colorado, United States - H2c1 | ecosystem: Environmental > Terrestrial > Soil > Riparian zone | place: USA: East River... | reverse complement strand
GGGCCGGCTCCGCCTGGGAGCCGACGATCGCACACGCGATCGAGTCGACGATGCGGTCCACAGTGGCCGCGCGGACAGGTGCGCTCAGCTGCGCGGCGGAAAACGACCGCGCGTACGCCACGAGCTGTTGTGTTGCGCTGTCCACGCGGTCGCCTTCCGGATGATGTCAATCGGTCGGAATCGGGGTTGTTACGGTGCTGATGGGCTCGCCGCCGGTGACGACGCCGCAGCCGACGGCGAGGGGTTGAGTTGGTCGCCCCACAGTTGCGTGAGGTAGCCCGCGCTCTTGATCTTCTGGGTGAACGAGTCGTCGTACACGGTCGCCAGCGCCAGGCTCTTGAACCGGGACGGGTCCTCGGCCTGGAGCGCCTGGACCACGGCATTGCCGGCGGCAACGTCCGGACTCGGGTCGCGGGCGAGGCCACCCGCCGGCGAGTACGTCGTGTACTCGCGCAGGACACTGGCGTCGGTCGGCTTGGCCGCCAGGTACTTCGCCATCACCTTGAGGACCTCGTCCTTATTCGCCGGATCATCGAGGAACTTGACGGCTTCTTCCATGCTCTCGATGAACGCGGTGATCGTGTTCGGGTTTTTCTGCCCGAAGGACTTCGAGATGGTGATGGCGCTGCCGGCGAACGGCTGCGTCGTCTGGTCGAGGATGAGCTTCATACCCTGCTTCGCGGCCTGGCTCGCGGTCGGCTCGGTCAACAGCGTCCCGGCGACGTGGCCGGTCACCAGCGCGGTCAGGCGCAACGTCGACGTCCCGGTCGGCAGGAACGTCACCTTGTTCTCGTCCACGCCGAGGGTGGCCAGGGCCGATCGCGACGACAAGTCGGTGCTGTCACCGGCCGACGAGATCGCGATCGACTTGCCAGCCAGGTCCGCGGCGGTCGTGATGCTTGGGCTGACGTAGAACTTGAACACGTTCTTGTTGCGGAGTGTGCCGACGATCTCCACCGGGCTGCCTTGGGCCGCGGCCTGGAACGCGCTCGTCGCTTCGCCGTAGAAGATCTGGGCCTTCCCGGCGAGGACCGCGGTCGCGCCGGCCGTGCTGCCCGACTGCACGACGTTGACGTTGAGGCCGTGCTTGGCGAAGATCCCCTCGTCGGCGGCGAGCCACAGAGGCGACGTCGCGCCGGAGCCGGCCGACCAGGTGACGGTGATGTTCGTCGTTTCGGGGGCACCGGGCGTGCCCCCACCGGAGGCACTGCTGCCTCCGCCGCTCGACGAGCAGGCGGCCATCATTGCGGCCACGCTCACTGCGACGCTCGCACACAACACCGTACGCGAGACGCGACGAGCACCTCGATCGATCATGTACACCTCTTCTGGGGCGGTTGTGAAGTCCGCCGCTCCAACCGAAGAACACCCTGATCCGCGAAAACGGTTGGACTCCAAGTTACATACGAGTTGTATACGGAATGTTAATGGTGACCCAGACCATAGTCAAGGAACCGTTACCCCAGCGAGATACGGCGGCAGTCACGCCGTAACCGGGATGCCCGTGCGGGAGGTCACACTCGCCATCCTGCCTGCCGCGGCGCCCGTTGTCAGACCTGAGCGACCGTGGCGGAAAACACGTTTGAGCAGCTTGACATGCATGCGAGCGGATGTTGGCGAAAGGTTGGCGACGGTGGTCGGGCGGTGACCGACGGCGCTCGTCGGTCCGAGGCATGGCCGTCCACGCCCAGCACCTCCCATCTCCGCCTTGGCGCTGATGTATGCGCCTGACATGCGACGGTCGACGCAGTGCCGGGCGCGCCGCCGTCGCGATCAGTTGCTCACGATCACGGTCTTCAGTTGCGTGTAGTGCTCCAGGGCGGCCAGACCCTTCTCCCGGCCGAGTCCGCTCTGTTTGTAGCCACCGAACGGCGTCTCGACGCCGCCGAGTGGATAGCGGTTGACCTGGATCTGACCGGCTTCGAGGTCACGGGCGAGCCGGTGCGCCGTGCCGATGTCGCGGGTGAACACACCGGCGGCGAGTCCATAGACCGAGTCGTTGGCAATCGCGACGGCCTCGTCGAGATCGTCGAACGCGAGGACGGTTTGGACCGGGCCGAAGATTTCCTCCCGCGCCACCCGCATGGTGTTGTCGACGCCGGCGAGCACCGCCGGCATGAGGAAATGTCCGGGCAGGTCCGGCCGGTCCCCGCCGACCAACACGGTCGCGCCTTCCTGCCGGCCCGACTCGATGGCCGCGAGCACCTTGGTCAGTTGCTGCTCCGACGCGACCGGGCCGAGGTCGAGATCGTCGAGGCCGGGGCCGACCGTCAGGTTGCCGACCGCCGCCGCCAGGCGCTGCGAATACTCGTCGATGATGCTGCGGTGCACGATCAGCCGCGTGGTGGCGAAACACGACTGGCCCGCGTTGCGTACGACGGCCATGGCCCCCGCCTGCACGGCCGCGGCCAGATCCGCGTCCGGCAGGATGATCGTCGGAGACTTTCCGCCCAGCTCGAGATTCGCTCCGACGATGCGCTCGGCCGCCGCGTGCAGGATCGCGCGCCCCGTCGGTACGGAACCGGTGAAGCCGATGTGCGCCACCGCTGGGTGGGCCACGAGCGCGGCGCCGGTGGTGATGCCCCGGCCGGCGATCACATTGCAGACGCCGGGCGGCAGCCCGGCCTTGACGAACAGCCGGGCGGCGGCGAGGCTCGACAACGGAGTGATCTCCGACGGCTTGACGACAACCGTGTTGCCGGCGGCGAGACACGGTGCGATGCCGCGGCACATCTGACTGATCGGCGAGTTCCACGGCGTGATGTGGGCGACGACGCCGTACGGCTCGCGGAGCGTGTACGTCCAGTAGTCGCCGTCGCCGGGAATGGTCTCGCCGTAGATCTTGTCGGCCGCGCCGGCGTAGAAGTCGAAGTAGCGTGCGGCCGTTTCGACATCGGAGCGCGCCTGCCGCAGCGGCTTGCCGGTGTCGAGCGTTTCGAGTCGGGCGAACTCGCCGGCCTCACGCCAGATCGCCGCGGCAACCCGCGACAGGATCCGGCCCCGTTCGGCCGGTCGGGTGCCGCGCCACACCGAGTCGTACGCGTGCCGCGCCGACGCGACGGCGACCTCGACATCCTCGGCGGTGGCGTCCGTGACTCGGGCCAGCACACTGCGGTCGGCCGGATTCTCGACCGTGAATTCGTCGCCGTGCGTGGCCTGCCATTTGCCGTCGACGACCGCGCCGAGGACGCCGGCCTCGCCGAAGAATGCCGACAGGTCGACGCTCATCGGCGCACTCCCGCCGACTCGGGCCACGTCACCACGTCGGCCGGCGACAGGGCGCCACCGTCGAGGACGGCGCGGACGTTGCGGTAGGCGCGGTCGATCACGCGCGGAAAGTTGTTCGCCACCGCGCCACCGACGTGCGGAGTGAGCACCACCCGGTCGAGGTCGAGCAGCGGCGAGGTGACCGGCAGCGGTTCTTCCGCCGTCACGTCGAGCCCGGCGCCGAGTACCCGACCGTCCTCGATCGCGGCGGCCAGCGCCGCTTCGTCGATCAGCGAACCGCGAGCGGTGTTCACCAGGATGAGGCCCGGCTTCGTCCGCGTCAGCGACTGAGCATTGATGATCTTGTCAGTCGCCGGCGTACTGGGCAGGTGGAGCGAGATGACGTCGGCGCCCTCGATGACCTCGTCCTGGGTTGCGAACCGGACCGAACAGGCCGCTTCGACCTCCGCCGGAGCCGGCACTACGTCGTGATAGATCAGTGAGACGCCGAACGGCGCGAGCCGTCGCGCGACCGCCTGACCGATGTGGCCGAGGCCCAGCAGTCCGACGGTCTTGCCCAGCAATTGGAACGACTCGGCCCGCAACGCCTCCTTCGCGATCGCGCCCGTCCGCGCGGCGGCCGTCGCCTTCGGCAAGTAGCGGCCCACCGCGAGGATCAGCAGTACGGCGAGTTCGGCCACGGCGTCCGCGTTGATTCCGGCCGCCTTGAGCACGACGACACCGTTCCGCGCGGCCGCGACGCTGTCGATCTTCTCGGTGCCGACGCCGAGCTTCTGCACGACCCGTACGTCGGGAACGCCGGCCGCGAGCGTCTGCGCATCGACGGCCCCCCACATGGTGAGCAGCACGGTGGCGCCCTTGGCGGCGGCGCGCTTCGCGTCGTCGCCGTTGTCTTCGACGAAGACGATGTCGAAGTCGGGGCCGAAGATGTCGGAGATCACCTGCTGCGAGGCCGGCGGCATCAGATCGAGTACGGCGGCGACGGGCTTCATCGGTCAACCTCCACGAGATCTCGGCGTGCGGATGTACGGCTCACGTCGATCACCCGCGCAGCAGATCGAACAGGACCCGGGACGGTGCCGGGTCGACGTGGGCGCCGATCAACATCGGTCGACTGCCCGCGAGTCCCTTGGCGATCGCGACCCGTAGATCGTCGGCGTTGTCGACGTCGACGCCGTCGATGCCGAACGCGTCGGCGAGCTTGCCGCACATCACCGGCGGCAATACGACGCCGACCTCGGCCAGGTTCCGCCGCTCCTGTTTGACCTCGATCTGCGTCAACGCCCGGTCCATGATCGCGATGAAGACCGCCGGGGCGCCGTCGTCGGCCGAGACCATCAACTCGGTCGCGCGCATCAACAGCGATCCGTCGCCCATGAACGAGAGCACCGGCCGCGCTCCGGCCCGGCGGGCCGCCACCGCGGCCGGGATCGAGTAACCCATGGTGGACAGCGCGTTCGAGGCGAGGAAGTGATCCGGCTCGGTCAGGTCGCTCAGCATGACGATCAGCGGCTTGCCGAAGCCCGCGTCCGCGGTGACGTACCCATCGCGCGGCCAGGTGTCGAGCGCAGCGTCGATCGCGTGCGCGACCGAAAACGTCGTCGTGCTCTCCGGCAGGAGCTTTGCGCGGACGCCGCGCCGGTAGTCGGCAACCTCGTCCGACGTCCAGTCCGACGCTCCACCGCCGCTCGCCACGAGAGCCGACAGCAGACTCTCCGGGTCGGCGACGATCTGGGCCGCGAACGGGTTGGCCCATTCGGCGAACGACTCGGTCGTGATCGCGACCGCGTCGGCGGCGAAACACCAGCCCTTGTTGTAGTAGTCGAACGACTCGGGGTCGATCGCCACCACGAGGTCGGCCCGGTCGAGGAGGTCCTTCTCCAGACGGCCGTTCAGGAAGGTGCCGGCAAAGAACGGGTTGCCCGAGTGCAGCACGCCCTTCTGCCGCGACGTGGTGAACACCGGAACACGGAACGCGTTCGCGAACGCATCGACGGTTGCGGGCGTGACGCGTCGCTTGCGACCACCCACGATCAGGGCCGGGCGGTGTGCCTCGGCCAGGCGCGTCGCGAGTGCGGCCACCGCGTCGGCGCTGGCCGGGGCGGGCGCCGGCTGCTCGTCGACCCAATGCGACTTGAGCCGGGCCGCGGCCACGGCCCGGGCCGCGTCGGTGGCGACGCCCTCGCTCGTCGCGACGGCGTCCGGCAACTCCAGGTAGACCGGGCCGGGCTTGCCGGACATCGCCTCGTCGACCGCCTTGCCGACAATGCCGGGTACGTTCATGTCGGCCGTCACCTTGCCGCGCCACTTCGTGATCGGCGTGACGAGCTGCTCGATGTTGAAGCCCTGGCGGACGACGAACGGAAGCGCGGCCGCCGGGTGCTGGCCGGAGATGAGGATAAGTGGAACCTCTTCGAGATACGTGTTCAGCAAGCCGTTCACGCCGTTGCTCACGCCGGGCGCCAGTGACAGGATGGCGACGCCGGGCAGCCCGGTGAGTTGCGCATCCGTGGCGGCCATGATGACCGCGGAGGACTCGTTGAACGCGGTCGTGTATTCGAGTCCGGCCGTCTGGAACGCGTCCAGCAGGGCCATGTGGTCCTCGCCGGGCAGTCCGTAGACGCGCCGGATGCCGAGTCCGTAGAGAGCTTCTGCGACTTGCTGAGCGATGATCACGAGCGATATCCCCTCATGCTGGCCAGTTGCATGCGCCTGAAATGCAAAGCACGCCTACGCCGGTCTTCCGAACGTCGTTCGATCGGACATGAATCGTCGATCGAGCATTCGAGCAGCGGAACTTGAACGAACGAGATTGCATGCAATCTTCACCCTAGGCCCGGTCCGGCCGCAGATCAAGCGCACGTTGGCGCCGTCGCGTTACCAGAAGTCGCCCTACGTGCGGTTCTGCGGCTACGGCCCGGCAAGTGCGGCGAGCGTCACAGGCAAAAGTCGGTGCGGCCCAATCGTCGAGCCCGTTCGGAGCTGTATCGACGACCGGGCTCACCGGGCCAGCGCCGCCGTCAACGTACGTACGTCGTCGAGCGCATCGACGCGCTGCAACAGTCGAAGCGCAACCTCGAGCCGACCGTCGCCTAACATCGCCGCCGCGCAGTCGCGAAACTTGGCGGCCAGCTCGTCGTCGCTCAGCGAAACGCCGCCGCGCGGGTCGCCGCGCGGAAACCTGACCTCTTCCGCGAACTCGCGCCCATCGGTCAAACGCACCACGACGCGGACGAAGTTGCGCTCCGGATCGGCCGCCGGCCGGTCCTCGTCCGCGATCGGTCGCACCCGCACCAGCAACCGCCGAACATCCGGACGGCCGATGCTCGCGTCGGCGAACGTACCGACGCCGAGGCCGCCCTCGACCACGGCCGCCGCGATGACGTACTGCATGCTGAACTTGGCCTGCAGCCCGGTCTCCGGTCGCGGGTAAACCATCGGGCCGACGCGGCCGGCCTCGTCCACCTCGCCAGCCGGCATGTGCACCTCGATGCACTCGACATCGGCGGCATCGAAACCATGCGCGGCCAGCAGCGCGAGGGTCGCATCGATCGCGCGGTGCCCCCGGTTGCAGCACGGATACTTCTTGACCGCGATACCTGGCGCCAACGCCTGCCACGTACCGTCGCCTGGCGCGACCGCTGCCGGGTCGCCGTCACCGGGTGAGTACGTACCAATGAATCCGCGTGGTCCATCGAACGCGGCGGTGTTCGCGGTGAATCCACGGCGAGCCAACTGGGCGGCCAGTAGTCCCGCGCGGGCGGCGTTGCCGGCGTGCAGCGGTTTGGCCATGTACCCGAAGTTCAGCCGGAGACCGGCGGCACTCGATGCCGCGATCCCGAGCGCGGTGGCGGTCTGCATCCGATCGAGCCGCAGCAGCCGGGCCGATGCCGCGGTCGCCCCAAGCACGCCGAGCGTGCTCGTGCTGTGGAAGCCGTGCGCCGCGTGCGATACACCGATGGCCCGACCAACCCGGCCGGCCACCTCGAGACCAAGCGCGTAGGCGTCCAGCAACTCGGTGCCGGTGGCCGCGACGGACTCAGCCGCGGCGATCGCCGCCGGCACGATCGACGCCGACGGGTGCCCGCGGAAGCTCTGGTGCGTGTCGTCGTAATCGAGCGCATGCGCCGCGGTGCCGTTGATCAGCGCCGCGTCGAGGGGCCCGACCCCACCGGAGACACCGATCAGGCGAGCGGCGCCGACACCTGATCCGTTGTCCCGCACGACATCGCGAACGATGCGTACGCACTCCTCGTTCGCGCCCGCAAGCGCGACGCCGACCGTATCGAGGATCGCGCGCCGGGCCACCTCACGGACCGCCGCCGGTACATCGTCGGCGGCCGTTTCGGTCACGATGCCGGCCAGGGCGTACGTCAACGACATTGGGCGCTCACCGTACGGTCAGCTCCATCTCGGTCATCGACACGACGTCATCGGTGCTGAAGCCGGGCGCGGTCTGCAGCAGTTCGAAACGGCCCGCAACGCGGCGCAGCACGCACAGATCCGTGACCACGTAGTCGACGCAGCCGACGCCGGTCAGCGGATAGGTGCACTGCCGGACGAGCTTCTGCGCGCCGTCGTTCGTCAGGTGCGGCATCATCACCATCAGTTCGGCGCCGCCGGCGGCGAGATCCATCGCACCGCCGATCGTGCCGCCGGCCCGATTCGACGTCGCCCAGTTGGCGATGTTGCCGGCCGCGTCGACCTGCAGCGCGCCGAGGATGACGAAGTCGACCTTGCCGCCGCGCACCATCTCGAACGACGTGACCGTATCGAAGAACGACGCACCCTCGTCCAGGTGGACGTAGTAGCTCGCGGCGTTGTAGACATCCTGGTCGTAGTCCTCGGCGGTCGCATCGTGGCCGGCGCCCAGCATCCCGTTCTCGGCGTGCGTGATGATGTCGCGGCCCTTGGTGAAGTTGGACACGAGCGTCGGGATGCCGAGTCCCAGGTTGACGTACGACCGCGACGGCAGCAGCTCGGCCGCCACCCGCGCCATGTCACGCCGCGACCACGCGGGACGGCCGCCGTAGACGGCCGGCACATCGATGTCGACGCCGCCCCGCCGGACCTTCGGGAACGGTACGATCTCCGGCGCCTGCTGGAGCACGCGCGTGACGAAGATGCCCGGCAACTCGACCTCGTCCGGATCGAGCGCCTCGACCACCTGCGCGGCCTCGACGATGACGACCTTGGCCGCCTTGGCCATGGCCAGGTTCAGGTTGCGGCCGACGCCCCGGAAGGCGACGTTGCCGAACCTGTCGGCCCGGTGCGCGCGGATGACCGCGTAGTCGAGCGACAATGCGCGTTCCATGACGTACGGCTGCCCGTCGAACCAGCGCACGTCCTTGCCTTCGGCGATCCGGGTGCCGTAGCCGGTGCGGGTGTAGAACGCCGCGATCCCCGAGCCCCCGGCCCGCAACCGCTCCACCAGGGTGCCCTGCGGCACCAGCTCGATGCCGATCTCACCGGAGCGGATGAAGTCGTCGGCGCCGCGGGAGATGGACACGGTGATGTGCGCGATGCGGTGGTTCTCGAGCAGCGTCCAGATCGAGTTCGGGTTGCCGCCGACCGAGTTCGCGACGATCCGCAGATCCTTCGTCCCCCGGTCGAGCATCGCCGGGATAAGACCCTGATATGTCCGCGACGGTCCGAACCCGCCGATGCCGAGCACCGCGCCGTCCGGGATGTCGGCGACGGCCTGGGCCGCGCTCGCCACTCGCTTGTCGATCGTCACGCGCCGCTCCGCGTCACCGGACGGAAGCGGGGCAGCGCCGTGCTCTCAGATGCACGATGGAACACGAGCTCGACCTCCTGCCCGATCCGCACCGAATCAAGGTCGCAGTCGACGATGTTCGTCATCACGCGTGGCCCCTCGGCCAGCTGCACATAGGCGAGGACGTACGGCGCGTCGGCGTACGCACCGATGCCGCGCCGCACGACCGAGAACGTGTAGATGTGGCCCGAGCCGCTCGCCTGTTCCCACACGGTCGCCGTCGAGTGGCAGAACGGGCAGATCGGCCGCGGATACCAGATCGCCTCGCCGCACGCCGTACATCGGCGCAGCAACAGGCGACCCTGGGAGGTGGCCGCCCAGAACTCGGCCAACTCCGGCGCCACCTCCGGCACCGGTGTCGGCATACCGGGCTCGTCGATCACGTCGGCGCGCGGTCCGGTCGGCGCCGCGGCGGACTCGCTCACGCATCCTCCTGACCGAGCACGAGGACCGCGCTTCGCATCCGGGCGGCGAGATCCCCGCCGATGCCGCTGACGAGCGCCAGTTCACAGTCCCGCACCTGGACCGCGGGAGCCGCTTCACCCCGCAGTTGCCGCACCGCCTCGATGATTTTGGTTATGCCACCCCGATTGCTCGGGTGGTTGTTGCACAGGCCGCCGCCGTCGGTGTTGAACGGCAGCGCGCCGAACGGCGCGACCAATCCGCCGTTCTCGACGAACCGGCCGCCCTGCCCGCGTTCGCAGAAACCGAGACCTTCCAGCTGCTCGATCACCGCGATCGTGAACGAGTCGTAGATCGAGGCGTAGTTGATGTCGGCCGGCGTCACGCCGGCCTCGGCGAACGCGGGCGGGGCGGCATAGGCGGCGCCGGTGAACGTTACGTCGACCTTGCCGCCGTCACTGGTTTTCGGCGCCTCCCCGTGGCCGAGGACCTTGACCGACCAGCGGGGCAGGTCGCGAGCGATCTCCGGACTGACCACGACGATGGCCCCGCCGCCGTCGGTGACGACACAACAGTCGCCCCGATGCAGCGGGTCGGCGACCATCGGCGAGTTCAGCACGTCGTCGACCGTCATCGGCTTTTGCAGGTACGCGTTCGGATTGTGTTGCGCGTGCAGCGATGCGGCCACCTTCACCTCAGCCAGCTGCGCGCTCGTCGTGCCGTACTCGTACATATGCCGGGTCGCGGCGAGCGCGTAGCTCGCGAGCGGCGGCCGGGCGCCGAAGATCGTCTCGAACGGGTCTTCCGGCGGTGCCACTCCCCCGCCGCCACCACCGCGAGCCTTGCCGGCCAACGTGATCAGCGCGACGTTGCACTTGCCCATGGCGATCGCGGCGGCCGCGTGCCCGACGTGGTAGAGCGGCGACGCGCCGCCGCATTCGGTACTGTCCATGTACGTCAGCCGCAGACCGAGATAGTCCGCGACGGACAGGCCGCCAACACCGGGCGCGTCCCGACCGGTGAACAGACCGTCCACATCGGACAGGCTGAGTCCCGCGTCCTGGATCGCACCCAGCGCGACCTCACCGTGCAACTGCGCGACCGAGATGTCCGGGAGCTTGCGCTTCGGATGCTCGAATGCGCCGACGATGTACGCCTTGCCGCGAATGCTCACGCGTCACACCCCCGTCGCCACGGCCGGGATCGACGCCGCCGGACTCGACGCGGCCGCCGTCGCGGACACGCGCGGCAGCACGTGCTGGCCGAGCAGTTCGACACTGTCGGGAACGCCTTTCAGACCTCGGTTGTGACTGGCCAGGCTGACCTGGTTGACGCCGATCGCTTCGAGCTCACGCAGTCGAGCGACGACCTCGTCCGGCGTGCCGACCACGCCGAAGCGTTCGGTGAAGTAGTCGGCGAGACCGAGCTCTTCCATGAGCGGACCGTTCTGCGCCGACGTGCCCTTCTCCGAATAGTCGAAGCGCTGCTGGTAGGCGCGCAGTTTGTCGTGCAGCTCCGGCGGCACATGTTTGCCCTCGAACCCGGCCCGGAACGCGTGGTTGCCGACCGACGCGAGGCTCTCCTTGGCCCGGTAGAACGCGTCGTCGTGGGTGAGCGCGATGCCGCTGCGCGTGTCCCACCAGATGTCCAGCTCCGCCGGATCGCGACCGACGCCGCGGGCGCCGTCGTGGATGCGGTCGAGCGTCTCGCGAACAACCTCGGCCTGCAGGCCGGTGCCCACGAACACCCCATCCGCGATCTCCCCCGCCAATCGCAGCATCCGCGGGCCCTCCGCCACCAGGTACAGCGGTACGTGATGCTCGAGCTCGGCGACCCACGGCAGCCGTACGGTCCGGTCGCCGTACGTCGCCTTGCCGGTGTGCAGCAGGTCGCGCAGGGCGAGGAAGTAGTCCCGGATCCCGCTGACCGTCGCGGGTCGGAGCCCGGCGTTGTGCACCGCTCCGTCGCCGCGCGCGATCAGGCAGAACGCCCGGCCACCGCCGAGCGCGTCGATGCTGGCCAGGGTGTTGGCCATGACGCCGACGTCGCGGGTCACCGGGTTCGTGACGCCCGGACCGTAGAGCGCCCGTGACGTGTGCGTGGCGATGACCGTCAAGGCAGTGAAGCACTCCAGATTGTGCAGCTGCGTGTCGCCGACCGAGATGCGGTCGAAGCCGTACGCGTCGGCGGCCTCGACGCGCTCAATGAAGCCCGCGACGTTTGCCTGGCCGTCACGTACGGCGGGAGGCGCCGCGATCCGTACGGTGACCCGCATCTAACGCTCCTTCACGGTGGGTGCTGGGCCGAGATTCCCGAGCAGCGAGATGGGCTCGTGAACGTCGGCCGCGGTCTCGATGTTCCACCAGGCCTTGCGGATGCGTTCGGCCACTTGCTCGCTAACCACGCCGGCGACCGCCTTGTCGAACTTGATGTCGACGTCGGCCTGGTTCATCGGATCCCGGTAATGGCCCTTGTGGTAGCGCACCTCGATGGTCCGCGTGCCGCCCGATCGGGTCCGGAAGACCGCGCGCACCGGGTGTGCGAGCGTGACGCCATAG
>Ga0193726_1002639_pt1 | contig 11964 bp, 8 predicted proteins | sample H2c1metaG_FD_144928 | JGI IMG/M metagenome (GOLD analysis project Ga0193726, IMG submission 144928) | Soil microbial communities from a riparian zone of the East river system, Colorado, United States - H2c1 | ecosystem: Environmental > Terrestrial > Soil > Riparian zone | place: USA: East River... | reverse complement strand
GCGATAGAAGCCGTACCCAATGAGGTTGGTCAAGAGAATGGTGGCGGTGATCTTGATGGCGAAGTAAAGCGGATTGGGGACGTCGACAAAGGGATAGACACTGGTGGCGCAGGTAAAGAGCGTCGCACAGAAGCCAATGACGCAGAGCACGGCGACCCACCTCGGGATGCGCACCCGAACGAGCTTTGCGCCGATAAGGGGTATCGCGAACATTGCCAAGTAAGCGAGGCCGTAGAGGATATTGGACGCATTGTTGAGGACGGCGAAGGCCTCGGCTGCCCGGACCCCGGCGGAGGCAAGAACGAGCAGCGCGGCGACAAGAATGGTGGCGACGAGGATGGAGTTGGTTGGGGTGCGGTAGCGCGGGTGAAGACGCGAGAACCAAGGTGGAATGAGATGGTCCCAGCCTGCGACCATCGGTAGCCGGGTGACGCCTGTGAAGATGAAGCTGGCGGCACCGAGAATGCGGATCTGCAGAAGGAGTATGACGAGCCGGGCGAGGAAGTTGGCAAAGCCGGAGCCTCCGAATGCAAGACGCAGCGTCTGCGGAATAGGAGCGATGTAGTTGATCGTCGTGCCGGTAAGCTCGTGGAAAGCCAGCACGGAGGCGGTTCCGAGCGTGAACATTAGAAAGATAATCGGCGAGGCGATGAGGATGGAGCGGCCGATATCGCGGCTCGGCGCCTTCGACTCCCCGGCCATGATGGCGACGTACTCAATGCCGGCTGCCGCGAATAGCGTCTGACCGATGAGGGCGAGCGAGGTCGCGTTGGATTCGGGGAGCTTAAGATCGAAGGGTGCGAAATGGATAGGCGCGTGATGCCGGAGCGCCCAGAGCGGTGCGAGGATCAGCAACGCGAACGCGGCGATCATGGCAATGCTGGAGATGTTGTGAATCCATTTGCCGATGGCGAGGCCCCGAACGGCGGAGAGCGCCAGCACCGTGAGAACGCCGGCGAGAAAGCAAAGAACGACGATGTGGTTTTCCGGAATCCACGCGGCGCGCGGCCCGACCATGTAAGCGAACTCGCTGGGGATCTGAAACAGGATCGTGGCGATGGTGGAAAGGGCGTAGGCCCAGATGTTCCAGGCGACGAGAAAGCCGGCCGTGTCGCCGAACGCGCGGCGGGTCCACACGTACAGGCCGCCCTCGAGAGGCATCTCGCGATTCAAGTGATAGACCGCGGCTGCCATGGGCAGGTAGAACGTGCCGAAGGCCAGCAGCCAAACGACGGTTTGCGCATGGCCGAGACCTGCGGCGATGCCTACCCACGCGCTGCCCACGACGGTGAGCACCTGCGACAGCACGAGATCGCGAAGGCTAAGCTGGCGCGGCAGGTGTTGAGCGGCGGCGGAACCGGTAGCGGAGGACTGTGTATCGCTACCCGTTGATGACATTGGCGATTTGTCCGGTCCCAAACGCTGCAGTGACCCGTGACGATACAGTAACCGAAGAGCATTCGCTCATTGAGCGTGCCCAGCATCAATGCAATGAGCGTGCGGGTAATCGGGCGGAACCGGAAGGCAACGCTAGGCGGCAAACTCAGCGGCTGCGGGCCTATTGGCTGCCGACGCGAGAAGTCTCCGGTGCTCCAGGTCGTGGTGTGAAGGAGCCGCAACGCCAGCGCGATCAATTCAAGCCACATAAACCCTGCTGGAGCAAATCACTCGATAACCTCGGATCACGCGACCCGCACATTGGCGATCCGATTGTGAGATTTCGATCGGGTGCAAGACGCTTGTGTTAGACCTAACGCCCACTCGCGGAAATAAGGCGTCAATTCGTTCAATCGATGAATCAAACGATCGCCATCAGGTCATTGCGCATCTTTGCGCAGCTGCGCGTATGAGTTGGCGGAACCACACATGCGCTGCTTCGTTCGCGACTCGCGAATGCCATGTCATGAAATACGGGAAGGCCTCAATCTCGCGGGGCGCTTCTATCATCCGTACTCCAGCGATTGCAGCCGTGATCGCGGCCAATCTTCGCGGTACTGTCAGGACCAAATCGGAGTGGGCAATTGCAAAAACCGCCGGCACGAAGAACGGCATGCTGAGGGCAACGGGCCGCTTTGCGCCCAGCTGCGCAAGTGGGCGATCCACCAATGTCTGCTGCCCATCCCATGTATCGATGAGTACATGAGGCAGTTGCAGATACCGTTTGAGCGTGAGCCGGCGGCAACGGACCCGCTGGGTCGAACCCACCAGACAGACAAAGTCGACATTGAACAGCACTTCCGTCTCCAAGAAAGGGGGTGCCTCCTCACCACTGAGAGCCGTGTCTAATCGGCCCGCCGCGACTTCCTCGTAGCGCCGGTTGTTCCACACAGAGGCCTCGACCCAAACGTTCGGTGCGATAGCACGGATCTGTTTCATGAGCGCCGGCAAGATGATCATCGAAGCGTGGTCGGTCATGGCCAAACGAAAACGCTCGCGGCTCCGCGAAGGGTCGAACCGTTCACCCTGGACCATCGCCTCAAGCCGAGGAATGAGTGACTGCACCTCTTGCAACAGATGCTCTCCCCGCACTGTGCGCTCGTAGATTCGGCCACTCCGAATTAGCAGGGGATCATCGAACATTCGCCGCAACCGCTCCAGGGCCCTGCTCATAGCCGGCTGGCTCAAGAAACAGAGTTTCGCGGCCCGCGTTATGTGTCGCTCCTCCAGCAAGGCGCGAAGCGGCTGCAATAGATTGAGATCCAGGTTCCTTATATGCGCGTCACGCATGCCAGATATCATAGCAATTCATTGGACGAATGATAAGAAAAGCGCTTTGATGGTTACACCATCATCGAGGTCACAAGGAAAAACTTCATCATGTCCAACGAAACTACGAGAACGGCCATCGTTACAGGCGCCTCGCGCGGCATAGGTGCCGCGATCGCTCAGCGCCTCGCCAAAGACGGCTTCACGGTAGTGGTCAACTACGCGGGAAATGCCGCAGAAGCCGAAACCCTGGTCGCCAAGATCAAGCAGAATGGTGGTCGCGCGCTTGGCGTACAAGCAGACGTCAGCGATCCGGCGGCTATGCGTCGGATGTTCGATCAGGCGGTCGCGGTATCGGGCGGCGTAGACGTTCTGGTCAACAACGCCGGGATCATGTTGCTGTCCACAATCGCCGACGCCGAAGACGTGGCGTTTGATCGGCAGGTCGCCGTCAACCTGAAAGGGGTGTTCAACGGCCTGCGGGAAGCTGCTAAACGCCTGCGCAACGACGGGCGCATCATCAGCCTCTCATCCAGCGTCGTCCTACGGTCTCCGCCGACGTATGCGCTCTATGCGGCCACCAAGGCCGGTGTAGAAGCCATGACCCGCATCCTGGCGAAAGAGCTTCGAGGACGCAATATCACCGTGAACGCCATCGGAGCCGGACCGACCGCGACCGACCTCTTCCTCAAAGGTAAGTCGCAGGACCAGATCGACGAGCTCAAGAAGATGGCCCCCCTTGAGCGACTTGGGGAGCCGGATGACATTGCCAGGGTCGTGTCGTTCCTCGCAGGCCCCGATGGAGCTTGGATTAACGGACAGGTTCTGCAAGCGAACGGTGGAATTATCTGAGCGCAAACCAGCGGGACGCTTGCGAGGCGCAGTACGTCGAAACAGAGGAGTCTAGCCGTGAACAAGATCATCATCATCACAGGTGCTTCGAGCGGATTCGGCCGCTTGACGGCCAACGCGCTCGCCCGCTCCGGCCACACGGTTTACGCGTCGATGCGCGAGACCACCGGCCGCAACGCCCCACAGGCAGCGGATGTCCGCAAGTTTGCCGAAGAAAACAGAGTCGATCTGCGCCCAATCGAGCTTGACGTCCTGTCACAGGAGTCCGTCGATCGTGCCGTAGCGACGATCATCGCGACACACGGAAATATCGACGTCGTCGTTCATAACGCGGGTCACATGGTCTTTGGTCCGGCTGAAGCTTTCACCCCGGAGCAACTCGCTGAGCTGTACGACATCAACGTGCTCAGCACTCAGCGGGTGAATCGCGCAATTCTGCCGCAGCTACGTAAACAACGAAACGGATTACTGGTATGGGTGTCGAGCAGCAGCTCCGCCGGCGGCACGCCACCGTATCTCGCGCCCTATTTTGCCGCAAAGGCGGGAATGGATGCGATGGCGGTAATGTACGCGCGAGAGCTCACGTTATGGGGCATTGAAACATCAATTGTCGTGCCCGGCGCGTTTACCGGCGGGACAAATCATTTCGCACATTCAGGCCGGCCGTCTGACGACGCACGAGTAGCTGAGTACGAAGCTGGCCCATACACCAACTATGGAAACAAGATCATGAAAGCGTTCTCTGCGATCGTTCCGCCCGACGCCGATGCCGCAGCAGTTGGAAATGCAATTGCGGGAATCGTCGACATGCCGTTCGGCAAGCGTCCCTTTCGGATGCACATCGACCCGACGCAGGACGGTGCGGAGGTCGCTTTCACGGTCATCGACCGTATGAGAACAGATATGCTTCATCGAGTCGGACTCAGCGAATTGTTGATACCCGTGAAGATAATTCCAGAGCGCCTCGCGAAGTAGTCCGACTCGACAGCGGCATTATGAGACCAAAGCACCAATGATCATGTGTCATTGGGGTTCCGTGAGATTCATCGGCTCTTCCTCGGAACTGCGTTCTGATTCCCGCCCATGATCTCCAAGCAGAACTCAATGAATGCCCGTACCTTCGCCGCACGGTGCAGCCGCGAGGGATAGACCGCGTACAGGGGAAACCGCTCGTCCGACCATTCCGGAAATAGCTCGACCAGCCGGCCACTGCGCAGAAGCTCCGCGCAGCCGATCTCCAGCACCTGACCGATGCCGGCGCCAGCCTCGCAGGCGCCGATCAACGTTCCCGAGTCCGACACCAGGAGGCGCGCCTTGACTCGCAGCGGCAGTACCTCCTTTCTGCGTCTCATTTCCCAATCGTAAGGTCGCGCGTTGGCCGCATCGTAGAAGTCGATGCAGTCGCGCTCTTCGATTTCTTTGGGATGCCGCGGCTTTCCATTGGCCTTGATGTAGGAAGGCGAAGCCACGGTCAGTACCCGCGTCTCGATCAGCTTTCGGGCTACGAACGATCCCACCGGCGGCTCGCCGAAGCGCAACGCCAGGTCAAACCCATCGGCAACCAGATCGCCGACAAAATCGCGCATGATCAGTTCGACGGAAAGATCCGGGTACCGTGCCAGGAATGCAGCTAGATGCCGGGATAGAACGATTCTGGAAAAGAACGGATCGATATTGACGCGCAATCGTCCCCGCACTTTGCTGGCGGAACCGGCGGCCTCGATGGCGGCCTCCTCGATGCCGGCCAGATGCGGCCCGACCTGCTCGTAGAAGCGCCGGCCTTCATCCGTCAATGAAAGTGACCGAGTGGTTCGCGCCAGGAGCCGCGCGCCCACGCGCTGCTCGAGGCGCGAGATGGCGCGGCTCACTCCGGAGGGGGATAGCCCGAGTGCTTCGGCAGCTCTCGCGATGCTCCCTGCCTCGACCACCGCTATGAGTACCGTCACCCCGGACAGCAATTTGCCGTCGAAAGCCATATCGATTCCTGCCGATTTATCACGGCTGTATTCACAGAAACGCTATTTAAGCATGAATGTGTCGGTGGGATAGTACTCCCACGTCGCCAGCGGCGATTCACTGAAAAGGAGGACTTATGTTTGCAGTTACTGGCATTACAGGAAAAGTTGGGGCTGCGGTGGCCCGCAGCCTTCTTTCCGCCGATCAGCCGGTCCGGGCGGTAGTCAGGGATCGCAGCAGGAGTGCCCCCTGGGCACGGTTGGGCTGCGACATCGCGGTTGCCGATCTATCGGATACGGAGGCACTCACAGCGGCATTCGCCGGCACGGCCGGTGTGTTCGCGATGGTGCCTCCAGTGTTCGACCCGGCGCCGGGCTTTCCCGAAGCTATGGGCTTCATTGACCCACTGCGCGCGGCTCTTGCGCGCGCGAAACCCGCGAGAGTGGTGGCCCTGTCGACCGTCGGTGCAGACGCACCTCAACCGAATTTGCTCAACGTACTCGGCCGATTGGAGGTTGCGCTCGGGAGTCTCGCGATGCCGGTGGCATTCCTGCGCGCCGCCTGGTTCATGGAAAACGCCGCGTGGGACATCGACTCAGCAAAGAGCGGACTTATCCAGAGTTACCTTCAGCCGCTCGACCGTGCCGTGCCGATGGTCTCCACCGACGACGTCGGCCGCACCGCTGCTGCGCTTCTGCAAGAGAAATGGGAAGGACGGCGCGTGGTCGAATTGGAGGGCCCACAGCGCGTCTCGCCGAATACTCTGGCCGCAGCATTCGCCAAAGCGTTAGGGACACCAGTGCGTGCTGAGGTCGTGCCGCATGAACAGTGGGAATCGATCTTCCGTGCCCAAGGCATGAAGAATCCCACCCCCCGTATACAAATGGTCGAAGGATTTAACGCGGGCTGGATCGACTTTGCAGATCGCGGCGCACACGCCCGCAAGGGTTCAATCAGCATCGACCAGGCCATCACGACCCTCATCCAGAGACAACGCGCATGAACCGCATCACCGCTTTGGTCAAAACCGGCCGGATCGCCGCGGCTTCCCTGGTCCTCGGGCTCGCAATTGCGGGCACGCTGATCGATTCCGACTCTGCGACTTCTGCAGAAGAGTACAAAGCCATGTCAATGAAAGACGATCTTGCCCACCGCTCCCCGGACATCCACTGGCCTACCGGCTTCGAGCCGGAGAAGGCCGACTTGTTCGCCCACAATGACCTGAACATCAATGGGTCTTGTGAGCGGGTTTGGACACATATCATCGAAGCGAGCCGGTGGCCGACCTGGTACCCCAACTCCAAGGATGTCGAAATCCAGGGCGGGGATCCGGTACTCCGCGACGGCACGGTGTTCCGGTGGACCACGTTCGGCTTGGCGATCGAAAGCAAAGTGCACGAGTATGTACTGAACCGCCGCCTTGGATGGTACGGCTACGTGCCGGGAGCCAAGCCGAGCTTCTATCACTCCTGGTATCTGGAGCCTCAGGGCGCCATGTGCCATGTCGTAATGGATGAGGCCGGCGTTGGGAAGGACGCCGCGGCCCTTCGCAAGAGTGATGAGACGCTCATGCACCGCGGACACGATCTCTGGCTGGCGACTTTGAAGTGGATGGCCGAGGCGAAGTAAATAAATGGTGTGAGATGAAATCAGTTTGCATGGATGCGGATAATTACTAGTACGCGCCCAGACTGGCCGAAGGGCGCCCCGGTCCCACGACACCTGGCGGTCAGTAATCTAGCCTTCACATGCCTGGATTTCGGGCACGTGTTGAGGATCCTTACCGATGAACACTGTCAACGCCTACTCTGCGCCCCTGGGCGGGCACTCGGCGGACACCAACCACGAAACGGCAACGAACGAGTTCGCCGAACGCGTGCGTACCAATCAACAACGGCTCAGATCTGAATTGAAGCCCCGCTATGATTTCATCGTCTGCGGATCAGGTTCCTCCGGTTCCGTGGTGGCCCGCCGGCTCGCCGAGAATCCAGATGTGAGTGTACTTCTGATCGAAGCCGGCGGGAGCGATGAGGTGCCAAGCGTCATGGAGGCGGATCAATGGCATCTCAATCTCGGAAGTGAACGCGACTGGGGCTTCACGGATCGACCCAACCCTCATCTCAACGGACGCGCCATGCCTCTGAGCATGGCGAAGGTGCTTGGAGGCGGCTCCAGCATCAACGCGATGACCTGGGCACGCGGACACAAGAACGACTGGGACTTCTTCGCGAAAGAAGCCGGCGACTCGGCATGGAGCTACGCGTCGGTCTTGAAGCTTTACCGGCGCATCGAAGATTGGCACGGCGCACCGGACCCAGACTACCGCGGCAGCGGAGGACCGGTCTTTGTCCAACCCGCACCCGATCCGAATCCGATCGCGCCCGCGATGGTAGAAGGCGCACGTTCGGTCGGCATCCCGACTTTCGACAGTCACAACGGCCGCATGATGGAAGGCAACGGGGGAGCCTCTCTTATCGAGCTTCGCGCTCGCGAAGCTCGACGGCTGTCCGCGTTCCGCACGTATACCTTTCCGCTCATGGATCGGCCGAATCTCACGGTCCTCACTGATGCGTTGGTGACGCGCGTGACTTTGGATGCCGGCCGGGCAACCGGCGTAGATATCGTTTACGGGGGTAGGACGCATCGCATCGGTGCGCGCTCGGAGGTCGTGCTGTCACTGGGAGCGATGCACACACCCAAAGTGCTGATGCTCTCCGGCATCGGCGATGAAACTGAGTTGCGCAGGTTGGGAATCTCTGTCGTGCAACACCTTCCCGGAGTCGGCCAGAATTTTCAGGACCACTTCGCGATGGGCTGTGTTTGGGAGTATCAGCGGGCGCTGCCGCCCCGAAACAACGCTGGTGAGGCCACCTGCTTCTGGAGAAGCGCGTCCAGTCTTGAGACACCCGACTTGCAAATTTGCCAGGTAGAGGTCCCACTGTGCAGTCACGAGACGGCCGCCAGGTTCCGCCCGCCGACGCACAGTTGGACGCTGTACGGAGGGGTCGTGCGGCCTCAGAGCCGCGGCCGAATTCGGTTGACGGGACCCAACGCGCACGACCCCATCCAAATCGAGGCCAATACACTGTCGCATTCGGACGACCTGAGGGCCGCCATCGCATGCGTGGAACTTTGTCGCGAGATCGGCAATTCGCTGCCGCTGCGGCCGTACGCGAAGCGTGAAGTCATGCCCGGCAACCTCCGAGGAGCCGCATTGAGAGACTTCATTCGCGACGCAGCTTCCACCTACCACCACCAGACCTGTACCGCGAAGATGGGGCGCGATGCTGCGTCCGTCGTCGATGCGCAGCTTCGAGTCTATGGCATCGAGAATCTTCGCATCGCAGATGGATCCATCATGCCGCGCGTGACCACGGGCAACACGATGGCTCCATGCATCGTCATAGGCGAGCGCGCCGGGGAGATGCTCCGGGATTCTCACAAGCTCTGAGAGACCTTAGAACGAGGATTCGCGACCACTTCGGCCACGTTGCCTAACAACGGACTCGCTTGGCCAGGCCTATCCCATGAAACGTTTGATCGCAGGCTGGGGGTCTTCCTTGCATTCAGCGGGGCTTCGGCTATATCGGCAATCAAAATATCAACAAAGAGTTTCACAATGCGCGGAAGCCGGCGCTTGCGCAAAACCAAAACATCTATTGTGGCATCGCTGAAAATGGGATCTAACAGAGGAATACTTTTGAGGTTGCCCTCTTGGACATCGAGCGCTACCGCACGGCTCGGCAAAATCGCCACTCCTGATCCACCGCGCACGAAATCTCTCAAAGTGCCGAAGACATTGCTTGTCAGCACCGGAGTGAGCCGTATGCCACGCTCCGCACTTGCTCGATCAATAATCTGCCGTATTCCGAAATCGACATCCGGCAACGCCAGCGGCATCGCCTTGACGTCCGCCAATTGAACTTCAGAGGCTGACGCCAATGGATGATCCGGTGGCACGACCAATACAATGGGTTCGGGTATTCGACTAAGGGTCAGCAGCTGTGGATCCGGCTGCGAGCAAAACGATATGCCAATGTCGCAGTGACCTTGAATCACGGCCTCCGTTACGCGCGGCGCGGGCAGTAAGCGCACATTGAAAGAGACCGTGGGATATTTCGCGAAGAACTTGCTGACAGCATTGATCGGACCATATGAAGCAACGCTTTCGACCAACGTTAGACGCAGCAATCTGCGTTGGGTGCCCCGCACGTCATTCAAGTCCGTCCTTAGGGTGTCGTAATTGACAAGAACGGACTCGGCGTATTCGGCAACAAGCCTTCCGGCGTGAGTGAGTTCAACGCCACCGGCGCGGCGGATGAACAAAGCGGTTCCCATTTCGTTTTCCAAAATCGCAATGTGTCTGCTGACCGAGGAGGGCGCGACTCTCAGTACTTCGCTTGCCTTACGGATGGAGCCCACACGGGCGGCTTCAACAAATGCCCGCAATGGTTGAAGAGACATGGATACTCCAGCTTGAACCCAGACAATTAAGGACTCCCAGCCGCTTTCATTGTAGCCTCGCACAACGATCTGTTGCGTTTAATGCAACAGGCCTATCGGCTGTTTAGGATGGTACCCTTCGCCCGCCCCGGGATAGACTCCAGCGACGCAAATGCAGGGCGACCTCCATAAGATGGGTGATGAACGGCCGGAGGCTGGCGTGACTATGCCGGCCGTCTTGACTTGCATGTTTCTCATGACTGAGCTGTTTGCCATCGGCGCGCACGCCCTTGATCTTTCGGCATCTGCGGCCCAAGACCCGGCGGCTCTCATTGCGGCAATGCCGGCCTTGGCGCGTGCCGCAATCGCTGAGTATAAGAATGACGACCGCCGCGCATACCTGGACACACTTTTCCGTCTGCAAATCGTCGCTGGCAACGACGAGGACGCGATCAAGAGTTTGATCGAGCTTCGCAGGCTCAATCCCAGCAGCCTCTCGCCGCGGCCAGGCGCGGCTCTTTTTATCTACGAGATTCTCGCCCGCGCGCGGCTCGAGGCCGGCCGAGACGGAGCGGCGCTGGACAAGGTCTTGGAGCGCCAAGTCCGCCAAACGGTGGCAGCATTGGACGACCCGACGGCTGACCTCGTGCTGAGTGGCCTGTCCGGCGCCGCGGGCGGCTTGAGCGCGGATTTGCACGAAAGACTGGATCTACAGAAGAGCAAGAGCACGATTTCGTTGGCAGATGCGGTCAAACTGGTTCGCGCCTACGGGGCAGAGGCCGCGGCTCGCAGCCTTGCAGCCTTTGTCCCGGCAATAGCGGCGGAGAACGATCGGCGGCGGTACGTCGTCGACAAAGACGTGAGCGTTCGGATGCCGGACGGCGGGATCATCTGCGCGGTAGTCGTGCGGCCTCGCGGGTCAGCCACCCGCCTTCCGACGTTGCTGCAGTTCACCATCTATGCAAATGCCGACCAGAACTTGAGTGACGCCCGCCAGTCTGCGGCTCACGGCTACGCCGGTGTGGTGGGGCTTATCCGCGGCAAGGGATGCAGTCCTGGAACGCCGGTTCCTTATATTGGAGACGGCGCCGACGCGGATGTCCTGATCGACTGGATCAGCACTCAGTCGTGGAGTGACGGCAGAGTTGGGATATACGGCGGAAGCTATAGCGGTGGCACGGCATGGGCAGCGGCTAAACACCCGCCGAAAGCGCTGAAAGCGCTCATGGTCGGCGCGCCTGTCGGTCCCGGCATCGACGTACCCATGGAAGGCAATGTGATCTGGAGCTTCATCTACCCGTGGCCGTTCTACACCACAGACAACAAGTGGCTCGACGACGCGACCTACAACGACAGCGCACGGTGGAATCGTTTGAATCACGAGTGGTACGTGAGTGGACGACCGTATCGCGATCTGGAAAAGATTGATGGCACGCCCAATCCGATGTTTGACGCATGGCTGGCTCATCCGACCTATGACGCGTACTGGCAAGGGGTAATTCCTTACAAAGAAGAGTTCGCTCAGATAGACATCCCCGTTCTGCAGACGGTGGGCTACTTCGCCGGCGGGCCTGGAGCAGCCGTCTATTACATGAGCCAACACTACAAATATAGGCCCCACGCAGAGGACTACATGGTCATTGGACCTTACGACCACTTCGGTGCACAACGCGGGACGTTTTCAATCCTTAGAGCTCCGACGACGACTGTGGCCGGCTACGAACTGGACGCCGCGGCTCAAATCGACATCTACGCGGACCTGCGCTTCAAGTGGTTCGACTATGTGCTCAAAGCCGGCCCCAAACCGGCCATCCTTCAGGACAAGGTGAACTACCAGGTCACGGGTGCCAACACTTGGAAGCACGCCCCATCGCTGGCGGCCATGGGCGTGCGCACGCTCAAGTTCTACTTGAGCGCCGGCAGGTCAGGTGATGCCTATGGGCTGAACCAGGCAAGGCCCCCGCGGGAAGCCGCCATCGCCCTTAGCGTGAACCTCGCGGACGGCTC
>Ga0193726_1002638_pt1 | contig 11969 bp, 13 predicted proteins | sample H2c1metaG_FD_144928 | JGI IMG/M metagenome (GOLD analysis project Ga0193726, IMG submission 144928) | Soil microbial communities from a riparian zone of the East river system, Colorado, United States - H2c1 | ecosystem: Environmental > Terrestrial > Soil > Riparian zone | place: USA: East River... | reverse complement strand
CTATTGCGTCAACGGTTAGACGACCTGCCCCTCTCGACCTTCAAGCCTGATCTATCACCATTGCTGCGTACTCGTTTCGGATCCCCGTTTCCTACGGGCATTTGCGCTACCTTGCCAACGTCTGCCCTGCTGATCTCTGATACAGACGCGCCGGTGCTACGTGAAAGACCCGAGAATCAAGGAAGTCCAGCACGGCTTATGGAATTTCTGGAAGTCATAGTCTTTTCAATGACTCTCATTCTTGACTTCGATAATCACGTAGCAATGGCCATTGAGCTGATGTCACTGTCAGTTATATATATTGTTACATCAACTACTCAGACAAACGCTCGTTTATCTGCATGCTTAGTAGAGTTTAATACATGCAAAGTTGAGCCACCTGTGAAGCCCACCTAAATACCCGTTAAATAACTTGTAAATGAATACTGTACCCGATCAGGAAACGGGTCACACACGGAAACGGGTCAGAGGTAAATTTCTCAAGAACTACTACTTCGTTTTGTGATCGGTCACGGGCATCAGGTGCACATTTAGGTAGCAGATATGGCACACAAAATTCTGTAGTATTTAGAGCCCTGTGTATTGAGAAATCTATGCATCTTTGTGTGGATTTCCTGATTCAGACGCATCCATCAAGGTAATTTTCAACTATTTGGACATGGGAGGCTTTTTCGCTCATTGATGCCCCCTCCTCCATTTCTAGAAATGTTATTATGGTCATTGGGCATATGTATATACGTAGCAGTAGCCATACAGACAGGAATAAACACATTGTGCTCCATCGAAAATGAGAGGCTGTAACATCTGATCGATTATCAAATCATCACCTACCATGTCCATCACGTCCCACAGTGCCAGGGCACATACTGGGGCATATTTGAAAGGATGATAAGAATGCGTCAAAGTAAGGTCATAATTTTGGGTAATTTATTGATAGTATACAAGACAAAAATGCGAAAATTTTCCTGATTTCCCTCCAGAAAAATTGGAACTCATGCACCATCTCACTGGATACACAAATAATCTACCCAAACCCCTCAACAGCAAGCATAGAGGTATCTCTTAACTGATTAGTCTAATTTTGATGCACCGAGCAACTCATCAGGCCCAAATTGCCATTGAGAAAAGTGATCCCTGTGGTACGGAGTTGTGTGACATCAATATATGACACTATTGTCACGCATTTCATAACATAACGCATCCGGACCCTAGTAAAATTTAATTAACAGACTATATTTTACGTCAGTGACCCGATTCGGTGCATTTTGTGATTTCTGACCCACTTCAGTAGAATATTCATGGGCAAGTATCTATAACTTCTAAAATTTGAAAAAGCTGGGCATGTGCTGCTCAACAAACTTCGGCATAGTTTTGGCTAAAATTTGAGCTAGATATCACTACAACTACTGCACAATTTTCAATTTGGCATAGCCTGACCCGATTCACGGTCGGCTACAGTACTAGTGTTGATAACCATTACAAGAGATCTCGTCGCTTCGCTTCCTTTTTCAGTGCCGAACTTGGGAGAATAATTGTCCTGTGTTGTCTATGGCGACGTTTTGTAGGGTGAGTCCTTGACAACATGAAACATTGTTGCATATTGGGTGCGACGAAGTATCTCGCTGGTGATGTGAGCCTTGTCCGCATCAAGCTGTCATCAATCCTACGTCACTAACGAACGTGCATTTGGATGAATGAGTAGGAAGTCACCCTTGCCGATCTCCTCCATATCGCCTCTGGCACTGTGTTGACTGAAATTGACGGTAGCATTTTGAATAATCCCTCCAGACCCAACGTTTCCAGGTGAGTTAAAAAATCCCTGTCGATATTGTCGAGAACAGACGTTTTGGTTCTCCTAGATGGTGGAATGACATATCCAACCGTCCCTCTTGGTCTAGCAGAATCCACCTGATTGGTTGTGCAAAGATATTGAAGATTGATTTGCAAAGACATATCAGTACTGTGATTTTGTACGATAAACAAAACCTTTTATAGAGTGTCTGTGTTCTTCACAGAACCATCAGTGAACGATCACGTCCAGTTTCCATACTGGCATGCGCTCAGGATATCAGCAATGTCTAGCACAAGTTGTAACATTCAACTCCGCAATTCCATCTTGGTACAATCTCTGGTCATACCTGAATCTATTTCTGCGATTGCAACTTGACACGTTTTATGGTAACGTGCGACTCTGAATCAGATTTTACAACACCAATGAAAGAAAAATGAATTGCAAGAGCTAGTACACATTTGGATCAAGTATCTCAATAGTTTCAGGACCTCCGTAGGAGCGCTTTTGCAACTGTGTTTTACATTACCACAGGAAAAAAAAGGTCACCTCAGGAAATAAAGTTGCAACCCACACCTATTCTGTAGTACCTATTTCTGCAGTGGTACGTTCTCCGTTTCAACCGGCTACGCTGGAAACTTCACATCGTGGCCCTGAGATAGTTCATATCATTTCAGTATATCAGGCTACACATCAGCAAAACGGTTCAGTCGGCCATAGTAAGCATAGGGTATATAATACCTTATAACCCTAGAGACCCGGATTCGCCGAACACCATAAAACACGTAGACACATGTAGTTATGTATAGCCCGGGATACACATAGTACCTCAGATGTTGAACGTCGTAGACTCTTCCCGAGACCCATAGGTGACATAACCCGGTGCTACAACAATTTGGCTCACTACTAATAGTGCTTATCACACAATTGAAGGATTGTTGTTCTTATAAAACGTTGTATTGCGTTTTCTGTATGTACACAATTTGATATATGTTTTTGCGTATTAATTCTACGCTTTGGCGTGTCACTTATCAAAAGAGTTCGGCAAACCAGCCGGATGCATGAAACTGTCCGGTGGTTCGTGCAATTGAGATTGGTGAAGATTTGAGATAAGGTGTAGTTGAGTTGGGTCGTGACAGCGTACGTCTTCCCGGTGTCAAGTTCCGCATGTTCGCCCTCTGGTGGAACAGATCTGTCCAGAAGCACAGGTGTAGGTTGGCGGGTAGGACGATTGTCGCAATAAGGAGACGAGTGTAGAGATCCTTTCGCACATAACTCATCTTGTTCGTTAATGTTTGACTAAGACCTTCCCAGGTGACTCCGAGCATTCTTGCCGCTTGATCCAGTGTTTGAATATTGTGAATGAAAGCAGAGACGTCTTGAGCGTCTGCTCCACTGAACTGCAAGTTTCCAAGCAGGAGAATGGTGACCAGTAGCTGGAACATAGATGAGATATTCTTTGGTTTGAATACGAGCGACTTCAAAGACGCTCGAAGTTCGCTGAAAGCAATAGAGTCGTCGCTGAAGGGGCCAGAAGGCAGACGGTAACATCCACTGGAAGCAAGTAGGGCGTAATCCAAAGGATCCTCGAGACCCCAATGATCTCGCTCCTGAGGAGAAGTGCCGGCGAGGAGTTGGTAAAAGACGTGATAGGTTCGTTCTTCGTGTGACAGCCGAGTAAGGCGGGTCTTGTCGAGGCCGTAAGTAAGGATTTTGGCTGAAGAGATGCGACCGCGATCGTTGAAGTGGAGTTCGAGATACCTGCCGTGGCGTGAAGCATTAGCATTCATGACAGTTTTTGCGTTTCCAAATGCGTCGAGGACAGAGCCAAGGGCTTTGATCTGTTCTGCGAGTTTTGCTTCCCGCTTTGAGTGCATCGAGAGCCGCAGGAACTGATTAACCAGTAAACTGCTACTGAAGCTCTTGCCCGAGCCGGTAATTCCTCTGTTGAATACGTCAATCAGAAAGAATCACGATAACTTGAACATTACGGACTCACCTGAATATTATGGACTGTGACTGGTCTCCAGAGGTGAGGTTGCAAAGAGGCGGGACCACTCTGCAAAGGCATGCTGGTGTCCTTGTAACACTTTTCTTCATATTCCTTGGCAGAAACTTCATTTATGTTTGCCAGCGACTTGTAGGGGTTGACTACGACGAGAGTGGAGGTTGATATGCTTGTGGACGGCAAATCCAAACGGAAACGAGCATGTAGAACATTGAGGATGGCATCGTCGGTTGGATAAACCGTAGCGGAAGCTGACGAGGAGATGAGATTTACGAGGTCGCCAGAGGTGACTCCCTGTGACGCAGATGAGGAAGCCATCGCCTGACTTGTGGTGAAGAGAGGCAAGCTCGTCTGCCTGCAAACATTTTCGATGATGTAGGATATTGAGGATAGCATCGTTGGTTGGATAAACTGTGGAGGAAGCGGATGAGGGGATCTAGTGGACAGGTAGTGGAAGTCGTCGCCAGGGTGATTGTCATAGGCACTGAATTGGTATGGAATAGTGACGAGAAGTGAGAGATGAGAAACAAGAAACGAAAAATGAGAAGTGTTGAGAAGATAAGAGATTTCAGACTAAGAAGGGGCGTATGTGGATTGGGGTTTAGAAAACAAGGGGACTCTTGCACGTTGAATAACACTCAGGCTTACCAACAAAAAATCCATGGCCATCCTGAGATCCAGAATTGAGGCCTTTCCGGGCTCAAACCAGAAAGACCGAATGCCCTGGGACAAGGAGTGAGCTTTTGGGGGCTCAAACCCCAATCGCTAACTTACAACCAGGACGCCAGTAAGGGAGTACCGTGAGCGCACGAGTGATATCGAGACAGGTTTGGATGAAGAAGTTGACGTTAAGTTTAAAGGCACGAGTGCTAACATTTTCGCGTATTTTCATCAACGAATTAAATTTGTTTTCGTTTCCTTCTGTCAGGGGAAATTTCAAGTATTAAACTAAAAAATTGATTCCATGAATTCAGTCAAGCTCATATCGCTAGTCTACAGTACTACATTTCAGAAGGTAACAAAACGTATCCTTGTCAAAGAACCTATTCAAAAAAAACTCGTTACTGTACTCAAGACTGGTCTCCATTGTCAATCGACGATCAGCAACAGCACCGAAGCGCGGAATTAGCTGTACAGGCATCCTAAACTGCGTGAGCGGAATTATATCGCCCATATATGACTGGTCTGCCCTCCTTGCGCGTTTGAGCACGTACATACCAGTAACTGGGTCTGGAATTGGTCGGCGCCCACTCTGAGATGACTGCGGTATGATGTCGAAGCGTTGAACATAAGTGAGGTACATGGGCAATCCCATAGGGATATACCCAACAGGATGGATGATAAGGCGCAATTGTACTACAGAGTGATCTCAGCCCATAATTAGCTCGAGATTATCGTGCTGAACATACCAGAAAATAGATACCTTGCAGACCGAGGGAAGGAGTGACGTCGTGATCATCAAACTTGTATGAGATAATTGCGACATCATATCGACCATGCTTCCAACCGGAGGTGTCAGAAGGAGGTACGGCAAGCATTTTCTGAGGGTAAGTCAGACCAACAGTGCCGTCAGAGCACCGCCGTTGCACACGAACAGAATACCATACAGAAAGGTCGTCGAATGGAAGTTGAACATCAGATGCTGCCCGCCGAACCCCCCCAACACGATGTCCCATTCCTGCGATCAAGCTTGGTTGAGCAGAGCGTACATAGTCTTGTAAAGCACGCCTCAAGTCAGGAATTTTGAACTTGTTTGCGAGGTCATCAATGCCGATGCGATTGATGTCAGGTCTGCGGTTGAGACGAAATGCAACTGATGGTAGCGCAAAGGTACGAAGGGGGAAAATAATATCCGAAGGTGGCATGACTAGCAGTAGTTGTGCATCTGTAAAAAAATCTGGGAGGCGACGCGAAGGACCAGTCAATTCTTCATTCGTTTCGAGTTCCTCAATCCATGCAGGAACTTGATCCTCGGTCCGAGCGTCCTCTTCAGTGACTTCATTAGTATGACTCGCAATATCCACCCCTTTTTCACAGATCGAGGTTGCAAGATCAAAATCACGACGCTTCTCCTTTCGGTCCAGATATCGGCAGATCTGCTGGTCGTAGTTTTGATTGTTCGTAGAGTCGCTAGGGTTTTTTATCTCTGTAATATGCGCATGTTCGGTTACATCAGCAGACCACTGAATGGCAGCACCTGTCCACTTGATACTCGGAACCAGACTGTGCATAAACTCAAGTTTTGGGACGTTAAAATGGTCCATATGCCTGTTCCTCTTTCCAACCCGAGCACCGGCATCAAGAAGGGCGGCCTTGTGATCGTGGAACGTCTTGAGTGCTGTAACAGCTCTCACCAACATGGTATCATCGAGGACAGGGATCTGGGCATAATAGCGAAACACCATTAGAGATTGAATAGCAATGACGCAGTCTTTAGGCGCCGCATCAGCAATGATAGCGACTATATAGCGCTCTACGTTGCGATGATCACGGCCCGTGACTTGCCTAAGCTGTGAAATTCCACTGGCGAAATAACGGAATCCAACGATTGGCTGAAGGAGAGTGAAGCGAAAGTCGATCTCTGCGGCGCTGACAAGCCTAATACACCACTTGCAGTCATGATCCCAGAACTGCTTGTGATGGTGGTGTAAAATTTCCGGAGTGAGGAAGCGATATGGGTTTGCAATATTGTTTGACTGAGCGAGGAACCAATCTCTCCAAAACAGCTCATGGACACCGTTCAAGCGAAATGTCTTTGCAACCTTTCTATACTCCGCCAAATCCCACGGACAAACAAGGGAGGCAATTGCGGCAAGCTGGGCTAGTGTGGTTGATGCGGTACGAGGCTCGTTTTGTACTGAATTGCCAAAGGATGACTCAGAGGCCATTGTTAGGTGTGAAGTCTTTCCTGCAACTCCTGCCAGCATTGCGGCTTCAGGTGTATCGGCGATATATGAAACGAGTGGTGTAAAACAAAATCGTAAATTTCCAATGGGGTCTGACATCATGGCACCAATACGAGCAGCAATCTTCAATGGTTCACAAACGATATCCAAACAATGGTGAATAGTTCGGTTCTCCAAGATGCCACGCAGGTTATCCTGTTTCGTAAGAAATTTTGGGCAGGGTAATAGAGCAATGAGTGTGAATGCTTGGTGAGACGCTTTGTTGCGAACCTGGGAATGTATATTGGCAAGACTGAGGAGAAGGGGGTGAGCGATGCGATTCCCTGTCATGATGGAGATATTCGTCTTGTCTGATGATAGAATCGTCCCAAGCAGTGTTGCGCCTTGTGGTATAGAGCTCTAAGTCAAGACGATTAGAAACATTAAATGGAATCGAAGCAATTAGTTACATACCTGCATTTCCCATGCACCATCCCCTGTCATCCATTCACTGTACACACGAACCAGGTGCTGAGCAGTTCTATAGAGCCGGTAGGGACAGAAATCCATCTGGCCTGCAAATAGAGGATTGCCCAATAATCTCTGCAAACAGTCCAGGGAGTCACGGAAGTAGAGGACCATCGGTTTACGAGTTGGAAAACCAGGAATCGATGGGATTGTTTTGAATTTCCAGGGGGGACCCTTTGGAAGCGTTTCAACACGTCCGCGGAGAGCTTTTGCGGTTTTAAACGAGAGGCAGAGGGTTGAAATCTAAGCAAAAATGAGGAAAAATGATACATAGATTAAAGTGATACATACCAAGGACAGATTGAGAAATTCGTCGATGGCTCTCATAGACAGATTTGACCGTAAGAGAAATGATGCGATCTCCCACTCCTGGCGTGAAGCAAACGGATAGTAGAGATTTCCGGACCGATCCTTTGCCAAGTCATCACGGTCGAAGTGATCCATAAAGTTCTCACCTTTTCCATATATCTTGGAAGCACCGTGGAAGGGTTCTCGTAGAAAATCCGAAGTGTGGTCGTGACTTGGGGAGTTCTTGTTGCAATCGAGCTCCTCCGTGTCCTCGAGATCCATAAGGTTGAACGGTGTTGTTTCTGGTGAACTGGGTGGGGGCGTTGGATTGCAGAGAGGCGCAACAGGGGGGGCATTCAATAACGGGTCGAGATAGCGGACACAAGGTGAGTTAGGATGATTTATATGTTTGGCGACCTGAGATTTTGTTGGAAAATGGGCAGAGCAGCAGGGGCAACGGTAGGTCCTACGTAGTTTGACATAGGTCACCATGCTGTGAAGTTGGTATCGAGAGAGAGGCGCAGGACGTTCCGACAGATCGATTCAATTTCGGACTTGAGAAAAAAATTCCAAGTCCTCAATACGTAATACCACCTTGAGCACGTTTGATGTGGCCTCACCGTCTCTTTCTTCGCCTCAGGTTCTTCTGGCTGTCGCTTTCAATTCTTTTTTCTCTATGGACAACGTTCAAGCTCCCATCACACCAGCCGAGTGGGCTGATGTATTTGTTCAACTCGGTTTCAGTCTGCCGACTGACTTTGTACAAGACCGGTCATTTCCCTCATGTCTTGTGAGTATTGTTTCATATCTTTTCTAGTGTAACGAAAACTACATGCTGCAAATTCATTATCAGACATACATCCCAGCAAGTGACCGCGATGCAAGACTTCTCCTCACACTTGCACGATCATACCGAGATTCCTCCAAAACAGATCTATCGACCATCGAATCCAAGCTTCACGAAACCGAACTGATCGTTCAGTATTATCGACAACAGGCTGAAGTTGCTCGGAAGAAACTCCTTGAATCAGAGGAGTGCGTTGGGAGGATCCGTGCAGGGTTGGAGCTAAAGCATGTGCCCTTTTACGTGGAAACCGCCAACATTCCAGCCATGCACGCTGCTGCTAGTACAAAATGTGATGTATGAGTGCCTGGTGGTGCGTAATTATTCTTGTGGTATCTAACTGACATTCATACTAACTGACATCGGTAGTTTTGCTCTGTGTTTGTTAGACAGCTTACCGATAACTATTTTACATCATTCTGTTCGATTATGTATATACTGATGCTGCGTTATTTCTCTGTCAAGTCATGCCATTTGTCGGAAAGAAACCACGAGACCGAAGATTTGGATTTATAAACTGTACAATGTTCTTGTTCGACAGCCCGGCTAGTTCTCAGGCTCTACATCACTCTTTTATTCTATTGATCTTTTTTCTCACTTGATCTATGCCTCGCACTCGCAAAAGATCCCCAACGTTGCAGCACGATCCTCCTAGTGCACAGCCAGACGTTGCTGCTGGCGATGATTCTTATGTCCCGGAAACAGGCCGCCGTCAGCCCTCTCGTCCTGGTCGTGGCCAAGGTGGTAGAGTAGATCAGATGGCAAAAGTTGGTGATCTTGTGTCGCACAAACCTCGGGGTAAGAAAACATCTGCAAGTATTCCTGATCCTGAGCTTCCAGCAAACCCGATGGCTCCCGAACGACCGAAGCCCAGAAAAAAAACAAAAGTAAGTTATCCGTCTTTTAATACTTATTATTATTTTCTATCTTATTATTTCGCTAGACGAATCATACCCATACCCCCACTAGCATTGGTCCTAATTCTTTATCTGATGAACATTCATTACATAATCCTGGTTTTCCTGGCTCCCAGCCTCCTTCTACCGTTATTTACTCTAATGATCCTCGTTTTGGTTTTCATCCACCCGTTCTCCAACCTACAGTTCCTCCCCTAGCTCCTGAAGCCTCTGTTTCTCTTCCACCTGTACACATAACTCGTCCTCTAATTCCCCCACCTGAAGCTCGTCCAACGATCCTTCCATCCAATTTCTCCATGGTTCCAAGTCCTCTACCAAGGTTTACTTCGATTCCATTTTCTTATAGTCTATCCGCTCCATCGCATCATGCTGGTCCAAGTGTGCATTCATCAGGCACTTCCGTTCATACCCCTGCTCCTTCTCAAGGTCAGGTGCTGGCTATCCCCGAAACAGGTCACTCTGAATATGATTACGAACCTGGAGGAGGTGCTCAACCTAATGATTGGTATAACGAGGAAGCACCGGATGACGGTGGTGAGGAGGAGGGAGGGGAAGAGGAAGAGGAGGATTCTGGTAAGTGCCGATTCGTTTCGATCTCTTTTTAAGCAAGTACTTGACACCTTACTCAGAGACTCGTTCGAATGCCCACATTGACGAAACATCAGATGGAGAGGATGACCGTCGTGCTCATGCACTTTTACAAGAAGCATTCATCGGTATGGTTCGTTTACTTTTCAATTGTTTTCTAACAAAGTTTTATTAGATCCGGCACTCATTGCACAAGATCAACAACGCGTAGCACCAGGTGCTAGCGTAGCAACCTCAACTACTATTCACCCCGAGTCTAATTGTCAACAAGTAGACGAGGATGTTCTCAGTGCACACTGGAAGCGAAATGGGACTCCGAAGCCACCTCACCCGGCAACTCTCAACCAAATACGTGCTAGGACAGAGGAAACACCAGCTCAACCCCCCCATCCGCAACGCCTGGCTGGAACAGTGATAACTATTACAGACACTGAACCGCCGGAGAAGCACCGTGCTACCCGCAACTCCAAGCCAAAGAATTCAAAGCGAGCTGCCCGGACTATGGGTCACTATCCTTCACACTGGCAAGATGTTCTCAACGACGCAAAGACCCGGTTCTCCGCCTATCTTGCAACTGTCAACGCCTTTCCCGATAATGATGAAGCTCTGTTGGAAGCTAAGGAGTGTATATACACTGCCTTGGCTTGTCACCGAAAGGACGGCTATGATGTTGAACCCGGTGAGCAGTATTTATGCTGCACGTTTTGCTAGTCTGATTTTTTTCCAGGTTACGAAGTTACGAAGGACATGATAGCTGTGGTGAGTGCTAATAACTCAAGGATTTGTTTTCTTGATCCAAAAATTCTGTAGGTTTCTGGAAACGCTTCGCATTTTCGGGGTGAAATCAAGACTTGCGCACGCACATTGATCGCAGGTGATGCAAGTATCATAGTCATCGCTAAGGAGGATATAGATGCAAGTAACGGTACACCTCAAGCAGTTATAGCTGCGCGTATCAAGACCCTTCTTCATGGGAATTTGTTTGTTCATGGAACTCCGGATGAACGGGTGAGTTATACTAGTTTATATTCTGTCGACATTCTAAATCACTTCGCTAGGGTAACCAGACGCATTTCGCATCTCGTCACATACAAACCCTCTGCTCTGCATTTTACTCTGGCAAGATCGCGGGTGTGATGCAGTATTGCAGGGTTGAAAATTGGCAAAACTTGGTCCCCCTCCGTCTCGTTGCATTTTCCTGTACGGCGGTACGTTTTCCTATGATTATTTATTTACTACTGATATCAATGAGGACCAGCTCCAGTGCGCATTGATGGAATGGCGCAAAGGTGGACCAGCACTCACTCTTGTTGTTTTTTCTGAAGAAAAGTTTGGACGGACATACGAGGCATTCTACCAGTCGCTGAAGATCATCGCAGACAATGAAAACTTCAAGATTCCACTGAGAAAACGTCTGGAATCTTGGGCATCGAGCTCTTCGTATATTCGTTGTTCCGAATACATCAAAGCTCAACAACTGACTATAACATTTACAGGGCTTCTGCAACACAGCATGACGACGCTCCAGAGTCCTCCATTACCCTCGATCTTGTGTTCCGCCGATAAATCTTCTCATCGATTCGTTTTTTTCTGTCACTCCTGTTGGTTGTTCACCGGTTTCAGTTGTTCTTCGCTCGTTCGTTAGTTGGTTGGTGCTCGTTGGATTTGGCTGTTGGTTGGTTGGCTGTTGACGTTGTTGGTTGTTCGCTGTTGGCATTCGTTGTTGGTTTTCGACGTCGTTGGTTGGTGTTGGCAGCATTTCATTAGTACTACGTCACAAGTTGTTACTGTTCTTTCGACGACTATGATACTACTACTATCCACAATAATAAAATGCAGTCAATCAACTACACCTTTGACGCTATGCCTGAGTGAGTTATAACGCTATAGCTATAAGTACTATACATGCTATAAACCTCTGAGGCTCCGACGCAGCAAACGAAACCCAACGTTTTACTCAGTACTATGCAATACTCCATAGCGTTCTATAGTCTGGCGGCGCGTCTACGTAGTCCTCCATAACAGGGATGTAACTATGTAAATATGGCTACTACACGTTACTCCATAGCGTTCCATAGACGCGGCGCATTTTGCTGATGTCTTCTTCTGGTGTGGCGTCACG
>Ga0193726_1002637_pt1 | contig 11970 bp, 11 predicted proteins | sample H2c1metaG_FD_144928 | JGI IMG/M metagenome (GOLD analysis project Ga0193726, IMG submission 144928) | Soil microbial communities from a riparian zone of the East river system, Colorado, United States - H2c1 | ecosystem: Environmental > Terrestrial > Soil > Riparian zone | place: USA: East River... | reverse complement strand
CGCACGGGAATTGGCCGGCGACCCGGACCCGCGCACCGGCCAAGCGCTTGCGAAAGTCAAATAGGGTTTCGTTGGAAGCTCTTCGGGAGTCGCGAAATCGGTTACGAGAGCGAAATGGAGCTCTTCTCCTGCAAGGGCCATGCGGACGCCTTCTCGACGAACTGGAAGCCATACCGCTGCCAAGGACTGCCGGAGGATTCCTTGCGCACCACCCGAGCCTGTCCAACATAATGTTCGCCTCGGCTGCTCAAAATAACCTCAACAATCGCATCCTTGACCAGCGAAGACATGCAGTTGCACATAAACTCTTCTGCGCTCACGTTTTCGGTAGTAGTGATTTCCTCGAATGCTTTTCCATTAGCGTCAGTGCCCCGCAATCTGAGGGCAAGTCGCATGCGAACACGCACGTGGGCGCGCTGCTCCGACCGCTTGCTCTGCAGTTCCATAATGAGCCTGCGCCTGAGTTCATCGAGCTTGAGAGGCTTCTCAAAGTACGCAACGGCGCCAAGGTCTGCGCAGTGGTCCTTATATTTCGCCTCCGTCTCTCCCGTGATAACAAGTATAGCGCTGGGAGATGCGGCCTTGCAGAGGGCAGGCGTCGCGACAGTGTCTTTCGTGAGCAAATCCGTCGCGCGTCGTCAGGATCATGACTGGTATGTGAGCAAGTTCAGGAAGTGCATTCAGACTTTGCAAAACAAAGTAGCCGTCACGACGGGGCAACCCGATGTCGAGAATAAGATCTGGCATCTCGGTAAGCGCAGCGCCGAGCGCAGACTCTGCATCATGTGCGAAACAGGGATCGTAGTGGTTAGCCTCAAGACGGATTTTCATTCCCAGACACAGAAACGGATCGTCGTCAATGACGAGAATCTTATTACAGATACGAGTGCTTTTCAGTTTGCGGCTCACCAGTTTTGATCGAAGGGACTGGCAAAGATCTGCACGAGGTTCATTGTATGTTTGTGGCAACATTTAAGCTCTTTCTTGATCTGGAAATGGTCTTAATTCATCGTTGGGGCCAGCCCTTAAGTAAGAGATCGTTGCCGGATGCCGGGGCAACGTAGGCGGTTTCGAGCAGAACGCATTCGAGCAGGAGCCGCTCGAGAATTTTCTCGTCTGCGTGCTTCACGAGCTTGGCAAGTTCCGTTCAATCTGCGTGAAGTCAGCATCGGAGTTGCGGCCTGAAAGCAGCTTATGGCGTTTAGCCAGCAGCAGCTTGCGCTGGTATTCGAGCTTGTCGATCAGGCGGGTTGCGACGATCTCAAGTTCGGGTGTCGCAAGGGGGGACTGTATTTTTGCGCAAGATCGCCGCCAGCACATGGTGCCGGAGGGTGATTTCGATCTTCTGCGTTTCAATTCGCTTGCGCTCGGCGGTACGTTGCTTTTCGACATCTTCCGATGTTGGCCGCTGGTGGTCGGCATTGTGAATGCGGCATTTTGGGTCGGCGCAAACCTTGACGATCTGGCCACGCCTCCCGCCATCCATGACGATGGCTTCCGTCATGCTCCGGCAAGGTTTCTCTGCCGGACTGGATGGGCTCGCCTTACCGTTCTTGCCCGTTGCCTTGCTCTGCAATTCGACGTAACGATTGCGCCCCAGCGGGGCATCGGGACGGTTGCCGTGAGCCGAAGAGATTTGTACCAGTTTCCGGCTTACGCACCATGGTCTGCGCGACATGGGCATTGATCTTGGCCTGAAAAACACTGCGGGTCGGTGCATTATGTGGAATCACGGCAATAAGCAAGCCTTTCGGTGGCTGGCCGTAGTTTCCGCCGACCTTTGGGGCTCTGCAACTGGTATGGCATTGTGAATGCCTGACATAGACGTCCGCGGTCTAGTGCATGCTGCGTATTCACTCCATTCTGGTATGGAACAAGTGTCCAATTGTCGGACGTAAGTTCGGAAACCAGACACCGGTTTACCAGCTTGGCCGCTGTCGCCGGTGACACTTCGATCCCTTGACCAAGAGACCTCTGTTTGCAATCAGTTGCCGATGGGCATTTCCTTCTTTCGGAACCTAGACTCCGCATCTTTAGGAATGCAACGTGCAACGTATCGCCTGACCCATTGCCGCTCTGTTCATAAGAGTCCGAAGAGAACTTTCGACTACCAACGTAAGGCTGATCGCCATCTCGGTCTCACCCTTTCTACCAAAGCAGCCGATGACACAAACAAACGATCAAATCCGGCGGACGGAATATTCCCGACGCAAACGCCGTCCTACTTTTGATCAGCCTCATATTGGAAACGAAAAGGAACCGAATGCACTGTAACCGAACGGCAATCGTGCTACTGCTGCTGACCTCAAGTCTCGGCCATGCACAGGACACCACTCCGTCTGAACGAGAAACGATTCAGAAACTGGTGCAGCAGGTAAAGGAACTTCAGGAGGAGGTTAAGCAACTCGAGTCTCAGCGGGCATCCGATGCCAACCAGAGTGCTGCTTCCCAGCCGGTCGGCGGTCCAGCCCCAGCAGAGGAAAAGGCCGGTAGTACTCAGCGTGAGTCTCTGGCCCAAGAACTCCATGAACTCCATGGTATTCAGTGGCGAGGGTTCGGGGAAGTTGATTATAAGGCCCTAAATCAGAGAACCCCTGAATTAGGAACGTACGGCTTTGTGCCTGGATCAAGCGGAAACTTCTACACCGGTGATTTCGATCTTTTGCTTACTTCCCGGATCAACGATAGGGCCAGCGTCCTCTCAGAAATAGTCTTCGGAGAACAGGATGCTCAGAAATTCGGCGTTGATCTGGAACGTGTGCTGTTCAAGTACGACTACAACGATCATCTAAGGATGTCGTTCGGGCGGTATCACACGGGAATTGGCTATTACAACACGGCTTTTCACAGTGGCAGTTGGCTTCAAACCACGGCAGATCGCCCATTGATTATGGAGTTCGCAGACGACGGCGGCCCTCTGCCTACTCAAGCGGTGGGAGTGTCGGTGACAGGCGAAATACCGTCCGGGAAACTGGGCTTGAACTACATCGCGGAATATGGATCCAGCGATACGGTTCGTCCCAATCTCAATGGAACGTCGATCGATGACGAGAATAACGGTAACCACGTAAACTTTGGGCTGTTTATGCGCCCAATCTCCATTCCTGGGCTACAGGTTGGTGGATCGATCTATCACGACCGAATTAGCGATTTTACGCGAGGCCCGAACGTAAAACTGAGTCAGACAATCGCCAACCTACATCTCGTCTATGCCGCGCATGGTATCGAGTTGCTAAACGAAGGTTTTCTCATAAGGCATGACTACGAGCAAAGCTCAATCGTGTACAACATGCCGGCGTTCTATTCGCAGGTGTCGAGACAATTCGGGCGACTTCGCCCTTTCTTTCGTTATCAATACATTAACGCCAATCCGGGTAGTTTGTTTGAGGATATTGCTTTACGCCAGGGGCCCTCGTTTGGCGCTCGCTGGGACTTCAACGACAACATCGCTTTCAAAACCCAGATGGATCACACTCTACGGAAAGGGCAGCCAGATCTGAATGGACTCCATCTTCAGTTGGCGTTCACCTTTTGAGTATGGAAAACGTGCAAACGAGACTCGCGATCGCGCTCAGCATTATCTGGATTGCAGGGACTGCCTTTATCCCAGCGTGTGTGGCACAGACTGGCGACATAGCCGTTGCGGTAAGCCAGAAAAACCCCATCGATCACCTGAGTAGTCAGGAAGTCCGGAAAATCTTTGCCGGAGAGAAGCGGTCCTGGGCGGGCGGCTCGCCGATCAAGCTTTTCGTGCGCGCTCCAGGGGCACGTGAGCGCGTAGTACTCTTGAAACTGTTGGGCATGTCGGAGGGTGAGTACAAGCGATACTGGACCGCCACAGTGTTTCGTGGTGACGCACAGTCGGAGCCTGTTGCACTGTTCTCAAATGGCATGCAAAAGGAAGCGATCGGAGTCTATCCCGGTGCTGTGGCCTTAGTGAATGCGCAAGACGTGAAGGCCGGCATGAAAATGGTTAGGGTGGACGGTCATATGCCCGGAGAAGCCGGCTACCCGTTCAACTAGGGCGGGATTTAGCACGAATAACCGAGGAAGGCAGGCGATGATGGCCCTTTTGGCCACAAGTCGCCCAGCCGGCGAGGAGTAACGATGGAGGCCAATCTCTGTGCCTGACAATGTTGCGCGAGGTCATCACACTCAGGCGAGATCTCAGGTAGTCACACTAGTCTATTTTGTCCTCGTCAGCGCAATTATCGTCTCGCTGACACTCTCGTATCGAAGTCAGACATCCGCTTCTCGCAGTATCGCCCGACAAGCGGCCCTAAGTCGGATTGGACAGCTCGCACAGGACCTTCGCAATGTCGGATGGCTAAGCATCGCGGGACGGGAGCTAACGGCTGAATCAGAGGTCAAGGTGCGAGACGCCAAAAGACAGCTGGCTGACAATATTGCCTTCCTGCGAGTTCAAACCTACGCCGATAAAAGCGTCGATCAGCTAAATCAAACCCTTTCCTATTATTTGCAGTCGGTGGATTCCCAGTGGCAGCTAATTCGGAGCGGAAAGTTCGAGGACGCCCGCCGAGTCGACTTTGAGGAGATAAGCCCGGAGACGGAGTTACTTCAAGCGGAAATACGCGATGCCCTTGCCTTGGAGGGGAAGGTCGCCGCGAAAGCGACGACGAGATCGCAACTGGAGGTTGTGACATCGAGCTTCCTCATCCTTACGCCGATCATCATTGCGGTGATGCGTTTTCGTCGTCAACGGCAATTCGCGATCTTGCAGCAGGTTTCCCTTCAGCGTAGCGAAGATCGCTTTCGAACCCTTACCGAGGAGTCCGCCGATATTGTCTTGATCACTGACCTCGCAGGAGTCATCAAGTATGTGAGCCCGTCCGCAAAAGCTACGCTGGCGGCCGATCCCGGCACTCAGCTTGGAAAAAGCCTCTTCAACTCAGTGCATCCAGAAGATGCTCGAGAACTCAATCAACTGCGGACCGTCGCCCCGAACCAGAGCCTGAGGCTGGAGTTTCGCCTAAGACACTCGGACGGCAGATGGCTGGATTTTGAGTGCGTTATCCGCAATCTATTGGACCGGGAGAATATCAACGGGCTCGTACTAAATGCGCGAGAGATTACAGATCGGAAAAAGGTACAGGAGCAACTGATATTTAGCGCCAGCCACGACCAACTGACCGGTCTGCCCAATCGCGTTCTGTTTCTCGACCGGTTGCAAGTCGTAATCGACCGAATACATCGACATCGACAAACGACCGCGGGAGTTCTTTTTATCGATGTTGACGAGTTCAAGGTTGTGAATGACTGCCTGGGGCACGCGGCGGGTGACGAATTTATCGTCGAGGTTGGCAATCGCTTAAGAAGGTGCATGCGCAGCGATGGTACGGTTGCTAGGATTGGCGGCGACGAATTTACAGTGCTGCTGGAAGATATCGCTGAACCCAGCGATGCCATTCGAGTTGCGCAGAGAATCCAGGCAGCAGTCGCGAGCCCGTTCCTATTGCTGGGGCAGGAGGTATGCAAGAGCGTTTCGATCGGCATTGCGCTGGCTTCATCTGACGATTCCGCAGAAAGTGTCGTACAGAATGCCGATTTGGCAATGTACCGGGCGAAGGCCAAAGGGAAAGCTTGTTCTGAACTCTTTGATTCCACCATGCACGAGCAGGTGATGGGCCAGTTGCAATTGGAGGTTCGGTTGAGGCGGGGCCTGCAAAACCAAGAGTTCCGGCTTTACTACCAGCCGATCGTGGAAGTGGCTACCGGACTTGTCGAGGGATTCGAGGCGTTGCTCCGGTGGAAGCCAGTGGACTGCGACTTGGTACCACCGGGCAAATTCATTCCCGTGGCCGAACAGTCTGGCTTAATCGTGCCGATCAGTGATTGGGTTCTGACTGAGGCGTGCCGAGAGGCAGGCACTTGGCATCGCCAGTATCCTGACGAGACGCCCTTGTATGTAAGCATCAACGTCAGCGCAAAGCATTTTTCTCATCCCGGGTTTATTGGACACGTCCGAAAGGCGCTTGAGAAAACCGGCGTACCGCCCCGATGTGTAAAGATCGAGTTGACGGAAAGTGTTGCTATGAATGATGCCCCAAGCACAGAAGAAACCATGTCGCAATTACGCGCCCTCGGCGTAAAGCTTAGCATTGATGACTTTGGCACTGGATATTCTTCGCTTAGTTATCTACAGCGATTTCCGGTCGACACCTTGAAGATCGATCAGTCTTTTATTGCAGCAATGGAGACGGAGCGAGGCAATTGCGCCATCGTGAGCACAGTTGTCGCTCTCGGCCGAAATCTTGGCCTGCAGGTCGTGGCTGAAGGGGTCGAAACTCTTAGCCAATTTGAAAAGCTTAGGACGATCAGCTGTGACGCAGCTCAAGGCTATTTCTTTTCTAAGCCAGTGCCTTCAGATGCGGTCTGTGGAGTAATTGACGTCATTCGCGGGCGAGCGAAGTGCGCAAGAGAGAATCCCAGCGTGTCTTCTTCGCACCTGCCCGAGATCACGCCTTGGGCCGGCGTGTCCGCACTTCTCGACCCTGCCGGCAGCTTCGAACGTCTGAGGCACTGATGTATTCGACTGATTGGCACCAATCCACCACCAAGCTGTCGCGGCGTCTTCCCTGAAGGGGAACGGACGTCTGCAAATCGAGCAGCGCAGCAAAAAATCGTAGAAATGGTGCGACCGAATGCGAGGTCGTTCCCAACGACGGCAACCCTGGCAATGGGTACCCAGCAGGTCCCCGAAGATTTCGTAGGGATTGCGGCTAAATCATTGAAAAGGTTTGGCGTCCCCGACGGGATTTGAACCCGTGTTACCGCCGTGAAAGCACTGGGTCCGATCGTAAGTTACTGAAACTACGCAACACGGATGGCTACCTGAAGCGGTTTCAGTAAGGCACGGAAACAGTTCGTGGATCATAAATGGAGCAAGAATTTTTTAACAACGAAGTGTTCGCGAATAACATTCAACGCCTTAATTTTCTGATTCGCCGGCAGCAAAGCGGGAAGCTTTTCTTCTGAAACGTAATGCTCACTGGATATCTCCTTTGCGAACGAAGTTGTCGGTTGTACCCAATCAGAAAGACACGTTTACGGTGCTAAACCAGGACCGTACCGCCATCGACCACAACGGTCTGGCCGGTGCTGAATTCTTCCTGCATCAGAAACAGATAGGCTTGTGCAATGTCATGAGCTTCGCCGACTCGCCCCACAGGCAGCCGCTTGCCGACGCTTTCAAAGAGCTGCTCCCTTTCTGATGAGCTCATGCTCTGCCAGAGGTTAGTGCGGACGACTCCAGGGGACACAGCATTAACCCGGATCGGTGCCAGCTCAATCGCCAGGGCACGTGTTAATGCTTCGATAGTGCCGCAGACGCTTGCGGCAATTACCCATCCGCTGTGTGGGCGCTGGCCCGCGACTCCCGTCGTGAGAACGATAGAGCCGCCCTTTCGAATTTGTGGACTCCCGTATTTGACCGCGGCAAGTGCAGACCAGTAACGCAGTTCAAATGCGCGTCTCGCCTGCTTGAGATCCGTATCAGCAAGCTGGTGCAATTGCAGGCTGTCACCTGCAGTGAAAGCCAAATGATCAAAGGCACCAAGGTTCGCGAAAAAGCTCTCCACAGCCTTTTCGTCCGACACGTCAACCGCCTGTCCCTGTGCCTTTCCTCCGATAGATTTGACGGCCCCCTGAACTCGTGCTGCGTTGCCGGAGACGATGACAACCCCGGCTCCGTGCGATGCCGCCTGCTCCGCGACTGCCAAACCAATTCCCGACGACCCCCCTACGATGACCACCCGCTTATTCTCGAAACCGTTTTCTCGCGGCATTGAATTCTCCATCTGTAAAGTTTTCTGTCGACTTACAGAGCTACAGATGAGGAGACACCCGCATGCGAGTCATGCATAATAAGCATGATGTCCATGCGTCTAGAGAAATTGCGTCAGGCGGATTTGAATCTCCTGGTTACGTTTGCTGCCATTGCCGAGGAGAAAAGCATCACCGCGGCAGCATCCCGGCTGTTCCTCAGCCAGCCTGCCGTGAGCCGGGCCCTGCAGCGCGCACGCGCGATGTTCGAAGATGATCTTCTCATTCGCTCGCCGAATGGCTTCGAACTCACATTGCGAGGTCGAAAGATTCTCGACGAGCTTGAGGGACTGCTACCAAGGATGGAGAATCTCGTTGCGCCAACTCTGTTCGATCCGGCGAGAGAGAAAAGCCATTTCCGCATCTCAGGCCCGGATAACGTTTGTACAGTCGTGCTCCCGCGCTTGTGCAAGAAGTACGCGAACGGACGCTATCAAGTGCAGTTTGAATTCTGGCCTTGGCGGAGCGGCATCGCAGAACTCGTGGAACACGGGCAGCTTGATCTTGTTCTCCACATTGATGACGGGCTCCTGCCGTCGCATTTTCAGTCAGAAAGGCTCTACAAGGAGGATTGGATTTGCGCCGTGGCGCGCGACAGCCACTTTGGCGACCGGCTGCCACTTAAGCAATACCTGGCCGCGAGCCACATCGTGGTTGCCACCTATGAGGGGGTGCAAACAATTCCGGACAAGCAACTGGCGGCTGTCGGTGCAAAACGCAGTTCTTGTATTCGCGTGCCTTACTTCGGCGTGGCGCTGCAGTGCCTTCCCGGCACGGAACTGGTCCTTACCCTGACTAGCGGCATGACATCTGTTATCAAAAACGATCGCAGGTTACGGCTTGTGAAAGCACCGCAAGAATTGCACGCGTTTCATTTCCTGATGGCCTGGCATCCGCGACTGAACACCGACCCGCGACATGTGTGGCTTCGCAAGGCTGTGCGATCAACAGTCACTCCCAACGGGTAACCCTGAGGATCGCTGAGAGCAAATGAACTCACATGCTTAACTTTTCCTCTGGCTCGGCCGGACCCAAGGGTCTGCCGGTCTTATAACACAGGTCTCCCGAGTGCGTAATGGACCCAATCGAGCATGCAATCGGCTTATGAAGTGGCGGAGACCGCTAACAACAAGGCCCAGAACTACAAGAAGAGATGGCAGTCGTGAAAGTAAGTCCCTAAGGTTTACACTAGAGCCGGGAGGTATTCGGACCAATTGGGCCCGGCGCGCCGGTCAGAATGCGCCTGACCTGCTGCCGGACTACGAGGCCTCGGTCGGTTCGATACTGAAAATGTTGCGAAGCCTCGACGGACGTGCGGAAGGCGACCCGCGGAAGATTGCGGATGTAATTGTGCAATTGGCAAACAGCGACGAGGTACCGGTGCGGCTGATCCTCGGCGTCGATGCGGAAAAGCGGGTACAACAGGCAGAGAGCGCGCGTGCGAGCGAGGCCGCGAAATGGCGAGATCTCACCGTTTCAACGGTATTTGAAGATGGCCGCTTCGACAGCCGATTGTATACAGCAAACAGCGGAATCGATTCATGAAGTCGCTGAATCAATAGCTCGCAATTCTAAATTGCACCGATCGGGTCAACAGGCGGGATCGCGACGGCTATACGGGTCAGATTTACGTTTCGCATCTGCCAGGCCATTCCGAGCTCTACATGATCATGCCGTTCAAAAGTTGGCCTCAACAGTAGTTAGAGCATCGTGGGCACACGGTGCCAAGAACCTGCACAGCCGCACGCCGTAGCCGATAGCTCCAAAGGCAGTTTCGGAACACTGGAAGCGGCACATGAGAATAAAGGACGGCTTAGTATTTCCTTTGGCAGCGCGGCTCCTGTCTTCAACCGAGATAGCCGACATCGCAGACGAAATGGCTGCTCGCCGGAAGTAAGTCTCGTCACCTCGACCCATCGGGGGTACAGCGAGGTGACGAGCTTTGAAATTCCGAAGTTCTCCTTATCGGGCTGCCCTTCTTGTGCGCACAAAATTTCAAAGCTGAGCATCTTCCCGTCGAATGGTCTCGGGTGCTATACCGCGCCCGTCTGTTCTTCCTGGTGGATAGGTCGGGAAATCCCCAACCTTCTCATCTTGGCAAGCAGCGTGGTTCGTTTCAGTCCCAGTTTTGCCCCTGCGCCGCGCGGACCACCAACGATCCAGCCGGCCTGCTCCAGCGTTTCCACAATCAGGGCGCGATCGGAGTCTTCCAAGGTCATCGATGAGTGGAAAGTTCGGGTGCGATGCAGACTGGGGATCGTGAACTCTGTTTGCCTTTTACGCAGTGGGTTTGGGAGCACACCGTTCCGCGAAAGGACAACCGCGCGCTCCACCAAATTCTGCAACTCGCGAATGTTGCCAGGCCAGGAATACCACTGGAAGGCAGCCATGGTTTCCGGAGAAATCGAGTCGACCTGCTTTCCCATGCGGTGACTGAATTGCTTCACGAAATGTGTCACAAGAACAGGAATGTCTGCCCGGCGCTCTCGGAGCGCTGGCAGAAAGATGGGGAAGACGTTCAACCGATAGTACAGATCACTCCGAAATTGACCGCGAGCGACCATCTTCACCAGATCCCGATTGGTTGCCGCCACCAGCCGGACATTTACTTTGTGCGTGCGCCCGCTCCCTAAGCGCTCGAATTCCTGCTCTTGTAAGACGCGCAGCAACTTCGGCTGCAGCGCCGGGGGGATGTCGCCTACTTCGTCCAAAAACAGCGTGCCTTTGTCAGCCATTTCGAAGCGCCCAATCTTCTGCGCGATGGCTCCGGTGAAGGCGCCCTTCTCATGACCGAACAACTCGCTTTCCAGAAGATCCAAAGGAATGGCCGCGCAATTGAGTTTTATGAAAGCCCGCCCACAACGCTGACTGGCGTTGTGAATGGCGTGAGCAATGAGTTCTTTGCCTGTACCGGTTTCCCCTTCGATTAGGACAGACGAGTCTGTGGGCGCAACCTGCTCCACCTGGTCGAGAACACATTCCAGAGCGGCGCTATTGCCGATGATCCGATCGAATCTACGTTCGGCCTGGTCCCCCGCAGAGTACATAACTGTTGCATAATCTGCCACAAGATACTCCTTTCCAGGCACCGCGTACGATTGCTATAACCTGTTGGCTCACATATCAAGTGCAGCTCGAACCGTTTTGAGCAACAGTTGATAATCGAACGGTTTCGCGAGGAACTCGACCGCGCCTTCTCTCATCGCTTGAATCCGCATCCTGGCATCTCCATGAGCAGTAATGAAGATGATTGGGATATAGCATTCCTCTTCTTTCAACCTGGCCTGCAGCTCCAGCCCGGACATCTTCGGCATACGGATATCAACAATTAAGCACGCAGCCCGAATATGCAAATCGGATTCAAGGAATTCTTCCGCCGATCCAAAGCACAGCGCCACGAGCCCAGTCGACTCGATTAAGTCCTGTAGCGAATCTTGCATCGATTCATCGTCATCGATGATGGCAATCAACTTGGACGTTTGGCGCCCTGCCATGGCGGTACCTAATATGGTTTGGATCAATCAACGGCGATGCACCTATTTACCGCAAGGGCGAAACGGGTGTAAATGGAACAGCGGTGATATAGCGATGAAATCGGAGTGAAATTAGCAAGTCATTGATTCTTAAGGGGATGCTCCGGGCGGCCTGGATACCACCGTGTTCGACAATCCCGGTTCGCATTGGTAGAGTCTTTGATTGTGTATTTTGTGTTCGGTTCCTATGCACACCCTTCACTCAGGACGCGTTCTGTTCGGAGCCTTTGAGCTCGACCTCAGCACTGGCGAACTACGATCGAGTACTACGCCAGATCCTAATAATCCAGACCCTAGTAATAAGGTCATCCTAAGAGAACAAGTGTTTCAGGTCCTGCGTATGCTCCTGGACCGTGAGGGCAAGATTGTCACCCGCGAGGAAATCAAGACCAGGCTGTGGGCGAATGATACGGTCGTGGATTTCGACCAGAGCATCAACGCGACGGTCAAGACCCTACGCCGCGACCTGGGGGATTCCGCCGACAGTCCTCGCTACATCGAGACCTTGGCGCGGCGTGGCTATCGATTGATGCTCCCGATACAGTACCTCGAGTCCGCGACAGAAACGGCTTTGGAGAAAGACCGTGAGCGGCGC
>Ga0193726_1002636_pt1 | contig 11971 bp, 10 predicted proteins | sample H2c1metaG_FD_144928 | JGI IMG/M metagenome (GOLD analysis project Ga0193726, IMG submission 144928) | Soil microbial communities from a riparian zone of the East river system, Colorado, United States - H2c1 | ecosystem: Environmental > Terrestrial > Soil > Riparian zone | place: USA: East River... | reverse complement strand
ATAGCGGTATGGACTGTGCTGGCCTTCGACATACTCCTAACGGCGGCGGTCGCATTACCGATTGAGCCGATTGATTCCGGATGGGGACGCATCGCCATGAAAATTAATGGCGACTACCGGGACGAAATTGGCTGGCCGGAATTAATGCAGACGCTGGCGCAAGTCCGCAATTCTTTACCCGAAGCCGAACGTGCACGCACCGCTGTGCTGGCCGCAAATTATGGTGAGGCCGGCGCGGTAAATCTTCTCGGCCCGCAATACGGATTGCCGACGGCAATCAGCGGAGGCAATTCTTTTTGGACGCACGGTTACGGTGATCCGCCGCCGGAAACAGTAATCGTCGTGGGATTTTCGCGCCGGTTCGTCGAAAGTAATTTCTCGTCGTGCCAGTTGGTGGCGAAAATTTGGAATGAATTCGGAGTGGAAAATGAAGAGACGCGCGACCACCCGGACATCTTCGTCTGCCGCGGACTCAAGCAAAGTTGGCCGGACTTCTGGAGGAATTTTCAGTATTTCGGATAAATTGCTGCCTCTAAACTTACGGAATATGTGACTAACTCGAAGATTTCCACAGGCGCCCCAAATATATTTCTAAAAATTAACACTGCAACGGGTTGCTGCGCGTCCGCTTCTTGTATACACTTCATATCGCCCGCTCCAAAAACTTCAGGATGATTTCTTTTTTTTGATTGGACAGCCTTGTCCCCGGCTGCCGAAACCGCGTCCTTTCTGGGCGAAGACTTTGCATCTCCTAACGTTGCTAGCCTTACCTGCGTTATTCCTGTCTGGATGTTCCAGCGTTGTAGGTACCGCGAAAACGTCGCCGTCGTCACCCCCTTCATCACCAGCGCCGCCGTCGCCAACACCACCGCCGGATCCAACTCCGCCACCCACGCCAGTTTCGCCGCCGTCGATCACAACAAATCCGGCCAGTGAAACTGTCACCGTAGGAAATAGCGGAGTGTTTGTTGTCGCCGCGGCAAGCACAGCGCCACTCTCGTACCAATGGCAGAAAAACGGCGTGATCATTCCCGACGCAATACTCCCGACGTATGTCACTCCACCCACTCGTCTTTCCGACGACGGTTCAATTTTCATCGCGGTGGTCAGCAACTCCGCGGGCAGTCTAATGAGCAGCCCTGCGATGCTCACCGTCGTAGCCGGCACGGCGCGCCTTACGGCGAATGCTTCCACGTTGAGTTTCGGAAATGTCGTTGTTGGATCAAGCAGCACGATTGCCGTGTCGCTCACAAATTCGGGAAACGCTTCCGCGACGATCAGCAGCGTCAGCATTCCGTCGCAAGGCTTCAGTTCTCCCTCGGCGCTAAACGGTTCCACGGTTGCTCCCGGACAAACCGCAACACTCAGCGTGATATTCACTCCGCCGAGCGCGGCGGCATTTTCCGGAACAATCACAATCATCAGCGACGCAACGAACTCGCCGATATCAATTCCGGTTTCGGGAACCGGCGTCGCGACGCCTTCGCATTCGGTAGGTTTAAACTGGGCTCCAAGCACTGAGCCCAACATCGTCGGATATATCGTCGAAAGGGCCGATCAGTCCGGCGGACCGTACACCCAATTAACTGCGTCGCCTATCTCAGTGCCTACATACACCGACACGACCGTCCGTGCCGGCCAAACATATTTCTATATCGTCATCGCAGTCGATTCCACCGGCCAGACCAGCGTGCCTTCTAATGAGGCGTCGGTCACAATTCCTACTCCGTAAAATTTAGACCATCGAAGGTGCGAAGCTTACGCGCGGCAACAAGCTGAACGCGCTGAAGAGCGCCAGTTTGGATAGTGCGATAGGTTGCGGTTTATTTATCGCGTAGGTGTGAAACGAATGCGTGACGAAGAAAAATCATTTCCCTAATTTTCAGTTTTAAGAAGTCGAATCGCGTTCGGCAATACTAATCGTTTGCAGCACAGGAATACTGGCGAGAATCTTCGTGCCGTCGGCGGTCGATTCGATTTTCAGCTCGCCTTGAAATTGGCGTATGCGTTCGCGCATTCCGCCGATTCCCACGCCGGAGCCTCCGCGCTGAACTTCTTCCAGTTTTTCGCGTGGCATACCTTTGCCGTCATCGCTGACCTCCACAGAAACAACCTCATTCATCCGCGAAATTCGGATTACGGCGTTCTTCGCGCCGGAGTGACGGTGAATGTTGGTCAAGCATTCCTGCACTAGACGGAACACCACCAATTCGATGTCGCGAGGAATCCTTCCGAAGTCCCGAGGAATTCGCAAATCAATGTTCACGCCGGTGCGCGCCGAAAGTCCCTGCGTGTACCACTCAATGGCCGAAGCCAGTCCGACTTCATCCAGCAGCGGCGGATGCAAAAGGTAGGACGTCGTCCGAATTTCTTGATGCAGTTGCTGAATCAGCTGATCGGCCACTTCCGCGCGCTTGGCAAGTTCCGGATCTTTTCCCTTCGTGTCGCGCAATATCTGCGCCAAATTCATTCCAAGCACCACTAATGTTTGGCCGGCGCTGTCATGAAGTTCCCGCGCAATGTGCCGGCGTTGCTCGTCCTGCGCTTGCAGCAAACGCCGAGACAAATCCCGCATTTGTTCAGATTGCTTCGACAAATCTTTATTGCGCTCTTCCAACTGCCGCGTCCGCGCGCGTACTTCCGCATCCAGCCGTTCGGAAAGCACGCGAAATTTTTCAGCCGATTCACGGCGAATTCGTGCCAACGCAAGATTCGACCTGACACGCGCCGATAGTTCCCGCGCCGAAAATGGTTTCACTAGATAGTCATCAGCTCCGGCGTCCAGCCCTTCGACGCGCGATTCTTCTCCCGCACGAGCGGAGAGCAGAATAATTGGAATGCTTTTCAGGTCGTCATCTGCTCGTATTGCGCGGAGCAGTTCAAAGCCATCCATTCGCGGCATCATCACGTCCGAAAGAATTAAGTCCGGACGCCGCTCGCGTGCGCTTTTCAGCGCCGCTTCACCATCTGTCACGCCGATTACTTCATATTGATCGCGCAACAAGCGCTGAACGTACTGCCGCATGTCCGCGTTGTCGTCCGCCAGCAAAATTCGTGCGGATTCTTCGCGCTCGTGAACTGAAGAAGATTTATCCTGCGAATTTAATTGCGCAGATTCAACAGCATCCGCCGCTTCCAACCGCTCCGGCAACCACCGCAAAGCTTCTTGCACATATACGTTGCTGCCCAGTCCGGTAGATGCCAAAGTGCGCGCACCGCCAATGCGATCGGCCGGCAAGTGATTGCTGCCCAAAGGAATCGCAACTATAAAAGTGCTGCCGCGATCCACTTCACTTTCAATGCGCACATCGCCGCCGTGCAACTTCACAAGTTCCTGCACCAGCGCCAGGCCAATGCCGCTACCTTCATACGAGCGTCCTCGCGCGCCCTTCACTCGATGGAATCGCTCGAACAGTTGTGGAATTTCGCTCGCCGGAATTCCCGTCCCGGTGTCGCGCACCATCATCTCCACAGCCGAATCAACGCATCGCAAAGTAACTTCGATCTTTCCCTCGAAAGTAAACTTGAATGCGTTGGAAAGAAGATTCAGAACAATTTTTTCCCACATCTCCCGGTCGATGTAGACAGTTTCCGGAAGCGCGGGACAATCAATCACCAGCCGCATTCCCGCGCGTTCAATCGCAGCCCGAAATACACTCGCAAGTTCCGTCGTGAAAACTGAAAGATCAGTGGCTTCGTACGACGCCTGAATTCGGCCAGCCTCAATTCGGGAAAAATCCAGCAGCGTATTTACAAGCTTCAGCAGACGCAGGGAATTTCGGTGCGCCAGATCCAGTTGCTCGCGGTTCGCTGCAGACAATCCTTCCGATTCCGCCAGCGCATCTTCCAGCGGACCCATCATCAAAGTAAGTGGCGTCCGAAATTCGTGGCTGATATTCGCGAAGAATTGCGTTTTCAATTTATCAAGCTGCGCCAGTTCCTCGCGCTGCCGCGCAAGTTCGCGCTCGTGCGCCTTCTTTTCCGTAATGTCGCGCCCTTCAGCGGTGATGAACACAACGTTGCCCTGCTCGTCCTTCACCGGCATCAGCGACGCGTCGATGATGATCGTTTCTTTCCCGCCGAACCGTCCGTAAATCTCCGCGTCCCAGCGAACAAATTCGCCTTGCGCAGCTCGCAGAATTGATTCCCGAAGCGTCGCATTAATTTCCGGCGACACTTGCCACCAGAAAGTCGTCCAGAACGGCTGGCCTTCCACGTCAGAAAGTTTTATTCCCACCGCATCCAGCGCCACCTGATTAATTTCCAGCACCGTTCCCTGCGCGTCCAGCAATCCAACGAACTGAACCATCGAATCCAGCGTGATTCGCGCGAGCTTCCGCCGGTAAATTTCGCGCGTGTCGCCGGGCAAAAGTTCGGTGCCGCGCATCTTAAATAGGTTGACGGGCATAGTTGGATTGGTCGTCATTTAGCGCTCAGGAATATTTTCCGACTCCCAAAGCCGCCTGCTCGGTCAGACGGCGTCCTCACCGCGCTAAACAATGCATCACCGGCCACGCGACGAACAATACAGCGTTCAATGTAGGGCAGCGACAGTACAAACTGCGGATTCGAGTTGCAAGAAAATGCAGGCGTCAAGCGGGCAAAAACCTAAAGAGGAAAATTGGCTCCCTGGGGAAGATTCGAACTTCCAACCCTTCGGTTAACAGCCGAATGCTCTACCATTGAGCTACCAGGGAGCAGTGGAGTGAAGAAAAACATCCGGCAAATAAAGCTTCGTCAGTTTATCGGAGCCTCTCGGGGGTGTCAACGCGCCGCCCCTCCAGCCGTTTCTCCCATTTGACATCCACGCCTCAAAAGGGATTCAATGTTTCCACGACGCACGGACGCGCGTTTGTGGGTCTGGAAAAATTGCGGCATCACTTTTGCTTAACGGGAGCAACGCCATGAAAAAAATTATCTACTTGTTGGCTCTAACGATCCTGACCAGCAGCGCGATTTTGATTAGCGGAATGATTTTGTCTTCCGGAACTTTAGCCGCGCAAACCGGCCAAACAAAACCCGTCATCGTGAATCTGAAAAACGCTCAGGGACAAAACGTCGGCACCGCCGTGCTTTCTCCCGCCGCAAGCGGCCTGCGCATTCAGCTCGACCTGCTGAATCTTCCTCCCGGCGAACACGGCATCCACGTCCATCAAATCGCCATGTGCGATACGCCCGACTTCAAATCCGCCGGCCCGCATTTTAATCCCGATACCAAAATGCATGGCACGCAGAATCCGCAGGGCCCGCACGCAGGCGATCTCTCAAATTTCACCGTCGCCGCTGACGGCACCGCGAAAACAACTCTCGTCGCCAATATGTTGACGATGGGTTCCGACCCGCATTCCGTCTTCACAAATGGTGGCACCGCGCTGGTAATTCACGCCAAGGCTGATGACATGAAAACCGATCCGTCCGGAAATTCCGGCGATCGCATCGCCTGCGGCACGATCACTAAGTAAATCCGAACACAAAATAAAATAATTCCGGTAACGCCGGTCGCCTGATCGGCGTTTTCTTTTTCTAAATAGCGTGGAATTTTTCGTTCGGGAATTTTCTTGCGGAATCTCTCGCGGAAAACCCTACTGCACTCTCTGCAACCCAGCCTCAGCGCCAATCAACGTATCGAATATCGCCAGCACGTGTCTGCGATATTCCACCACGCGCGTCAACACATCCCGCAGCAGCGGCTCGCGATCAACTTCTTTCTGCCACTTGATCAAAACTGCCATCGGAATCGCGATGTCCATGCGCAATTTATTCGCATCATGCCCGCGCAAAAATAATCCGTAGAAGAAAGCGGCCTCGCGTTGCGGATGCTCAAAATCCCGCGAAGGATCCTGATTCTGCGCGCCGGTAACATCGTTCGCAGCAGCAGTTCCGTTCGACGAGCCGTTCATTCCGTTCGGTTTTGTCTCGTATGTCTGCATAGCTCAATTACTTTCGCGCAGCACAACTACTAAAGAAAAGCAGTCTACTCCAAAGCGTTCGCCAGTCAAAGAGTACAACGGTACTAACTAAATTTTATCCACACGGAAAAATTACTTAGGCAGGCCGGCGCGCTGAGCGCGCAAATTCGCGCAGCGCCGAAACATTCGGTCCATACGCGCCGATGCGGCCAGCGTCTACCGGCAGGCCAAACGTCTCGGCCTGATCAATATTGATCCCCGCGTCATCCAGCTCAGAAAGGCTGAATCCCACAGCAGGCGTAATCCGGTTGGCCTCCGCCGAATAAACAGGCCGCGGCGGCCTCCGCCGGTTCCACGGACGCTTCGTCGAAATCTCAAAAAACTGTTGCCAATCCTTCTTGCCCCACATAAGCGTTCCGGCCTCTAACCGGGGGTCTGGTTCTCAGCTAAACAGCCTCGTCAGCCAAATCCGAATCACCCACATCAATCTGATGCTATCCAGCGAAAATAGGTTCACCGCGTGTTCGCCGGGGTTACGTCCCCTTGTGGCTCCGCGCCTCATGCGCCCCGGTGTTCTAAACCGGGAAGGCCTTCAGACCTGAGACTCGTACGGTTTCCGCAACTCAGCCGCAAATCACCCTCACCACAAGTACTCATATACTCGACCAGCGGATTGCCGTCCACAATATCCTCGCAACATATTTCGCAAATGTTACTGCCCGAACACACTTTGATTGGACGCGCCTATGCCTATGTAGGGACCACTGGAACCTGTCCCGATGAATTTCATCGGGAGGTGGGCCGCTCTTGCCCTTTGCCGTTGACGTTGCCGTCATTCTGAAACGAACCGAGCATCGCGCACATCGAGTGCGCGGTCGAGGGGGCGCGAGCCTTTGTCTTTGCCGACAGGGTGCGTTCCGCTGCAGCCCTGCGGCGACTTAAAGACATCGCGGCCCCGCGACACTTTGATGAAGGTTCGTTGCAACGAAGGATATCCGGCGGCGCACTTTGACGCCGGGGTCCTGCACTTTTTTTCTAGGCATTAGCCCCTGACCTCCCTACCCCGGTCCTCTAAATCGTGCCGACCCACCTTCCCCTGAGCCGCGAACGACTCTCCAAATCCGCCCTCCACAAAAATCCGGCCATAGCTAAACCGGCGGCGAACAAGGCGCCAGTAGTACCTCGCAAGATACTTAATTCAATAACAATCGGTATGATATAATATATTTTTCACGCACAGCTCACCCGACCGATTCGCCCATGTTTCGTGTGTTCGATCGTTGACCTTGGATCGCTTGAAAGGAAGGTTGTAAGAAATGTGCTTAGTTGACTCACTACTGGACTACGCCCATTCGTTGACACCAGAAATACCGTGTGTTACGAATAGTGCGCTGCTTCCGCCGCCCGAACGTGAGTCCTCGCGAAGTGATTCGGCTCCGCCACCCCGCTGGGGTGTCTCTATCCAAGATTTCCACGATCTAACTGTCGTTTGTCCGGACAACTACACGACCGCGCCATCTTCGCGCCCTGACGGTTCTTGGGAAAGCGAAAATGTTATGGTGCAAGCCGCCGTAGGACATATTCGTGCATCTGCCGTCGACGGTTGCCTCGTTCTGCAACAGTTCAGAACCTCGTTCGGCCTGCCCGATATTCTCGAGCTTCAATATGACGAAGACCGCCTGCGCTCGAGAATGCAATCAGTGGCGGAAGAACGAAGCGGCATCACGAAAGATTCTGCGCGTTTGGTTCATTTGGTGAGCTCTCGAGGTGTCGTCACTGAACAGATCGCGAGTCGGGAGCTGGGATTCTCGTTCAAGAGGCTTACGTCGGCGATTACAGCTCTGATCGAACGTGGTCTGGTGCTGGATTGTGAAGGCGATTTATTGTTTTCTGAGCGCGAAGAAGGTTTCTTTCTTACATCAATTATAGTTTACGAAGCGAAGCTCAAAGATTGGGCTAAAGGCCTTGCCCAAGCGCAAAGGCACCTCTGGTTTGCGCAGGAATCGCTCGTCCTCCTACCGCAGTTTTCGGAAAGAGTCGGGTCACGGCTAATCCCTGCGTGCGAGACCGCTGGAGTCGGAATAGCTACTGTTGACGATAAAGAGTTGAAAAAGGTCGCCAGCCAAAAAATGAGTCCTGCTCCCCGGAATTGGTTGACGTGGTATCTCAACGAAATCGTCCTCGACGTCAAAGCACGAGAACCAAATGCCTTTTAGTCCGAACACGGTATCGGTCCAAGAGGTTCTTGCGGATGTTCTGTTGAGGGGTGAGATTGCAAGAGGCGGGCAGAAAATAGTTTTCTTGGCGGAGTCTCCACAATTCGGACGCATAGCAGTGAAGCTGATTCAGCCGGGAAGTGATTCCGCGGAGAAGCGAGCTCAGAGGGAAATTCAAGTTGCACAGTCTATAGAAGATCCTCACTTTCCGAGGATTTTCCTCGCAAAGAAGGTGACGATCGACAACGCTGAGGTTCTTTGTATTTATGAAGAATACCTAGAGGGCGAACCACTCCGGAGTGCTCTTCAGCGGCTGGGACGCCTTTCGGCGCGAGAAACATTCAGAATTGCTGCTGAATTGGTTGTCGCCCTAGAGATTTTGCGCGCGCGCGATGTGGTGCACCGTGATGTGAAACCGGAAAACATCTACTTGGTCAGCGACGGCCGCGTTGTACTCCTCGACTTGGGAATCGCACGACAGCTCGGAGACGCTTCTCTCACCGACGACTACGCGATGTTCGGTCCTCTCACACCTGGTTACGGGGCTCCCGAGCAAATCGGAAATCAGAAACGCAATATTTCCTCACGGACGGACATTTTTGCACTAGGAGTAGTGATGCATGAATGTCTGTCGGGCCAAAACCCCTTTGTGCAGCCCGGCGATTCACCTGCACAAGCATTGCACAACACAATGATCATAGTTCCCGCAAGGCTAGATGCTGTTGGAGCGTCGCGACAAATGGCTGACATCGTGTGCCGATCGCTGGAAAAATCTGCTCATCGTCGCTTCCCAACACCATCGGCTTTGCTCCGAGAGTTGCAATTGTGCCCGGAGGCTACTCAATGAGGCTTCTCCTTCAACAGGGCTGGGGCATGATGGCGATGGACAACGAGCTCATTGAAGCCAGAATCGCTGCAGGTGTAATTTTGTCGCCCCGAAGTGCCACCCCGCTGCAAGCTACAAATCACGCGGAAGAGGTTAGAAGTCTAGGTGGCGCCGTGCTGTTCGATCCTCAGTTTTACATTCCTCGAACTGAGCATCCACGGATTTTGGAGTATCCATACTGGAATGGGTTACAGTTTGACACAGACGCCTTCAGCCAAGGGCAAGCTGCAGATTTTTGCAGGAGGGTGATCGACTATGCGCGTGGAACCTTACATGCGGATGAGATCATTTTGCCAGGCACATTCACAAACGCTGGAGACGACCGTTGGAGAGATTGGCAGGCTTTTTTTGCTCAAGCCGGGACCGAATACTGTCCGGATATTCCTCTTTACTCAACGATTGCAATCGGTCCTGACGTAGTCAGGAGTAGACAATGTTTCGATTCCATCTTGGATGAGGCGGTGCACTCTTCTGTTTACGGTGTTTATCTCCTACTGCGACCCCCGAACGATTCATACTTGATAGCAGATGAGAATTATCTCTATGCGATTCTGGACGGACTCGTCAGCCTTAGCGAAGCTGGCAAAAAGGTAATCATCGGATACGCGAATCAACAAGCCATCTTGTGGGCGGCAGCCGGCGTCACGACAATCGCTAGCGGGAATTTTCGCAACACTCGGTCCTTCAATCCTGAGATTTTCGATACGCAGGAACAGGATGATCGACAGAGGGCTCTTTGGTATTACGACGCCGGGACCCTGGGCGAGTTCAGAATTCAAGCCATGGAGCTGGCATATCGGAGAGGACTAAGAGGCTATTTTGGCCCCGAGTGCACTTATTGCTCAGCGCTGATCCAGGCCGCAGATCCTGGAGCTGTTAACTGGCGCGAGCCCGATGCGTTCCGACATTTTCTTTTCGAGCTGAATAGGCAGTGGACCTCACTAGGATCAACTCCAAGGAATACTCGATTACCTGCTCTTCGTGAGATTCTGACGCGTGCACGGAGTCAACTTCAGACCATTCTGGATCGAGGCGTTCTCGCAGGTGACCGAAGTTTTCAGTCGGCTTTCGAGCCTTCTCTTGCGGCGCTTGAGGCAATTCAGCTTGACCGAGGAATGTCGATCGGCAGTCTTGAATAAACACGACCAAAGCAGCGTGTCTATGATTGGACGAATTAGGGCGGGGTCGGTTGCCAGTTCCTAAAAGGCCGAGTTTTATCTCAGAACACACTGCTGAGTATTACCTTGCGCCTATCTTCCAAAATATCATCCGATCAGAGTTTCTAAGCGCGCTGCCGTTTTTCTTCTGGAGTACTCGAGAAGGGAATTCTAGTTCGAGGCACCAGAACACGGGCCGTTTAGTCCGAATCTGTGCGCTTTTTCCACGTCGACCAAAACTCAGCGCAACCGGCCTGGTTGTGATGAAGGTCAACGAAGAAGTATTTGAGAGAGCAGCGGCATTACGACGGGCCGGCATAGCGACCTTTGTTGGCGTTCCGATTGTTCATTCTCTATTTGAGTTGGGGCAAAGATTCGATTGCGTTTGGTTTTCTTTACAGCCTTCCGAACAGTTTCACGCGGAAGTGGAAGTCGAATGCGAGCCGCGGGTGAATCTGGGCAACAATAGAACGCTGATGGGTCCATGCAGCAGCCAAGAAATCTGCCAAATCGTTAGATCGGAATCTCTATCGAAGAATTGGAACGACGTTGCGGAAACGCTTCGATCCATTCGCCTTGAGAGGCACTCCGTATATGGTGCCGTCTACAAACCAATTTTTTTCGCAGTCTGGTAGCGACTCCGATCCATTCGAAAGTTTGCCTCGCCAAATCTTTAGTACTCCGTACTATTATTAAATTGACCAAGTCCCACCACCCGCGCTAGCCTGAAACGCAGACTTGGACGGTCCATCAAACTAGCCATTTGCACCGATCGAAGCATTCCCAAAAATGGCGACCGTCCTACCTGCCGGAATGAAAATCCGTGGTTTTCAGAAGAGCGTATATCAATATCAAAACAAACGACTTATAAGCCCTTTGTTTTGATATTGATGCCAAAAACGACCGACCTAACTCCTTTGTTTTGATATTGATGCTCAAAACAGGGGGGAGGGGGGTAGGGTGTCAAGCTAGTTAATAGAGCGGTTGGCGCTTGGCCTTCGTAGGGACCTCCTTCAGGTGGTCCGACGATCGGGCGAAACTCTCGACTCTCAACTAGGAACCGCGAGACTGATATAATGAACCATCCGGATACACCTGAGAGGATTCGTAACGCGTGGCAAAGCAGCACATCGTCGTGCATTACCATGAGCTGTGGCTGAAAGGCGGCAACCGCCATTTTTTTGTCGGGCGGCTGATTACGGCTGTGCGCCAGTCGCTGGAAGGATTGGGGCTGGCCAAGCTGCACTGTCCCGGCGATCGCATCGTGATCGAGTTGGAAGAAGGCGCGCGCGTTGAGCCGGTGATTGCGCGGCTGGAACGCGTTTTCGGCGTGGCGTATTTCGCCGTCGCGCGGGAAATTTTGCGGAAAGATTTGCGTGAACTTTCTTCCGATGCAGAAGGTGCAGCTCCGGATGAAGCTGCGATCAAAATCGAACAAGCACGCGCGATCGCTGCAATTTCCGCGGCGGCGTGGGAAGAGATGGAGCCGCTGAAATTTGGGACGTTCGCGGTGCGGGCAAAGCGCAGCGACAAAAGTTTTCCTTTGCGCAGCATGGATTTGGAAGTTGCCGTGGGCGGAAATATTCACGACAAACTTTTGGCGGCGGGACGCGATCCGCGCGTGAAACTGAATTCGCCGGATGTGACCTGTCACATCGAAATCATGAAGCGCTCGGCGTTGGTGTATGCGCGGAAAATTCCGGGCGTTGGCGGAATGCCGGCCAACACGGCGGGCCGCATGATGTGTTTGCTTTCCGGCGGATTCGATTCCGCTGTGGCCTCTTACAAAATGATGCGGCGCGG
>Ga0193726_1002635_pt1 | contig 11972 bp, 14 predicted proteins | sample H2c1metaG_FD_144928 | JGI IMG/M metagenome (GOLD analysis project Ga0193726, IMG submission 144928) | Soil microbial communities from a riparian zone of the East river system, Colorado, United States - H2c1 | ecosystem: Environmental > Terrestrial > Soil > Riparian zone | place: USA: East River... | reverse complement strand
AGGACCTTGCGTCCGGCGCGCGCGAGATAGGCGGCGGCGGTGAGGCCATTGTGGCCGCCGCCGATGACAATCGCGTCGTATCGCATGCCGCACTACTATAATGCGGCGCATGCCGATTGGAACCGCCGTGCACCAGCGCACGTTTCCGCTCTGCGAAAGCCTGAACTTCCGCGAGTGGTCCGGCTACTACGCCGTGAGCGCGTACGAAGCGCACCACGAACACGAATACAACGCCATCCGCAACGCGTCGGCGCTCATCGACGTGTCGCCGCTGTTCAAGTACTTGATCAGCGGCAAGGACGCCGTGAAGCTCGTCGATCGCGTCATCACGCGCGACGCGCAGAAGCTCGCCGCCGGCCAGGTCTATTACACGCCGTGGTGCGACGAACATGGCAAGGTGATCGACGACGGCACCGTGACGCGCGTGGGGGAGGACGTCTTTCGCTGGACCGCCGCGGATCCCAGCCTGCGCTGGTTCACGCAGAACGCAGTCGGCCTCGACGTCACCATCGACGACATCTCCGAGACCGTCGCGGCGCTGGCCCTGCAGGGCCCGACGTCCGCGCGGCTGCTCGACGCCGTGGCGGACGCCGACATCCGGCGCCTGAAATACTTCCGCATGACGCGCGGGCGGATCGCCGGCGTGCCGGTCGAGATCTCGCGCACCGGCTACACCGGTGACCTCGGCTACGAGATCTTCATGCCGTGGGATCGCGCCGTGGAGGTCTGGGATGCGCTGATGGCCGGCGGCCGCGCGTTCGACATCCATCCCGCAGGGATGCTCGCGCTCGACGTCGCGCGCGTCGAGGCCGGGCTGCTCCTCATCGAAGTGGACTTCAACAGCAGCAAGAAGGCATTGATCGAGGCGCAGAAGTATTCGCCGTACGAGATGGGGCTCGGGCGTCTCGTGCAGCTCGACGCGCGGCCGTTCGTCGGACGCGCCGCGCTCGCCGAAGAGCAGCGCAGCGGACCGGCGCGGCAGATCGTCGGCCTGGAAATCAGCTGGCCCGCCGTCGAGGAGCTCTACGACGATCTCGGCCTCGCGCCTCAGCTCGCCGCCGCCGCGTCCCGCGTGCCGGTGCCGGTCTTCCGCAACAACCGCCAGGTCGGACGCGCGACGACGACGACGTGGTCGCCGGTGTTGAAGAAGCTGATCGCGCTCGCCACCGTGTCGGCGCCGCACGTCGCGGAAGGCACCGCGCTCGAACTCGAAGTCACCGTGGAAGCGGTGCGCCATCACGTGCCGGCCACCGTCGTGAAGACGCCGTTTTTCAACCCGCCGCGCAAGACCGCGTCGGCGTTCTGAGGAAACACATGAACACACTGTTATGCGCCCTCGCCCTCGCCGGATCGTTGGCTGCTCAGGATGCGCCGAAGCCGCAGGCGACGCCGACGCCCGCGCCGCCGGCGGCAAAGGCTGAAGACGTGAAGTCCGTGGACGCGATTGTCGGCGCGCTCTACGACGTCATCTCCGGCCCCGCCGGACAGAAGCGCGACTGGGACCGCATGCGATCGCTCTTTGTCCCCGGCGCCCGCCTGATTCCGGCGGTGGCCAACCCGAGCGGCGGCGCGACGGCGCGCGTCCTCGAGGTGCAGGGCTACATCGATCGGTCCGGACCGACGCTCGAGAAGAACGGATTCTTCGAACGCGAGGTCGCCCGCAAGACCGACGCGTTCGGCAACATCATGCATCTCTTCAGCACGTACGAATCGCGGCACACGGCGGCCGATCCGGCGCCGTTCGCACGCGGCATCAACAGCATCGATCTGTTGAAGGACGGCGACCGCTGGTGGATTGTCACCGTCTACTGGGATTCGGAGCGTCCGGGCAATCCGATTCCGGCGCAGTACCTGCCAGGCAAGTGACGTCGTGATCACGATCGGGTTGGTCCAGCAGCACGCGACGGTCGACAAGGCGGAGAACGTCGCGCGCGGCCTGCGCGCGTTCGAGACCGCGGCGCGCGCGGGCGCCGCGGTGGTCTGCTTCGCCGAGCTCGCGTTCGAGCCGTTCTATCCGCAGCATCCCGCCGGTCCCGGATCGCGCGGACAGGCGGAGCCGGTTCCCGGGCCGACCACCGACGCGTTCGCCGCGAAGGCGCGCGAATTCGGCGTCGTCGCCGTGCTGAATCTGTTCGAGCGCGACGGCGATCGGACGTTCGACTGCTCGCCGGTCATCGATGCCGACGGCACGCTGGCCGGCCGCACGCGCATGGTGCACATCACCGAGTACGCGTGCTTTCACGAGCAGGGGTACTACACGCCGGGCGACACGGGCGCGCCGGTATTCCGCACGCGCGCGGGCGCGATCGGCGTCGCGATCTGCTACGACCGCCATTATCCGGAATACATGCGCGCGCTCGCGCTGGGCGGGGCGGATCTCGTCGTGGTGCCGCAGGCCGGATCGGTGGGCGAGTGGCCGGAGGGATTGTATGAAGCGGAGATGCAGGTCGCCGCGTTTCAGAACGGCTACTTCACGGCGCTCTGCAACCGTGTCGGGCGGGAGGAGAAGCTGACGTTCGGCGGCGAGTCGTTCGTCTGCGGCCCGGACGGCCGCGTCATCGCGCGCGCGCCCGCGGGAGCGGACGCCATTCTCTACGCCGACATCGACTTCGCGGAGAACGCCACGTCACATGCGCGCGAGTTGTTCCTGCAGCATCGACGGCCTGAGCTCTACGCGGCATGGGTTGGGGAGAGGTGAGAGGTGAGAGGTGAGAGGTGAGGATGTGAGGATGTGAGGATGTGAGGATGTGAGGATGTGAGAATCTGAGGATGTGAGGAAGTTTAGGATCTCAAAATCTGCGCCGCGTCTTGGCTAACCTCTTGTCCTCTCTTCTCGAAACCCCGGCAGCGATTGTGCTTTGTGGATCGGAATGCCGTCGCAGGCCGATGATCTTCGCGCGCGAGTCAAGCGGTTCGCCGTTCGGATTCTGAAGTTCGTCAGGACTCTTCCGAGAGATTCGGCCACCGACGTCATCGCGCGCCAGCTGGCCCGTTCGGGAACCGGGATTTCTGCAAATTACCATGCCGCCGGCAGAGCGCGCTCCCGCGCCGAGTTCATCGCGAAGATGGGCATCGTCGCCGAAGAAGCGGACGAGACCGAGCACTGGTTGACTGTGATGACTGACGCAAGCCTCGCGACGGGCGACGACCTGAAATCTCTGGCTGGGGAGAGTCGTGAACTACGAGCAATTTTCGTGCAGGCGGTCAAGACCGCGCGTTCGCGCGCCGGTAGATCCTAAGATTCATACATCCTAAGATCCTTACATCCTTACATCCTTACATCCTCAGTTATCCCCTTCCCCTTTTATCAGCTCGTCGAATCTCCAAAGCAACTCCTCGCGTTCGGAATAGGGGCCCGGTTCATAGACGCGTGAGTTGATCCCCGCCTGCGATCGTTCCGAGATCCACCAGTCTTCACGGTTCGTCAGGTCCCAGAACTCGATCGCATCGTCTGCCTGAAAATCCGGCTTCGCCATTTCGTCGGGATGGAAGTGCCATTCGCAGATGATCTCCGTGCGGTCGTGCGCGCGGGGCCAGAGCGTGTGCGTCATCATGTAATCGGGGTGCAGGCTGAGGAGCAGGTTGGGGAAGATCGAAAAGTAGAACACCTGCCCGCGCTGCGATGCGTTCAACCCGGGCAGATACGCGCGCCGACGTTTGCCGTCCATGCTCATCGTCTCGACGCCTTCTCGGAATCCCATCGCGCCGCCGACGTAGCACGCGGTCGGCTCGACGTTGTCGGCGCCGAGGTAGTGATGCAGGCGATTGAGCGCCGGATGCAGCGTCGGGCAGTGCAGGCATTCGTTGAAGTTGAGGACGATCAGCTTCCAGTTCGCCTTCACGTCGTACACGATGCGGCGCCCCAGGCGGAGATCGGCCATTCGCCACGCCGCGAATCGCTCAGGCAGGTCCGCCAACTGCGCGCCCAAATTCCCTCCGGCCCCTCCTGCCTTTCCAGCCCCTCCCGCCCCCATCTGCACAAAGATGTGGCCGTCCCACACTTCGCAGCCGGCGCGGTGGAGTGGATAGTCTTCCTTGCAGAACCCCGGCGGCATGTGCGGCGCCGCGAGCAGCTGACCTTCGAGGTCGTACGTCCACGCGTGATACGGACACTGGATGCGATCGACGAAGTGGCCTTCGGCCTCCCCGCAGATCCGCGTGCCGCGGTGGCGGCAGACGTTGAACATCGCGTGGATCGCGCCCGATCGATCGCGCGCGATGATGACGCTTTCGTCGCCGAGCGTTCTCGTGAAGTAATCGCCGGCGGCCGGAATCTGATCGGCGCGCCCCGCGCAGATCCAGCGCGCGAAGTACTGCCGGTCGAGCTCGGCGGTGTAGAACGCCGGATCCGTATAGAACTGCCGTGGAAGCGTCTTGTGCATGCTCGTCCCGCTCGCGCCGCCCGCTAGGAGTCGATGAGCCGTTCGAGTTCGTCCGGGTGGCCGGCACGGGCCAGCGCCTCGGGCCGCTCGATCACTTCCCGCCGCACGAGATCCGCCAGCGACTCCTCAAGCGTAAACGATCCCTGCTTCCGCGTGATGGTGATCTCCTGGTGGAGGTGCTGCAGCGCGTTCTTGCGCACGTGCTGGCGCGCGCCGTAGCTGACCATCAGCAGTTCCGCCGCCGGCACGAGGCCGCCGCCGATCTTCGGCATCAGCGTCTGCGTGAGCACCGCGGCCAGCGCCATCGCCAGCTCCTGGCGGATCGTGTTCTGCCGCTCCGGCGGAAACGAATCGGCGATGCGCGCGATGGTCGACGACACGTCCGTCGTGTGCAGGCTCGAAAACACGAGGTGGCCCGTCTCACCGGCCGCCACCGCGATCCGCATCGTCTCCGGATCGCGCATCTCGCCGACGACGATGACGTCGGGCGCCTGCCGGAGGGCGGACCGCAGCGCCGTCGGGAAATCGGGCGCGTCGATGCCGATCTCCACCTGTTCGATGAGCGAGCGGCGGTGCGGGTGGTCGTACTCGATCGGATCCTCGATCGTGATGATGTGGCGCGCCTCGCGCTGGTTGATTTCGTTGACCAGCGCCGCCAGCGTCGTCGTCTTGCCCGAGCCGGTCGGCCCGCCGACGAGCACAAGGCCCCGGCGGAGATGGCTGAGCGCCTCGACCGAGGCCGGCAGCGCCAGCGTCGCGAGCGGCGGGATGATCTGCGGGAGCCGCCGGATCGCCGCCGCGGCCCGTCCGCGCTCGCGGTGCAGGTTGATGCGGAAGCGCCCGAGATCCGGCGTGCGGTACGACGCGTCGGCGATGCCGCCTTCGCGATACCCGCGCCTCGCGTGCGGCGGCAGCGCGGGCGTGACGACGTCGTCGATCTCCTCGCCGCTCAACGGCCCTTCCGCGAGCGGCACGACGGAGCCGTCGATGCGCAGCGACGGCGGCGCGCCGGCGACGAGCAGCAGGTCGCTCGCCGAGCGCGCGACGACCAGCTCGAGCCAGTTGCGCAGCCGCGTCGTGTGTCCGTCGTCGGACGCAGGGACCGCGCGGACGCCGGCGTTCAGCTCCGTGACGAGCGCGTCAAGATCGTCGGCGTCGTCGTCTGCCATCAGCCCTTCGACGGCCTGAGCGGCTCGTTGAGGAAGCGGCAGAACGGGGCCAGGCGGCGGAACACTTTCAGGATCGCGGGGTAGAAGGCCGGCTTCGTCGCGAACTCCGGCGCGAACTCGTGGCCGACGATGAACTGGCGATATCGGAGGTAATCCGCCGCGGGATCGTCGTTCGAGAATCCGCGCGGGATGCGCTGCAGCCGCTCGCCCTCGAGGACGCCGGCCTCGCGCTTGAAGGCTGGCGCCTCGACGATGCGGCGAAGGCGCGCGAGGCTGCCGCTGATGTGCTCGCGCACGGCGTGCAGCTGCGGCGCGTCGGGCGCGTACATGCCGCCGCCGACCCAGACTTCCGTCGGCGAGACGTGAAAGTACAGCCCCGCGCCCTGGTGCTTGAGGAGGCCGCGCGTCGGAAAGATGGCCGACGCGTGCGTCTTGTACGGCGTCTTGTTCTCGGAGAAACGCGTGTCCCTGTAAATCCGATACACCGACGTCTTCGGGCTGGCGACGAATTCCGGCGCAAAGGTCCGGAAATCGCCCGCCAGCCGTTCGACAATCGCCATCATCGGCGCGCGGACGACCGCCTCGTACCTGTCCTTCCGCGGTTTGAACCACTCGCGGCGGTTGTTCCGCTTCAGCGCGCGCAGAAACGCGAGCGCGTCGGGCGGCAGGTGCGAGATGCGCGCCGCCACGGTCTTACCGCGCGGCCTGGGCGGCGGTGTGCTGCGCCATCCGCTCCTGCATTTGGCGCGTCAGGTGCGGCACCTGGCCGAGCATGCGCTGGACGAGCATCAGCTGCCCGCGGTGGTGCATCTCGTGCTCCTTCGGCGACAGCAGCATCTCGAAGCGCGTCTTGGTGGCGTAGGGCGCGCCCGGCGGCATCGCCACGGTCTCGGCGAGGAACGCATCGTTCACGCCGTCGAGATACGACGCGAACTTCTCGCCTTCGGACTTCAGCAGTGCGACGATCTCTGCCTTGCTCCGCGGCTTCGCTTCTTCCGGACCGAACTTCGCCATCAGCTCAGGGAAGTTGACCGTCTTCAGATCGTCGATCTTGCTCGTGTGGATGTAGAGCTGGAATCCCGGACTGAGGGCGACATGCGCGAGCGTCTGCCCGACGCTCTTGACGTCCGGCGCGCCCCGGAAGTCGTACTTGTTCTCCGGAATATCCTCCGCGATCTTCAGCGTGTTCTCGCGGACGGTCCTGAAACTGCGCGCCATGTCCTTGCCGTTGTAATACGTCATCTATGCTTCTCCTTCAGTACCAGTTGATCGGATCTTCGCTCAGGTTGATGTACACCTGCTTCACGTTCAGGTATTCGTCGACGCCCCATTTGCCGAGCTCGCGGCCGATGCCGCTCTGCTTGTAGCCGCCCCACGGCGCTTCGACGTAGGTCGGCTGCATGTGATTCACCCATACGATGCCGGCCCGAAGCGCCTTCACGGTCCGCATCGCGCGGAAGATGTCGCGCGTCCATACCGCGGCGGCGAGGCCGTAATACGTGTCGTTCGCGATCCGCAGCGCCTCCGCTTCGTCGTCGAACGGAATGACGCTGGCGACGGGCCCAAAGATTTCCTCGCGCGCGATCCGCGCCGAATTGTCCACGTCGTAGAAGATCGTCGGCTCGACGAAGTAGCCGCGGTCGAGCCCCGCGCCGCGCGGCCGGCCGCCGCCGAGCGCGACCTTCGCTTCTGTCTTGCCGATGGCCTGGTATTCCTGCACGCGCGCGAGCTGCTCGGCGCTGACGAGCGGTCCCATCTTCGTCGTGCGATCCATGCCGGGGCCGAGCTTGATGGCCTTGGCCTTCTCGACCATCGCATCGACGAACTTCTTGTAGATCGATCGCTGCACCAGGATCCGGCTGCCGGCGGTGCAGACCTCGCCCTGGTTGAAGAAGACGCCGAACAGCGCGCCCTCGACGGCGTTATCGAAGTCGGCGTCGGCGAAAAAGATGTTCGGCGACTTGCCGCCGAGCTCGAGCGAAATCTTCTTCAGCGTGTCCGCCGCGGATCGCATGATGATCTTGCCGACTTCCACGCTGCCCGTGAACGCGATCTTGTCCACGTCCGCGTGCGCGACGATGGCCGCGCCAGACAGTTCGCCGCGGCCGGTGACGATGTTCACGACGCCGGGCGGAAGACCCGCGTCGGCAAAGCTCGACGCGAGCGCGAGCACCGTGAGCGGCGTCTGCTCGGCCGGCTTCAGCACCGCCGTGCAGCCGGCGCACAGCGCGGGCGCCAGCTTCCACGACGCCATCAGCAGCGGATAGTTCCACGGGATGATCTGGCCCGCGACGCCGATGGGCTCGCGCAGCGCCAGGCTCATCGCGTTATCGGGCACGGGCAGCACGTCGCCCTGGATCTTCGTCGCGAGACCGCCGTAGTACTCGAAGCAGGTGGCGACGTCCGCGATGTCGTACTCGGCTTCGACGATCGGCTTGCCCGTATTGCGCGTCTCGAGCTCCGCGAGCTCGTCCGCGCGCTCGCGCACGATCTGCGCGAGCTTGAACAGGACGCGTCCGCGATCCTGCGCGGTCGTGTCCTTCCACGGGCCGCTGTCGAACGCCATCCGCGCCGCATTCACGGCGCGATTCACGTCGTCCGCGCTCGCGTCCGGCACGCGCGCGATGACGTCGGCCGTGGACGGATCGACGACGTCGAGGGTCGCCTCGCCGGAGCTCTCGACGAATTCGCCGTCGATATGGAGGAGGTGTGTCAGCACGTGTGTCGCAACAGGCAACTATATTCAGTTGCTCGAACCGTTGTAAAGTTGCGCCCATGCTTATCCGCGCCACGCTCATCACGTCAGCGCTGCTCTGCGCGCCGGCTCTGGCCGTCGCGCAGGACGCTCACCCGTCGTTCACCGTCGGCACCGCGACCGCCGCCCGCGGGGAAAAGGCGCTCGGGGTGCTCAAGGTTCCGGCCGGGTCGGATGCCGGCTACGACATTCCCGTCGCGGTCTTTCACGGCGCCAAGCCGGGTCCGATCCTTGCCGTCGTCTCCGGCGCTCACGGCAGCGAGTACGCGTCGATCATGGCCGTCGAGCGGCTGATCGGCACCGTCAATGCCCGCGCGCTCGCCGGCACGCTGATCCTCGTGCCGATCGTGAACATCCCGTCGTTCGAGAAGATCGTCCCGCACGTCAACCCGACCGACAACAAGAGCATGAACCGGTACTATCCGGGCGATCCCGGCGGCACCCAGACCGATCGCGCGTCGTACGCGATCACCAAGGCGATCGTCGAGCCGTGCGACCATCTGATCGATCTGCACGGCGGCGACCTCGACGAGAATCTGCGACCGTACAGCTACTGGACGGTCACCGGGAACAAGAAGCAGGACGATTTCTCTCGCGCCATGGTGCTGGCGTTCGGCCTCGATCACATCATCATCTCGTCCGACCGTCCCACGGATCCCAAGGCCTCGCGCTACCTCGAGAACACCGCGTCCACGCGCGGCAAGCCGTCGTTCACCGCGGAAGCCGGCCGCTCCGGTCCGGTGCAGGCCGGCGACGTGGCGATGCTCGTCAACGGCGTTCGCGGCGTCATGGCGCATCTCAAGATGACGGCGCAGCCGGCCGCCCCGGTGCGCGCGCCGGTCTGGATCGAGAAAGTCGTGACGATCGCCGCCGAACAGGACGGCGTGTTCCGGCCGCTCGTCGATCGCGACGCCCACGTCGCGAAGGGCGCGACGATCGGCGTCGTCACCGACTATCTCGATCGGCCGGTAAAGGACGTCGTGGCGACGGAGGCCGGCATCATTCTGTTCGTGCGGGCGCTGCCGTCGCTGAAGAAAGGCGACACGATCGCCAACGTCGGCGTCGTCCAGCCGGCGAAGAAATAGGACCACGATCATGATGAGCGGTATACCGAGGGCGACGTACGACGATGTGAAGCTGCTGATGCAGCTGTACGAGATGCGGCGCGAGCCCCGCCTGCGTGAAGCGCGCACGTGGTTCACCGCGAGCTTCAAGGTCAAGACGCTCGCCGACCTGAACGCCTTGTGCCCGCCGGGCAGCGAACAGAGCGCGTCGTACCGGATGGTGACGACGCACTGGGAGATGGTGGCGTCGTTCATGACGAGCGGCGTGCTCAGCCAGGAACTGTTCTTCCAGACCGGACGCGAGATGCTGCTCTGCTGGGAACGCTTCCGCGACGTGCTCCCGGCGCTCCGCGAAGCGAACAAGAATCCCATCGAATTCAGAAACCTCGAGACCATCGCGCTCGCGTACATCGAGTGGTGGAACAAACAGGCGCCCGGCGCGTACCAGCACTTCAGCGCCCGCGTTCGCGGATGACATTCGCCATCGTCGGATCCGGTGCGGTTGGCGGCTATTACGGCGCGAAGCTGGCGCGCGCCGGCCACGACGTGACGTTCATCGCGCGCGGCGCGCACCTCGAGGCGATCCGTGCGCGCGGCCTCGCGATCAAGAGTCCGCTCGGCGATTTCGTCGTGCAGGCGCGCGCGGAGCAGGATCCGTCGCGGGTGCCGCCGGTCGACGTCGCCATTTACGCGGTCAAGGCGTACAGCAATCCCACCGCGTTGCCCATCCTGAAGGCGCTCGTCGGCGAACGGACCGCCGCGCTGACGCTGCAGAACGGCGTCGAGAGCGTGGACGACGTATCGGCGCTCGTCGGTGCGCCGCGCGTGCTGGGCGGGTCCGCGTACATCGCCACCGCGATCACCGGACCCGGGGTCATCGAGCAGACCGGCACGCACCGCCGCATCGTGTTCGGCGAGGTCGGCGGCGACACGTCGCGGGTGTCCGATCGCGTGAAGGCGATCGGCGACGCGTTCGCCGGCGCGGACATCATGTCCGAGCCGGTCGCCGACGCGCGCGTTCCGATCTGGGAAAAATTCTGTTATCTCGCGCCGTTCGCGGCGTTCACGGGCGCTGGCCGGGTGCCGATCGGTCCGTTCTGGTCGGATCCCGCCAGCCGCGCTCAGCTGATTGCCGCGTTTCGCGAGGTCGAGGCGGCGGGACGCGCGGCCGGGATCGCGCTCCCCGCCAATCTCATCGATCGCATCACGACGTACGTCGACGACATTCCGCCGGCGACCCGGTCATCGCTCCTGATCGATCTGCAGCAGGGCAAGCCGATCGAGGTCGAAGCCCTCGTCGGCGCCGTCGTGCGCCGCGCTGCGAAGGCGGGGCTGTCCGCGCCCGTGATGTCGGCGCTGTACGCAGTGCTCAAGCCGCACGCGGCGGGGCAGCCGCCGCAGGTGTAAGATGATCAGCTCTGACTTTTGCGGGCCGAGCGAGCTCGGCCCCTACGTGAGGATGCATGGCTACAAACGTTCTGGTTTCCACTGAGTGGGCAGCGCAGCATTCGGCCGACCTCGGCGTCCGGCTCGTTGAAGTGGACGTCGATACGACCGCGTACGATCAGGGCCACATCCCCGGCGCCGCCGGCTGGAACTGGTCCACCGAACTCTGCGACACCGTCGTCCGAGACATCGTGCCCGTCGACAAGCTCGAGGTGCTCCTCGGCAAGACCGGCATCGACAACCAGACGACGATCGTCCTGTACGGCGACAACAACAACTGGTTCGCTGCGTGGGCGTTCTGGCAGCTGAAGATCTACGGACACGAGGACGTCCGCATCATGGACGGCGGGCGCAAGAAATGGCTCGCGGAAGGGCGCGATCTCTCGACCGAGAAGCCGTCCTTCCCCGCGAAGGTGTACAAGGCAAAGGCGGCGGACATCTCGCTGCGCGCGTTTCTGCCGGAAGTACAGAAGGCGGTGCTCGGCAAGACCGCGTCGCTCGTGGACGTCCGCAGTCCGCAGGAATTCACCGGCGAGATTCTCGCGCCGCCGGGACTGCCCGAGACGTGCCAGCGCGGCGGCCACATTCCCGGCGCGAAGAGCATCCCGTGGGCGAAGGCGTGCAACGACGACGGGACGTTCAAGAGCTACGACGATCTATTGGCGCTGTACGGCGCGCAGGGCGTCACCGCGGACAAGCCGGTCATCGCGTACTGCCGCATCGGCGAGCGCTCGAGCCACACGTGGTTCGTGCTGAAGTACCTGCTCGGATTCGAGAACGTGAAGAACTACGACGGATCGTGGACGGAGTGGGGCAATCTGGTTGGCGCGGCGGTGGAGAAGCCCTAGTGGCCCTGGTCAAGCCGGAAGACTACTCGCGCCGGCAACAGCAGCTGGCCGGGTGGGACATCTCGATCGAAACCTACAAGCTCGGCGACGTCTATCACTGCACGATCAGCAACGTCGATCCGGGCGCGCGGTTCGCGCGGGCAGACGGCGCGACGCGCGAGGACGCGGAGCGTCTGGCCCTGGAGAAGGCGGAGAAGTATCTCGGCCAGACGCGCAGGTTCACGACGTGACATGCCCGTCGTAACGCTGACGCTCGCGCTGATCGTGTTCGGAGCGGGCGCCCTGGCCGGCGGCCTAGGCGCTCTGCT
>Ga0193726_1002634_pt1 | contig 11973 bp, 9 predicted proteins | sample H2c1metaG_FD_144928 | JGI IMG/M metagenome (GOLD analysis project Ga0193726, IMG submission 144928) | Soil microbial communities from a riparian zone of the East river system, Colorado, United States - H2c1 | ecosystem: Environmental > Terrestrial > Soil > Riparian zone | place: USA: East River... | reverse complement strand
TCGAATTCACCTTGTCAGCCGCCGCCGGATCGGGATCGTAGTACTTCCGCCAGTCCCATCGCTCCGGCGGCACCTCGGTGACCGCATTCACTTTCTTAAGAATGTTGCCCCAATAGGTGCGGACGTCTGGCGCCTTCGGCAGCAGGCACGACATCCCGATGATGGCGACGTCGAACGGCCGCGGCTTGCGGTGTTCCGCGAGGCTCCCGAGTCGGCCGGTCTGAATGTGATCGAGTCGTTCCGAGCCAGCCTGTGAAATGTCGTGGTGCAGTTCCTCGAGGCTGCGCGTCGAGTCTCGAAGGGAAGCAAGCTGGCCAATCATGTACATGCCCTCGGCATGCTGCTCGGCAACTTTTACCGGAACCAGTGGTGGCGCGATGCCATCGTCGTTCTGGCCGGAACGCTTGACGCCCTTGGCAGCGATGCGGAGCCGGCCCAAATTCAAGGTTTCGAGTGCCGCGCGAACCTCGTCAGTGGTTTTGCCTTCGCCCCGCAGGCGCCGACGTTCACGATCAAACAGCTCCACATACGGCGTGACGGCGCAGCGCGTGGCGTGTCCGGGGCCCGAGTTCAAGAGCACCGTTTGGCGGCAGCCCAACACTTCCCGCTGGAAGCCTTCGACAATCGCACCGCTCGTGACCGCCTCGCGAGTGAACAGATACGCGGTGCCCAGCAATACGCCGATCTTTGCGCCGCGCCCGGCCAGCGGCGCCGCCAGGGCGGCAACCATCGATGCCGAACGCGCGTCGTGAATCCCCCCGGCGAACAGCACGTGGCATGCCGACATTTCGGACGCGGGAATCTCGGAGAGCAGAGTGTCCACCGCAACGTCCCACAACGCGAAGCTGCCACGCGGTCCCACATGGCCACCACATTCACGCCCTTCGAAGACGAAACGCCGGGCTCCCGCCTCGATGAAAATCTTTAACAGGCCCGGCGACGGGACATGCAGGTAGGTGGGAATGCGGACCCGTTCGAGCGCCGCCGCCTGATCCGGACGGCCTCCGGCGATCAACACCGCTGAGGGTCGGGCGGCGCGTACCGCCTCGAGCTGCTCGGCGCGCAGGTCGTCGGGAACGAATCCGAGAATACCAACGCCCCACGGAAGCGCGCCGAGTGCCGCGCGGGTCTCGTCGAGCAGGCGTTTGACGTCGGCCCCCCGCATCAGCGCCAATGCGAGGAACGGCAGCGCGCCACTCTCGGCCACGCACCGCGCGAACTCCGCCCGGTCACTGACGCGCGTCATTGGACCTTGCACGATCGGATAGCGCGTCTGATGCGCCCGGGCCAGAGGAGCGCCCTCGGCGAGCGGCTTCAGCGCCTGAGCGTCGCGAACCTGGGAAGCGACGGCGTCACGAAAGCCATCGAGCACACGCGCGACCCGATCGAAGCGACGCGCGAGTGGCCCGGCGAAAGCGGCCTCCTGTCCAAGCGGCCACAGTTGGCCCTTCGCGGCCCACCCGATCCGGGCGCAGACTTGCCGCCACCACTCCCGCCGAACCTCGTCGTCCACGCTGCCGTTCCGGTGAAGTTCGACGAACTGCCGCAACCCATCGAGCGCCGGGCTGCCGGAAGGCGCCCACACTCGAATGCACGCACCCAGGTCGCTCCCGATGCAGACTGTTTCACTGCCGTCGAGGCGAGAAAAAATGGCCTTGACGCCGGGCGAGAGCGTTGATTCGCGGGTGAGCGCGAGTTGCGAATCGAGGACAACGCCGGCCGCGCCAGCCGCGACGCAGGCGGCCGCGCTGTGGAGACCGATGCCGCCTTGCGCCCACACGGGCAGAGCCGTCGTGCTCAGCAACCGTTGCAAAAGCACGAAGGTCGTCTCCTCCCCGACACGTCCTCCACTCTCATGCCCCTTGGCAATCAGCCCGTCGACGCCAGCCTCCTCCCCCGCCCGCGCCTCGGCGTCCGAGATGACCTCGAGGAGCACGGTCAGGCGCCGCGCATGGAGCCTGCGCACGCAATCCACTACTTGGGTTGGGTCGATCGGGCTTAGGATGGCGACTGACAGGGCATCTGGCAGATCGGAAAGGATGCGGTCGTACAGTGGCGACGCCGACGAATCGAGTTTGATCCCGCTACGACCCCGAGACTGCCGCGCCAGCGTGTTCAAAGCCGTGAGCGCGATCTCTTCGTCGCCGAGGAACTGCAGGTCAAGCACGCCGAGGGCACCCGCGCGGCTTGCTGCAATCGCCATCGCTGGATCTCCGAATCCCGGTGGCGTCACGACGATGAAATCGAATCCTTGGGGAAGGGTATCGACACCAGGATAAGGCGGCCCGCTCATTGAGAACCGTCCTCGCCGGGCCCTTGCCGGGCGATACCGGGAAGTGGCGCGTTCACCATCACGTCGATCTTCATGTCAAAGGTGTCGCGCCGTTGCGCCGTGAGCACGGCGGTGTACCGTTGATCTGGAACGAAAAGCCCGGCGACCAGCGGGAGGCACACGGTTACCAGCTGGGACTGGGAGCGCTCCAGCACGAACCGCGGTGGCTCGAGCCTGAGGGGAGGGCGGAAAGGCGCGCTGCCGGGCGGACCGGTAAACTCCGACACGGCAAACGAGATCTCCTCGCTGTCGTTGCTCGCATTGTCGACGCGAAACGCACTCACCGCCTCGTCGCCGACCGAGCCGCGAAGCTCGATGATGCCACGCTGCGGCCGCGATGCCGCTTGCTGCGGCGGCCGCCCCCAGTGGAGGGCCTGTTCGAAGAAGGGCGGGTTGTAGATCGACGTGAGCTCAAGCAGTGCGTCGTAGTATCCGGTGCCCATTTCGGCGACCGACCGGAAGTACCGGGCGCTCTCGTCGCGCAAGAACCGCACGTAGGCTTCCCGTGCCGCGGTCTCGTCCAGTTCGCCGCTCGCAAACCGCTGCAGGAGTTCGTTGTAGCGCTGCAACGATCGCATGATCTCCGCGCCGAAGCGGACAGTGAGATCCTGAATTCGCTCGCCAATTTCTTCGGAACGGCCAGTCATCACATTCGCAACTGAGCTGTAGTCTGGGCAAATCAAATTGTATAACTCATTTCCCCTTGAGGCGCAACAGCGCCGCCTCTCCGGCAAACTCAACAAGTAAGAGTTACCTTCTACTGTAGGACGGATTTGCTCGTTTCTTACGTCACATTCCCACGCCGCTTCGAAAGCAATGAGTCATCTTGCACAAAATACAGGGGTGGTATCGCTCGTGCTCAAGAGTAGACAGAATGAATGCCGGACAGAGCCAAGCCATGGAGGAAGTCATGCTGAATGTAACCGTTGAGAACATAGGTGAATTGGCGGTCGTTGCGTGTGAGGGCACAATTGTGCAGAGCGAAGCCGCTTTCAAATTGCGCGATGCCGTGACCTCGCAGACAGAGGCCCGGATTGTTGTACTGGAACTCTCCGAGGTGAATGCCATTGAAGGCGGCGGTCTTGGCATGCTCGTGTTCCTGCAACGATGGGCGCGTGACCACAACATCCGTTTCCTGCTGTTCAGTCCCTCTGAGTCAGTCCGCAACGGGCTGAAACGCGCCCGATCGATCTCAGAGTTCTACGTTGCCACGATCGACGAAATGATGGCTCTCCTGGCATATGCCAGCAGCCGGTACGCGCTCGCAGCTTGAACCGTAAGTCTCGGATTTCGTGCATCAAGAGAAAGAGAAGAAGAGAAGAATGGATTGTGACTGTCCTCTGTTCGTCGCCCACCGCCGTTGAGATCGCCCATACATACCCCAGATGCAACCATGAGAAGACGCGCCCCTGTCCGAACTGAGCGCGAGTTCGCAGCCAGCAGCCAGGTGGGTTGAAGCGCACGGGTCAGGCCCGCCGCTAACGTCCCACACGATTCCCTGGTGGGACACCTTCGTCGGAGCCGCGGACACCGCCACACCGTAGGCATCCGTGTTGTAGCCCCAGGCCGACTCAGATCCGTAGTCGAACTCGTTCAAATAGTCTCCGTGGTCGGCGTTGTTGGCGTCGATATCCGCGAAGCGGAGCAAGAGAACCTCCTAAGAAACCCCACTGGTGTTCTTGATTGCCATGGTGATCTTCAAAATCCTCTCGCCGGTGATGCGCCAGAACGATTGGACGAGGGTGAAGGCTCCATTCGGAGGTAGCCCGCGTAATTTAGCGGGAACGTATTGGGACCGACCAGCTGCGCAATAACCGGGTCACCTCAGCCGGATCAGATCGTTGAGCGAGTGTCGGGCAAGGACCTCTTTCTCGAACACCGACAACAGCACAACACCGCAATCCGCGACACTCGCCCGGTGTTTTAGGAATGCCCCGGAACGGCCGCGCTTCGTGCAGCCCCTAACCAGAGCCCTTTATCCTCATGCGGATGGCGGCGCTCAACGAAAATAGGAAAAAGAGCTTGACACGTGAAGTAGTGTTATAGTTAACTATAACAGTGAAGCATGAGTTCATCTGAGCTGATCGACGCCAAGCAAATCACCCTGGCCCGAGAGCACAAGTAGAAATGAACTTCTTGAGGAGAATGAAACATGAAATCCCTTCGTTTTGTGCTGTCCGCTGTCCTGATGTCGCTCTCCACCGTGGCTTTCGCGCAGTCCGAGGCGCAGAAGTCCTCCGTGGCTCCCGTGCCGCCCGAGGCGCAGAAGTCTTCCGTGGCTCCTGTGCCGCCCGAGGCGGACGGGGCCTTCGCAACCATGAAAAGCCTGGCGGGAGAGTGGGAAGGCCCCGTCACCGTCGCGGAGATGCCGCAGATGTCAGGAGGCAAGCCGATGCACGCCTCCATGCGCGTGACCTCGCGGGGAAACGCCCTGGTGCACGAGTTCCAGGAAGCAGGAACGCCGCTGGATGCGGCAAAGTACGACCATCCGGTCACGATGCTTTACGTGGACGGAGACCAGCTCACGCTGGTTCACTATTGCGACGCGGGGAACCGGCCGCGCATGACCGGCAAGATGTCGCCCGACGGCAAGACGGTCGAGTTCGAGTTCAAGGACATCAGCGGGAGCACGGAGCACCACATGCACCATTCGGTGTTCACCATTGTCGACGCCAACCATCACACCGAGGATTGGACGTTCATGATGAAAGACAAGCCCATCCACGCGCACTTCGACTTGCACCGGGTCAACTAAAGGCACGTTCGGTAAGGGCCCTTGGAGAACCTGATGGACCGTGAGTGGAACGACAGTCAGCCGATTTACCGCCAGCTTCGCGACCGCGTCGTCGCCATGATACTCGACGGCGTACTTAAGGAAGGCGATCCGCTGCCCTCCGTGCGCAATGTCGCGGCCGAGTATCGGGTCAATCCGCTCACGGTTCTGAAGGGCTATCAACAGCTGGTCGACGAGCAGCTGGTCGAGAGCAGGAGAGGTCGCGGCATGTTCATCAATGCGGGGGCGCGCAATCTACTGCTGCAGGGTGAACGCCAGAGGTTTCTCGCGGAAGAATGGCCCAGAGTCCACGCTACCATCCAGCGTCTCGGCCTGAAGGCGGAAGAACTGCTGAATGATCCCGCTGCCGCAACCCGCCGGTCGCCATCGGATGATGCAGAGGAGGAGCCGAAGTCATGACAGTCATCGAAGCACGCGGTCTCCGCAAGGCCTTCGGCTCGACCATCGCGCTGGACGGCGTCGATCTGCGGGTCGAACAGGGCAGCATCCTCGGACTTATCGGACTGAACGGCGCAGGCAAGACCACCGCGCTCAACGCGATTCTCGGCCTCACTCCGTATCAGGGAGAACTGAAGGTGCTGGGGCGTGATCCCTGGACCGAGCGCGATCAGCTCATGCGCGATGTCTGCTTCATCTCCGATGTTGCCGTACTGCCGCGCTGGGCAAGGGTTTCGCAGGTGCTCGACTACGTCGCCGGAGTGCATCCGCGATTCGATCGCGCGAAGGCGGAAGGTTTTCTCGCCAAGACCACCATCCGGCAGGCCAGCAAGGTCAGGGAATTGTCGAAAGGCATGGTGGTCCAGCTGCATCTCGCCTTGGTCATGGCCATTGACGCGAAGTTGCTGGTGCTGGACGAGCCGACCCTTGGCCTGGACATCCTGTATCGCAAACAGTTCTACGATTCATTGCTGAACGACTACTACGACCGCAGCCGCACCATCGTCGTGACGACGCACCAGGTGGAAGAGGTCCAGAACGTCCTCACCGATCTCATGTTCATCAACCGCGGTCGAATCGTACTCCATTGCAGCATGGAAGAATTCGAGTCGCGTTATACGGAAGTGATGGTGAATCCCGAGCGGGTCGCTGCAGCACAGGCGCTCAAGCCGATTCACGAGCGCCATGTGCTCGGTCGCAGCATCCTGCTGTTCGAGCGCGTCGATCGCCAGCAGCTCGCCGTCCTTGGCGACGTGCGTACGCCCAGCATCGCCGACTTGTTCGTTGCCGTGATGGGCAATCAAGCAGGAGAGGTAAAAGGAGCCGCTAGATGAATACACAATCGAACGTCATGCCCGAGTCTCCGCTCGACTCGCAGGGAATCGCGCCCGCGGTCGTATCGGCAACCCAGCCACTGTACTGGTCGGTGCGACGCGAATTGTGGGAGAACCGCTACATCTATATTGTGCCGCTGGCCGTAGGCGCCGTGACTGTCTTCGGCTTCTTGATCGCAACCATCGGTCGTGCCATGGCGATGCCCAATCTGGCCCAGCGCCTCGCCGTACTGCAAGAGCCATATAGCTTCTCTACGGGTCTGATCATGGCGGCCACTTTTGTCGTGGGCATTTTTTACTGTCTCGACGCACTGCATGGCGAGCGCCGCGATCGCAGCATCCTGTTCTGGAAGTCGCTGCCGGTTTCCGATCTCACCACAGTGCTCTCGAAGGTGAGCATTCCGCTCGTGGTTCTCCCATTGCTCACCTTGGGAATCGTCGTTGCCACACAGTGGATCATGATGCTGCTGAGCAGCCTTGTTCTGCTGGGAAGCGGTCTGAGTGTCGCGATGCTATGGGCGAAGTTGTCGTTACCGGAGATGTGGCTGATGCTGCTGTACCACACCGTGACGGTGCATGTGTTCTGGTATGCGCCCATCTACGCGTGGCTCCTGCTGGTGTCAGGGTGGGCGCGGCGCGCACCGTTTTTGTGGGCGGCGTTGCCGGCAGCGGCGATTGCTGTCGTCGAGAAGGTTGCGTTCAATACTTCGCATTTCGCCGCCTGGCTGCAGTACCGTTTTTCGGGCCCGGAGCATTTCGCCTTCCCGGCATCGGGTGACTCGCCGAGCCATGTCATGATGCACCTCAGTCTGGGAACCTTCCTGAGCACCTCGGGTCTGTGGATCGGGCTGGCAGTCGCCGCGGCCTTGCTCGTAGCAGCGGTCCGGCTGCGCCGTTATCAAGGACCGATCTGAGTCGCATCACCCTTGATTGCAAATCCTCGCATAAGTCATAAGTGAGGAGGAGGGGCACTATGACCATGGCCGTAGTGACGGAATCGGATCATAGAAACGTCGCCCACGTCTCAACGCCAGGATCGCCGGGGCTTTCTATTTGCTCACCATCCTGCCCAGAATGTTCGTCGAGATCTTCGTTCGTAACCGGCCGGTGGTGTCGGACGACGCCGCGACCCACATCATGGCGCACGAGTTGTTCAAGCCTGTGAACAGAGCATCTCCTTCGTCGCAGCATTTTTCAGCCTCATGGCATGTCTGCCTGGTCGAAAGGCGATCTGGACGATCGTCGGGCACAAGGGGGGCGGTCGAGCCGTTTCGACTTCTCCAAATGGTGAGCAGCTGACTGCCTGCTAGCCGGGGAGTCCGAAATACGGAGGATTCGCTCCCTTTGTCGGGTGCCGAACCTCACTGAAGTGTGTGCTTCAAATCTCACCGTCTGCGTTAAAATTTCGAGCCCGGCAAGCTTGGACGAAACTTGCCGGGCTCGAAGTGTGTACTTAGGCTTTCCGAAGCGATCAGTGACCGCACCCCTGCCCGTTGGTAACACTGCTGAGTAAACTGTTTGCCGCGGCAAGAGCCTTGCTATAGCAATTACCCAGCGAATCGCTGTAAAAATAGTTCTGCGAACTCGCCTGCCCTTGATGTCCGGTGATCGAGAAGCCTGCACTGATGGACAGCGTGTCCTGCGTGGTTACAGCGTTCGAGAGCTTGCTTGAGAACGTGGACCCTCCGTTATGCGTCCGAGTATCGCTGCGGTTGTAGGCTTGCTGGATACTGGTGACCTGGGTGAAGCTGCCATCGGCATTGGTCACGAACGAGATGTCCACGGTCAGCGGCCAATCCAGTTGATTCACGTTCACCCAGGTGTTCCCTTGATTTTTCACGGTCGTTGTGGAAGAGATGGTGGTGTCCTGCGAGATGTCCTGAAGTTCCGTGGCCAGGGGATTGACAGCGATAAGACCAACAATCTTGAACGTCTGCAGATTTGAAAAATGGATGATTTGATGAACCTGAGTTTCAACTCGTCCATGAGATGTATCCACAAATCCCGCGATTGAGAATTGCCGCGGCGCTGTCGTGCTGACGGAGCCTGCTGTGGTGCCGCCATTTACCGAGCCCCCGCCGTTGTTCTTGAGCCGCTCGATGATCCTGGGATTCGGAGCAGCCGCAAGGCTATTGCGCGTCGTCGCTCCCGTTACCTGGGTTGATCCATGGTCGAGATAGAGCAGGAGTGATGCGGTGGCTTCGAAATAGTTATCGGCATTGAATACGCTCAAGCCGACGGTGTGGGGCGTGCCATTGCTCAGCAAGGCGGCGAATGGTGTGAGATTGACTCGGTAAGGCACAAATTCCAACGTCTGCACGCCGGGGATCGGCGCCCACAAGAAGGGATCAATACCCCCGGTGTAAATCCACGGATAGACGGGAGCCACGCCTGCCGGGGTACCGTCGATGGTCACCTCCGCCTCTCGAAATGCGGTGCCGCCGCAGCTTTCTAATTCTGACGTTACATCGTTGGGCACGCAGGTGTACCAGAACTCATCCGAACTCTGGCTTTGCGCGTAGACGTCGAGAAACGCTCGCTCGACGTTGGTTGGCATGGTGAAACTTTGCGCGAGAAGACTCGATGTCGAGTTCAGGGTTGCCGTTCCGCCGGTCGGGCCGGCTGAAAGTGGAAGGACGACGTCCGCGGTGACAGGCGCGGTTTGCGATGCTTCCACTGGATAAAATTCGAGATCGACGCTTCCGTGAATGATGCCGGTGTAGGTCGAGTTGACCACATTTCCAAGAATCACGGTTCCGGTTTGGGCGGCAGTGAAGAGCGAACTGTAATCGGTCAGATCGCGTTCGAAATGCCAGTGCGGACTCACGCTGGATCGCGGTTCCGGCGTGGTACCGAAATAGATATTTGTGCCGCCGATCCAAACGTTGGCGGTGCGGTCAAACTGGACTCCCGCAGTCACGAAGAAATGCCCTTGCAGAATTACTTTTCCCCAGGGCCCGGGACAGGCAGCGGGCGGAGTGAATTGAAACGACTGCACATCGAAGTTCTGGAATTTATCGTTCTGGAAAAGTTCGACCACGCAAGGTTTGGTTTTTGGGTGCGGTACCGGGGGTACGGCGGTTGCAGTGTTGGGCGACCCAACTGTCTGCGCAGCACTGTTGAGGGTGAAAACAATTAGGGTCGCAAGAGCAAGGAGTGAAAGCGAAAAGCGAATTTGGCGGAACTTGAACATCGGGGAGTCCTCCGTTTAAGACGTTGCGCCGCGCCCTAGAGTTCTCGGCGGCGCCGGAGAAGCATACTCCGCAAGGGGTTCAGCTTGTCAAGGACTGGGATCGCCTGACTGCCGCGTTCTTGCGGTTAATCCAAACGGGGGCGAATCGGGTTCAGGCCCGCTGACTTCCGTTCGAGTCATGGATCCGAAAGCCAGACGCATTCTCGGTTCGCTTGCCTGATCCCACCGCTCCGAAGTAGGCGCCCACTCGGCTGGTTCGTGGCGGCCTCAAAGACGCAGATGCTTGCGAAGAAATTCGACCGTTCCCTTTCCGTTGATCGTGTGCCCTCCATCGAAGTATTCAATGGCCGTGCGGTCGCCGATGCCGAGTCGGTGATAGAAACGCTGGACCTTGGCGTATTCGAAGGCGACCCATTCGTCCACACCGATGCCATCGTTGCGACCTCGCTCTACCATGAAGGGGCGCGGCGCCATGAGGTTCGCCAATTCGGCGTAGTTGATTACATTTGCGAAGTTGAATTCGTAAAGGTCGTAGCTGTCATCAAACATGAAGCTGCTCTTCGAGGAGACGCTGGTCATTTTCCCGACACCTTCATTGAAGTCGCCCGAGCAGACGCAGAGAGCGTAACGGTCGAGCAGAGGCGGCACGCGCATGGCCGTCTTACCGCCATAGGACAAGCCGTAAAAGCCGATCCGCTCCGGATCGACGAAGGGCTGCTGGACCAGCCAATTCAGCATTTGCTGGTGCTGTCCGAGAATGAACGAATAAAGCGAAATCTTCAGAGGATGCGCCATGCGTTGAATCATCCGGAAGTGTTCCCCTCCAACGAAGGGATCCTGCGGGGCGTAGACCACAAAGCCGAGGTCGGCCAGGCTGGCGCCAAAATGGTGATAGTACTGACTGTCGAGCTTTGGGTCGGCAACTTCCTGGGAGCGGCCTCCCAAGCCGTGTTCGCAAACGACCACGGGGCGGCGTTCCCCAGTGCGCAGGTCGCTGGGAAGGAGAAGAATCCCGTAGGCGAACACCTCTGGCCATACATCCAGCATGACTTCGTAGCCACGAAATCGCGGCGTGTCATAGACCAATCTGGTACGAGGATTGGGCGGAAGGGTGGGCGCGGGGAGTCGCCCAAACACTTCCTCCCAAATGTAGTCGCGCAGGGGCCCGGTAGATTTCTTCCAACGTTCCGCCGACGAGGCATCCGCCCGGGACCAGAATTCCCCGCGCCGATCTGGGGACTTCTGCACCAGGCCTTGGGTGAAGGCGACCATTTCATCCAATTGCGAGTGCAAGCGCACTTGAGGGTCCATGGGCTGGCGAAGAACGCGCGGAGGTTCTCCCGAAGGTCGCAGCGGCCGGCGCACGCCCATGGATTGGAGCAATATTTTCAGCGTCTCCTCCGACCCCGGCAGGCCTTGCCCGCCTTCACTCGTCACCAGTCGAAGGTGTTGCCCAACTCCCAGAGCAGCGAAGATGGTGCGTGTCCGATCCACTTCGCGTTGCACCGAATCGAGGGGCGGCGACGTCAGCCTCCCATTGGGACATGCAACATCTTCCTGCCCGCGCACCGCGCGCGGCGGGCCATCGACCTCCGGACCGCGGCCGGGTTCGACGATCAGCATGCGGGGCGCAACGAGGCTGGCGATCACCGCATCTCCGAATTCGCGCACCAGACCCCACACGCTGCGGTAGATCGGCTCGGTCCAGGCGTTCTCGCGCTCCTGGAAGTAGGCGCTCACCACCGTGGCTTCGATGCGCGAGTCCAGCGCGGCAGAGTAGAGGGCGATCAATCCGCCTTCACCGTAACCCATCACACCAATAGGAAGGTGCCCGGTCTCGCTCTCCCTCGCAAACCAGTCGATCGCCGCGAGTACCTTTTGCACTTCGTATCCGATGATGTGCCGCCCCACTTCAAACGCCATGCGGTAGATCCACTCCCGGTGAGGCTGATTGGTCATTTTGATTTTCGGGTTGCCGGAAAAGGCATCATCTCGATTGATCAGCAGCGGAACCAGCACCTGGCAGCCGTTCTCGGCCAAACGCCGCGCAAATTGTGCCGAGGGAGGAACTCCGGGCGCCACGCCCACAAGCATTTCCGGAGTCCAATCGGCGTCGGGAATGGCGACCACACGCGCCAACTCGCGGCCTGCAGGTTGCAGCAGCAGGCCTTCCGCATGCAATCCGCCAACGCCAGCGTCAACGCTGTCGATCACGGGCCAACGAACCGCGGTCACGCTGTACCCGGAACCGTGAGCCAGCTCCGAGGGTTCCAACGGTGAGGCCACGAGTTCCAGTGCAGGGGGAGACACGCGGGAGTCCACGACGCCGATGATCTGGCGCAGGCGTTCCCGATGAGGCGAGACCGATTTCTCCCGCGTGTCT
>Ga0193726_1002633_pt1 | contig 11979 bp, 10 predicted proteins | sample H2c1metaG_FD_144928 | JGI IMG/M metagenome (GOLD analysis project Ga0193726, IMG submission 144928) | Soil microbial communities from a riparian zone of the East river system, Colorado, United States - H2c1 | ecosystem: Environmental > Terrestrial > Soil > Riparian zone | place: USA: East River... | reverse complement strand
TTTTCCGCGTAACGCAGGCTGCCGTCCGGCCGCCAGTCGAACCATTCGGGATGCTCACGGAGCCACGGATGGTCGGGACTGCACTGGATGGCAAAGTCCAGTGCGAGTTCCAGGCCATGCGCCGCGGCGGCATCGCGCAACGCGCGAAAATCGTCGATTGTGCCGAGTTCCGGATGGATCGCGTCATGGCCGCCCTCGGCCGCCCCGATGGCATAAGGGCTACCGGGATTGTCCGTCCCGGCGGTGAGCCCGGAAGGGAGCAGCATGTTGTCGCGGCCCTTGCGATTGCTGCGGCCGATCGGATGAATGGGCGGAAAATAGAGGACATCGAACCCCATGTCGCGAATGGCCGGCAGCCGCCGCATGACGTCACGGAACGTGCCGTGGCGCGCCGGATCGCCACTCTGGCCTCGTGGGAAAAGCTCGTACCACGCTGCGAATTCCGCAGCGCGCCGATCCGCCTCCACCGGCATTTCTCCGCTGACTGTCCGCCCGGGGCGGGTATTGGCCCGCGCGACCCGCGCCGCCGTCGCGTCCGCGCTCAGCAGCGCGATGAGATCCCGGGCTTTGCCGGCTTTGCCAGCGCCGGTCACGGCCAGAAGGGATTCCAGAGTCACGGAATCGAGGGGGCCCTGCGCCGCTTCGGCTATGTTGTCGAGCAAAAGTTTTCCTTCCTGGAGTTCCAGTGTCAGGTCGAGGCCCACCGCGTGCTTCTTGATCAACTCGTCCCGCCATGTCGCGAAACGATCCGGCCAGGCGAGGATACGAAACAGGTAGCCTCCGACGCGCTCCAACAAAAACCCGCCGGACCAGCGATCGTTCTGGACCAGAACCATCGGCGTTTCATGCCAATCAACTTCGTCCCGGGCGCGCCATTGGAGGGCGGCGGCGATTTTGCCGTGACCGTCAGCGAAGATATCGGCCTCGACCGTTACCCGCTCCCCAACCACGCGTTTGACAATGAAACGGCCGCCATCGATGGCCGGCTCGATCGCCTCAATCGTTACACGGGGGGCGGCGGCCGCGGCGGCGAGACGGCATGCCGCCTCGGGGTCGCGTTTCCGCTTTGCCCCGCGTGGCGTGGGCGTCATGATGGGGTCAGCAGGCACGATCGGGCGGGCGGGCGCTCCGGTGAAGACGCGGACCTCGGCCGGCGCGAGCAAGAGGGTACCGGGCTTGAGCGGATCGGGACCGTCCGCCGAGGCAAAAGCGTCGGTGAACCCCGCCAGCCGGCCGTCCAGCAGCGGCAGGACGCTGGTGGGGTCAAACATAACGGACCGTCCGAGATGCCGGTTTGCGATCGTGAGCTGAGCGGGCGGCTCGAACAAGACCGCGACCGGAGCTTCAGCACTACTCAGGAAGCACGGAGCGCCGGTGGGCGGCGCACGTGTCGCGACGCGATGGTTCGACTGACGCACGTTGGCGGTGAGATCGACCACAACATGATCGCGCAGGCGCTGCCAGTCGTCCGCGCCGTACCGGGGATAGGTGAGATCGGATGGCAGCCCAAACTCAAAGCCCATGGGCAGAACGTGACCGTGACCATTCATGGCCACGACCTCGAGCAGGCGGCGCGCCGCCAGCGAAGTGGTCGCGGATGCGCACGCTACCGGTAGTCCGACAGTATTGGCGACCGGCGCGATCAGCGACAGGCGGACCGCCTCGTCCCGCAGCCAGTCCGCGCCGAAATCCCACCAGGCCAAGCTGCTGTAAGTGACGCCGAAGCAGCCATGCGGCAGACTTTGTACATCGGCGGCGGCCAATTCTGGCGTCCAGATCGAAAACCGCGGTTCCGGCGCTTGCGCGATCAGCGACCGCCAGATTTCTGGCGCGACCGCGGCGGCGGGCTTGCACCGATAGCCGCCGATGCCGCTCTCACTGAAGCCCTTGAGTGCCGCGACCCAGTGGCTGACGAACGTATCGACGGCGTCGGGTGCCCGGAGGCTGAGCCTGTGCAGTCCGGGCGGAACCGGGGCGTCGCGCGGGTCGGCCGCACGCCGCGTGATCGCTTGGTACCAGTCCGGGTGACGCCTGACGACAGAAGCGGCGTCCCCCGCGATGTCGAGCCTGAGGTCGAGCTGCACATGGAGGCCTGATCTCGCCGCCGCCTCGGCGATCGGCGCCAGGGAGAGGATGTCGGCGGTGCCAATATACCGCGGTAACGCCAACAGCAGCGTATCAAAGCCGGTATCGGAGATCCAGGAGAGCAAATCAGGCAAAGGCGGTTCCCGCGAGCGCATCAGATCCAGCATGTAAACACATTGGAGACTGGCTGGCGGTCTACGCTTCACGTCCTGCCTCACCCTTGTGCGGTCGGTTTGAGGGCGGCCTCCGCGCGGCATGGTTCATATTCCCGTAACGGATACAGAGGGGCAGGGAGGAGGTTCCGCAGGGCCGTTATAACGTCATCCGGCGTCACGGGATCGGCGAGGAAGGCGCTCCACCCTCCGGTGTACCTTGGGATCGTCGGAACAGATGTAACCCTGAGTCGAACGCTTGGTTCCGGCGTTCGAGACCGGGTTATGAGTATCTCGGTTTTGCCTTCGACATGACTCAGGGTCCAGGCTCTCGCTGAACACTTGAACGCAGACACCTCATGCCCTTCAATGTGAAGCAACGCGGTCAACGGGTCCCGAAACGCTCGGTCATCAACCATTAGGGCAATGCGAACGGGCATGGCATTTCTCCCGAACGGCTTAAGGCTCTCATGATCGCCCTCCTGGTTTCAGGGAGACGTGACGAGGTGGTCCCCGGACACGCATGTGCCCCCCTTGGGACGACATCGCCAACCCCCGGAAATTACTCAGATTGGAGGGCCCAGAGTTGGCAGCCACCGCGGATAATGGTGCATCCAGCCCATCAATGGTGGTGTGAACCATCGACAGGACCCGCTGCGCCATCTTCTCCGCCAGGACGCTTCGCCGTGCCTCGCGCGGCGGATGACGCTGCCTGCCCAAGTTCAGAAAGGAACCGTTTCGCCCAGGCGGCGGCGGTGTTCAGCCAAACAGCGTCCCGCATGGTGCGCCAACGCGCCTTCCGGTCCTCGAGGGGCATGGTCAGGGCCAAATTCAAAGCTTCGGCGATCTCGTCCGGATCGTAGGGATTGACCAGGATCGCGCCATCCAACTCCTGCGCGGCACCGGCGAAGCGTGACAGCACCAGCACGCCGGGATCATCAGAATCCTGGGCAGCCACATACTCCTTGGCGACCAGGTTCATGCCGTCGCGCAATGGCGTGACCAGGCCGACATGCGCGAGGCGGTAAAAGCCCGCGAGTGTGCCACGGCGGACTGGACGCGTCAGATAGCGCAGAGGCGTTCGGTCAAAATCCGCGTATTCGCCATCGATGCGGCCAACCAGTTCATCAAGTTCTCGCCGGAGCGTGCGGTACTGCGCCACATCGCCGCGCGACACCGGAGCAATCTGAAGATATCTCACGCGACTGCGGTGGTCTGGGAATCTTCTTAGCAAATGGGCAAACCCACGAAATCGATGTGGGAGGCCCTTGGAATAATCCATCCGGTCAACGCCGAGAATCAGTGCCCGGCCGCCCAGACTCTCCGTCAGCCGGAGAACCTCGGGCCCACTCTCCATGCGACGGGCTGCCTTGGACAGAGCGTCAGGATTGATACCTACGGGAAAAGCGGACGCGCGGACACCGATGTCGAGGCTGTGCAACAAGGCGTTCAAGTTCTCCGCATCCTCCGTTACCTGCACACCAACAACGTCGTAAGCGGCCAGAGTGCGCAGGAGGGCGTCCGCTTGCGGCAGACAGTTGAACAGAGCGGGCGGCGGAAACGGTACATGCAGGAAGAAGCCGACCGGGCAGGTTGCCCCGAGATCGCGCAATGCCTTCCCAAGCGGGAACAAGTGATAATCGTGGACCCAGACCACATCATCGGGCAGCAGCAACGGTGCCAACGCCCGAGCGAATGCAACATTCACCGCGTTGTAGGCCATGAGATCACTGCGTCGGAACTCGGACAGACCGACACGGCTGTGCAGGAGCGGCCACAACATCCCATTCGCGAAACCGCTATAATATCCGCGATAGTCAGACTCGGCTAAATCCAGGGTCACGAAAGTGGTTCGGCCTGCTTGCGTTATCCGTGGCTGTGCCGGTGTATCGGCGGCAACGACATTTCCCGACCAGCCGAACCAAAGGCAGTCACGCCGGTGCACGGCATCGTGCAAGGCGACTGCAAGGCCTCCCGCCGATTGGTTCCGGCCGCGCGGGACTGGCACGCGATTGGAGACAAGCACCAGCCGGGCCATCTCAATCGACCCGTGGGTTGACGGTGACTGGTCCAGATCATGCATGAGGAAGAGCCTATACCCCGACTCCTGGAGATTCCGAAAATCCCCCTGCCTGGCCGCTTGGTTGCCCCCGCGACGCCGACGTGGCGGCCTGGCGGAGAGTAGGGCGATTGATATCAGGGCCGTCGGCCGCCAACCGCGACCGCATGGTGTTGGCCTTGTGCTCCGATACTTCGCCGATCAGGTGTCAGATCAGCGCTGGCTGCATCGGCACATCCGGATTATTCAGCAGGCGGTCCAGCTCACCGAGTTTCTGGCCATATTCGTCGTCCGTCATGCCCATCTCCGTGTGTCATCCGCCCGCGTGCCCTGACTGAGCTGCGCCGCCGCTACGTGTCGGGCTGACCAATAGTCGTGAACGGCACGAGCGGCACAATCGCCACGGCTTCGATGCGCAACGTGGTAGCCAAAATGGCTTCTAATACCAGCCCGTTTAACCGGTGACTTTCGGGGTATTCCCGAATCAGTATGAGGTCGATTCGATGCGTTGGAGCCGCTTCGTACAGGACACTCATTAGCCCACCGATCGAAATCACGCGCACCGAGTTGACACTCGGCCTTATCGTTCGCGTCTGACAGCGGGGTCCAGGTCTGAATTGAACTTTTGGTCCCGTTGCTACCAGCCCCTTTCTCGGGATTTCGTGAATCGGTCTGGCGATTCCTCAATGGCGGGGACCCACGACATTACACCCGTCGTCCCCGGCGGCGGCCGGCCGTGGCCTTTTCAGCCTCCCGTTCCCGGTATGCGCGCACCCGCTTGACGGCAGCTCGCATCGCTTCGCGCACCTGTGGGCCAATGTCCATGATCCGTTGCAGCAAATCGCGCCGTTCGGCGGCTGCATTCTCCGGTGCGGGTCGCGGCCCCCTCACCCGGCTGCCATCGCGCTTCCCCTGGAACGCCGCCGCCAGGGTGCTTCTCGTGTTCCCCTCGACCGCGCGCTGTTCGAACCGCTGTTTCCCGGCCTGCATCTTATGGATCGTTCCCGTCCGCAGGTTCTCGGCGCGCGCGATCATCGCGAGCGAGCCTTCCTTCACCGGTTGGCGCGCGAAATTGCGCGCCACGTTCTCGATTACGTCGCTCTCGCGAACCTGGCGCCTGTCGCCAAGCGGCCGTCGGCCCGCGACTTCCTGCCGCTCCGCGCCGTCCGAGGTCACGATGAAGGACTGCTCGCGATGCCGGCTGCCGGAGGTATAGGCGCCGAACGCGTTGACCTGGCGCGATCCACCGGGGACCGCGAAGATGTGCTCGCTGACCGTGGCGCCCTGGCTCGTGTTGGTTGTCAGCACGTCGCCGTAGGCCAGTCTGATCCGGCCGCTGGTCTCGTCCCTAAGGCTGTCCCACTTCACCAGCCCTTCCCTGCCCTCCCTGGTGCGCAGGCCAAGACCTTCGGTTTTGACCGCCGCGACCTCAAGGACGGTGCCGTTCCGGCCGATGTTCCCGCCCTTGCCGGTGTCGAGGAAGCGCGCGTTTGTTCGTTCGAAGAGCCGCACCCTGTCACCCTCTGCGAGCGGCAGCTCGTATGTCCTTCCGCCGGTCCCCGCCCCGCTCGCGGCGGGCACGGTGATCCGGTCCGCGCCAACCTCGCCCAGGCTCCGCCGTTTGTCCCGGATGGCGATGCTGATCTGGTGCGCGTCGTGGTTGGTTGGCGCACTGACAGAAATCGAAAACCGTTCCCTGCCAATATTGGCCTCGCGGCGTTGTTGCCAGAGATCCACGACGCTCCGAACCGCGTCCTCGTAACCGCCGGGGGTCACCCTGAGAGTTCCGTTTTCGACCTTCCGCTGGATCGCCGCCGCGGTCTCCCCCTCGCGGAACATGAGCGTGGTTTCCCGTTCCTCCTTCTCCACCTGACGCACCGAGGTTCCGAGTACCGGGATCGCGTCCTCGCCAAGGCCGCGGCGCAACAGGTCGATGACGGCGCCGGCCTCCACGCTCTGCATCTGCTTCGGATCGCCGATGCCAACAATCTGGAAGCCGTGTCCCCGCTGAGCGTTCAGGAGATCGTTAAGCTGGCGCGTGCCGAGCAACCCCAGTTCGTCCACCACGACAACGGATTTCGCATCGAGGTGAATCCGGCCCTTCTCTATGGATTTCAGGAAACTCTCCACGGCTCGCGCATTCCTCGCGGTGATTCCGGCTTCCGTGAGGTCGTCCGACTGACGCCACGCGAGGGCGATGCCGTGAACCTGACGGCCGTCCTCCTTCCAGGCCTCGACAAGCGGCTTCAACAACGTGGATTTTCCCGATCCGGCGACGCCAATCGCCACGGAAAGGCGTCCGCCGGTGCCAAGCCGCTCCATTACCGCGCGCTGCGCTTTGCCGTGCTCCGACGTGAAATCAAGGTCCGGGAAGCGTTTGACCGCCGCCGCGATCTGGTCCGGGGTCAGGGCGGATGTCCGGTCCTGTCCGGCCGCGCGGGCGCTGGCGACAAGACGCAGCTCCTCATCGCGGTGCAGCGTTGTCGTGATGCCGACTTTGCCGCGGCCGTTCTCTCCTTTCACGTCGCCCCAGACCAACGACGTGGGCTCGCCCCGCTGCGTCACACCTCGCTCGCGCATCGCGTTCGTGATGGCGGCGACATCGGCGGGCGATTCGACGCCTGAGGCGATCAGCCCCTTGGCGGCGGCGAGCCTTGCGTCCGCGCCTTCCACTGCGGCGCGGCGCTGTAGTTCCTTGTCGAAGACCGGAAGCGCTGACTGATAGGCCGCCTCAAGCCGGTCGCCGCGGGCGATTTCTGTGTGCTTCCGGCCGGGCCGGAGGACACTCTGGTGTTCGTAACCAATCCCGGCCGCGGCGAGCCGCCACGCCGCCGCGTCGCTCAGATCGTCGGATTTCGCGCCCCTTGGGTCCTGTACGCCCTGTTTGAGCAAGCCAATCTTCCGCCCCGGGTCCAGGGTGTCCCAGTCCAGGCCCTGTTCGGCGGCATAGGCGCGCGCGGCGGCTGTGCCGCCCAGGGTCCGCTTCGAAAAATGCTCCGCGACACGATCGGGCACGACGGTAAGCCGGGCCATCTCTGTCCGGTCATCGAGCACGACATCCACCCCGTGTGTGCGGAGATTGGTGGCGAGATACGCCTGATAGAGCGCGCCCCATTCCTTCACCCGCCCATCGAGCTGGTCGAGCCACACGCCCCCCATGCGGCCACTCTCCGTCAGCACGGCGTTGAAGACGGCCGTGTGGGTATGAAGTTGCATGTCGCCGGCGACGCGGCCCGCGGCACTCCTGAACATGTGCAGTTCGGTGTACTGCTGGCCGCTCCGGTCGACTTTGACGACCTCAACGGTCGGCCGCGCGGTGTAGTGGTCGAAGGACACCCAGGCGATGGATCCAGGTTCCCATCCCTCCTGACCGGCCTTGCCCTTTCTGGCGCGGCCGATCTGCGCCTCGATGTCCTGCATGACGCTGCCAACAGCGTCATGGTGCGCCTGGTGGATCATCCCGCGCTCGGCGCCGGTTGGCGCGAAGGCCCAGGCGACGGAAACAGACTTCGGCGCGGAGAATGTCAGGTCGATGTAGCCGATCCGCGCCCGGGAAGTGTCCATCCGCTCGTGATACTGCTTCACCGTCAGTTCACCGCCCGTTGCGGTGCGGCCGGACAGGATGTCCTCACGCTGCTCCGGAGTTAGCACCTCCTGCCTGGCACCCAGAACGGCCTGGAAGCGCCGGATATTTTTTCGCGCGGCCTCTGCTGGCAAAGCCGTCCCGTCCACCGCCCTTCCCGCCAGGACATTTTCAAGCTCGGAACGTGTGGGCATCCGGCTCTCGTCCATCGCGAAAACCGTCCCGATGCCGTCGGTCGAGGCCTGCTTTTGCTTCCCCGCGATCTCGCCACCATCCGCGCGCTGACCGTTCAGGAGGTTGGCGACCTCGCCCGCCGTGAGGGCTTTGGCGGTGTCGATGCCAAGCCGGGCGGCAAGCGCCGGATTCATATCCCGGCGGGGCACCGCGGTCGCGCTGGTGTAATCCTTGCCGGTACGCGCCCGCGCCGTTGCGCTGTCGAGGCGTTCCCGCGGACCTTGCTCGTCATCGCCGGTCTGGCCATGGCCGGTACGGCGAAGAGAAGCAATCGCCTCGTTCCGCCGGACCATCCCCGCGGCCACGAACGTACCAAGCGCGCCAATGGTCACCGCGTCCCGGGTCAGCGGGCGACCTTTGGCATCGGTGCCGCTCTCGGCCAGCCGATCGGCCTCACGCGCCACCAGCTCATCGAGGAGTTCGCCATCCAGAAGCCGCCCGCCAGACGTCTCGGCCGCATAACGCGCCGCGGCGGCTTCGGCTGGTGCAGGCGGGCTCAGACCCTGGTGGTAGTATTCCGCCATCGCCGCCATCTCCGGTGACAGCGTCTGCTGCAACAGATGCTCGCTCATGGCGCGCGCCGCCGAAGGGGCGCCCGCCGCTCCTGTGCGGTAGGTGAGCACGTCAGTGTTTCGTCGCGGCCGCCGTGGACCAATCCTTCAGGCTGATCTCGAACTGTCTGCCGACCGCCTCCGGCAGCTCCGCCACCAGCGCGAGAAGACTTGTCTGGTTCTCGTCCATTTGCCGGACCTGGGCGGCGAGAGCTTCAAGGGCTTCGGCGACCGGCGACGGTCCGGCCTCTTGCGAGGCGGCGCCGAGGATATCCGCGAGCATTTCCGACTGCGCCCGGTTGGTCTCCAGCAGGTCGTTCAGGACCGCCAGGATGTTCCGCTGCACCTCCCCGTGCTCCGTCATCTGCCCCGTGATCGCGGTCACGGTATCCGCCAGATGGGCCAGGGAGGCACCGTCTTTTGTGACTGCCATTGTAATTCCTGTTGTTTCTGGCCGTACTATTACCGACCGGTAATCCCGGACGACCAGTGCGTTTAGACCCTATGCGCGATGGGCGTGTAAGACAACAGCCACCCGTCTAGGGTGACTTGGTCTGTAAGACTAACCATCCTTTACCAAAGTGGTCTTCTTCAGAATTGGGGCACGTTATAGGGCACGAAAAGGGGCACGTTTTGGGGCACTGAATGGGGCATTGCCTGGGGTGGTGTTTATCGGTAGTACCGCGTGAGAAACCGGGACTTCTCACCAGAGAATGCCAGTTAAGCACCCACGACACGATACGGACATTGAGCAATTCGCGAATGACCTGGCGGGGCGCTGGAAGCAAGGCGACGGGATTGAGCCATGGCTGCGAACCATGGAGCCGGAGCTGTCCCGGAAGGTCCGAACCGAGCGCTGGTCGTGGGAGTCGGTCGCACGCGCGCTGAACGCGGCTGGCATCCAATACCGGACCTCGCGGCCCTGGACCGGTGTTAGCCTGCTCCAAAAGATCACGTCTGTCCGGTACGAGGACCGCAAGCGGGCGCGGCGGAAGAGTGTGGACACGCGAGACATCAGCGCATGGGAACCGCCGGCCCCAGTTTCGATACCGCCAGCGGGGACAGAGTTCGCGATTCCGGATGGGGAACTGGCGTTCAAACCGGCGACCCTGACCGGACATGGCGGGAGGACGGCGGCGGAGACGCGCGCGCCGCCCAGGCAGGAACCCGCTCTGGTCCGTTCCCCGGCGATCGACGTGGACGCGATTCTCGCCAGGTTCACCGGCAGCAAATAACCTCGCTTCACAAGGACCCGTAAAATGGCAGCCTCGACAATCGACAAGCCACCAAACGTTGCGTCTCCGTCTGAACACGGTGGAACCACGCCGGCCAAACGCCCCAGCCCCGCCCCGGCATTTAGCTTCGCGGCAGATGACGATAGCGGCCCCGAACTGGAAATCCTTGGCGCCAGCAGGAGGGCGTCAGGCGCGATCGAGGCCATGTCAGGCGTGGACCTGTCCGGCAAAAAGAAGATCGTCTTCTGGATCGGCCGCGGCAAAACCGGCAAGACCACCGGCATCCGCTGGGCGGCCGAGGCGGCGATCCTGGCCGGGACCACGTTGCTCATGGCAGACATGGACCCCACCAACGACACGTTCTCCAAATATATCGACAATGTCGCCCGCCCGCCCGAGGCGTCAGACCCTGCCCTCTCCCTGAAATGGCTCGACAAGCTGTTGCAGCATGCCCTGGAACACAGGCTATCGCTGCTGGTGGACCTGGGCGGCGGCGACACGACGCTGCGCCGTCTGGTCGAACAGCTTCCCGCTCTCGTCGAGATGGCCGAGGCCCAGGGCTTCGCGATCGTCCTGTTCTACACGGCAGGGCCGCAGGAGGAGGATCTGTCCCCGCTCGCCACGATGGAGGGTCTGGGCTTCAGGCCGTCCGCGACGGCGATCGTTCTCAATGAGGCGATGGCCGACCTTGGCGACTCGCCGCTTCAGGCGTTCGCCCGCGTGCTCCGCCATAGCGCATTCCTCGCCGCCGTCGGGCGTGGCGCGGTCCCGATCTGGATGCCCAGGCTGCTGCCCGCGCAACAGGTTGAGATTCGCCGGCTCCATTTCCGCGATGCCGCCGCCGGAGAGATCGGCCAGGGCAAAACGCCACTTGGTCCGTTCGACCGGTCGCGCGTGCTGAACTGGCTCCAGGCCATGGACGCCAATTTCGCCGGCATCAGAACGTGGCTTCCGTGAGCGAGGCCGTGGACGCGCCTGGCCTGACACAAGGCAGCCTCGAACTCGGCCATGACATCGAACGGATGCAGGCGGAGATGGAGCGGGGCATCCAGCTCGGCGGCTTCAGGAACGACCCGACGCTGCCGCTCATCAAGGCGTTGTCCGCGTCGCTCGGCCTGCAATGGCGGCTGCATGATCAGGCCGTCGGTTATTTTCGCGATGCCAGCGACCGACTCGATCGCCAACTCGCGGATACGATCGCGCAAGGCCAACAGGCGCTTGAAACGAGGCGGGTGGCCATCGCGGAAAGTCTGGCGCCGGAGCTGGCGAAGTTGATGACGAAGTCAGTCCGGACGTGGAACCGGTCACTCACGCTCAGGACCGCTCTGAGCTTTGGCGGAATCGCCGTTGCTTTGGCGCTTGGGGTTGGGATGGCCGGTTATGGAGCCGGGTTCCAGGCGGGGCATATTTCCGCACTCGCCACCTCGGGCGCATTGGCCGGGGCGATCAATCAGGCTGGACCGGATGCCGAAACAGCCCTGGTCAGCATGGTGCGCGCGAACGACGTCGCGGAAGCCTGGGCGAAGTGCCAAAAGACGGCCGTGACCGATAAGGGCGGACGGCGAGTTTGCGCGATGCCGATGTGGGCGGACCCCGAAGGTCAGCCGAAAGGTTGACACCGGAACGCCAACAAGGCCTTCCGCCGGACGGGAACCTCCCTGCGCTCCGGATTCGCGCCGCCTGGCGTACGATTTTGAACAAATCGTCTGGCGCAAGAGAGCCGCTGGTTGGTCACTCGTGAAATTCCGTTTCACGTTTTCGAATTGGCGGTTCGTGCGGATCTGTGGGCCGTTTCGTTTGTTCTGGCTGGCGTGACGAGAAAAACCCCGCCGGATCGTCCGGCGGGGTTGAGGGGGTCAGGCGGCTGGTGGATCCTTGCGTTCGGTGCAAACGATCCGGCCAGTGATGCTGAGGCCGGCCGGGATCACCAGATCGAACCCGTTGCCGTTCTTGTGCGGCCAGATGGCGCCGATCTCGTGCCACTGCGCCTTGCGGTCGGTTCCTTCCTTCGGCTCGGTGACGATGTAGGCGGTGTGGGTGGGTTTGTTGCTCATGGTCTGGCTCCATCTGTTGACGAGGC
>Ga0193726_1002632_pt1 | contig 11982 bp, 13 predicted proteins | sample H2c1metaG_FD_144928 | JGI IMG/M metagenome (GOLD analysis project Ga0193726, IMG submission 144928) | Soil microbial communities from a riparian zone of the East river system, Colorado, United States - H2c1 | ecosystem: Environmental > Terrestrial > Soil > Riparian zone | place: USA: East River... | reverse complement strand
AACCACACGGTTCAAGTAGGCGAGGAAAGCAGGATGGTTGCGCCATGGGCGAAACGTTCGAACAACTGGACGAGCTTGTCGTTACCCTGGGCGCGAATGTGGGACGGTCGTGAAGTCGTCGATCTCGCGGTCGGCTAACCTATGCAGTTCAAAGAGGCGCTCAGGGCGGCAGGTCTGAAGAATCCTGGTCGTACCGCGCCCTGAAAAGTGCCCGACTTTAGCGCATCTATAGCTTATGAGCCGAAACCGATGATCCGCGTGCACCGGCTGCCAGACGGCGGCGCGGAAGTCGTCGCCGCGCTGGAGCGTCAGCCCGCCATCTACCTCGATCACGACTCACTCGGTGAGCTTGCGCGTAACGAGGCGCGGCGTCGTCGGTTCCTCGACATCTGGACGCGCAGAGGTGAGTTGCTGTTCTCGTGGGCCAACGCGCTCGACATCTCGGGGCCGCAGGAAGGCAGCGCGCAGGCGATCAAGGAACTGCTCGAAGCTCTCGGCCCGCATTGGATCCCTCTTGAGCTGAACCCGTGGAAGGTGGTCCGGAAGGAGGCGGGACTTGAGAAGTGTAGCGGAACACCATCTGTCTCGGAATCGTTCCTGAGCGGCTACTTCCTTCGATTACGAGATGAGGTGTCGAATCTGGGACGAGTTGTCGATCTGATTCAAGAGGATCGTGAGGACGTTCAACGGAATCTCAGCACAATGAAGGATCATGCAAATCGAATGGTTCGGGCCTTTCGAGATCAATACAGGCGCGATCGAGCATCTCTCGATCGAATACTCCCGCCGATCCCGAACGACGCAGCGCGACCAGCAGCCTACCTGCTGCGCGAGTTGGAGCGCCTGGTCACTCGTCAACTCGGATTCCAATGGACGATAAACGACGGCACCGATTTCATGCACGCGAGCGTGTCGGCTCCGGTTGCTGACTTCCTGCTGCTCGACCGCCAGTGGAAGCGCCGCGTGCTGGAGGTCGCGCCGCCCAAACCCTATCCGTGGGTGTTCTATCGAAACGAGATCGACGCGTTTCTTGACGCCTTCGAACAGTGTGTCATCGTTCCGCCCCCACGGGCCTGAGGCCACCCAGGAGTCCAGCTTTCGGGCAGCGTCTTTAAGATCGATCGCCGAAACGATGTCGTACCGGCGGAACACACTGAGCGCCTCGAAACCTCACGTATTGTCGTTAGGTGTGACCCTGAACTTCCAAGAACCAGAACGGGCCGTATTGCCGCCATTCCAGCTGGTAGCGGTTCTTGAGCGTGATGCTCACGTCTTTCCCTCCGATGGGGGTGTCCAGAACGACTGGGCCGAATGTCGCACCGTGGGAGATGTCGTAGTGCCAGCACTTCGCGGTCTTGTCAGTCGGACGCACCAAGCGTTCCATGTCATTCATGACCAAGGCCACGCCCTCGTTGGCATGGCCGCACTCGACATAGCCTTCGAGGACGGCGAGATCTTCGTAGACGTCTTTCATGAAGATGTCAGTTGCGCCGCGCTTGCCGCCAGACGAGGCGACCGTCCGGTAGCACTTCATCTCAACGGCGATGCAGTGCTTGTGGGCGTCTGACGTGCCGGTAAAAAGCACGTCGATCTCGTTGCGATACTGGCCGACCTCTTTGCCGGTTTCCAGTTCCACTTCGAATTTCTCAGACGTGTGAAACGTGATCAGCGGCAGCAACTGCTGCAAGACGTAGCCGAACTGCAGCTGCAATGAGGCTTCTTTGTTGATCGCGATGAGGCCGCCGCCCACCTTTTTCGCCAACAGCGACCACGCCAACGAAATCGCCGCCCTCATGCGGACGGCAAGGTCTTCTGACTCGATGCTTGGATTCATGGTTACCCGTAGCCTAATCGCGATTGGCGCGGGGACGATTCGCGCCGTGACCTATCAGATCGCGCATGGAATAGCGTTGACCGGTCGACTTCGCCGTTCCCGGTCTCTTACGGCGAAAGGATTTTTGAATAGATGCCGTAATCGATGACCGGAACGGTCCCGAGCTTCTGCAACCGGTTCAGAAGTCGGATCAGGAATGCAGCGAGCGCGCGGGTCTTGAGGAAGCGATCGACGACGGACCCCGAGGCTTCGTACTTCACCTCGAAATAACCGTGATCGGCCGCGATGCCGAAGTCGAGCTGCTGGTTGTCGGTGAGGGCGCCGAGCGCGTTTTCGAAAGGCGTCCCGAATGGATCCGGATCCCACGAGCTCTTGTAGGTCACGATGCCGGCGGCGATCCGGAAGGGCGGACGGGGTTGGTTGATCACGCCGCCAGCGTGAACGACCGATGCGTTCGTGCGGAAAAGGCGCCGGACGGATTGCGCCTTCTTGCCAGCGTAAATGATGTTCGCACGGGTGAGTTCCTGCTTCACCTCCATCACCATGTACACGCTCTCGGCCGGGACGTAGAGGTCGCTGAATACCGGAGGAGTGAAGTGCCGGTCGTAGATGATGATGTCGATGTAGTGGCTCTCTTTTCCGTTCGAGTCGATGACGAATCCCTTCCCGACGCGATACCGACTCGGGAGATGTGAGGCGAGGAGCTCGAGCCAGATCTCCTCGGCCGCGTCACCGCGAGCCTCCGCGTTCTTGTGCGCCAGCCTGCGGACCTCGAGCTGTGTCCGGACTTGGTCCTCGAGGGCGCCGTAGAGATCCCGGAGGCGGTTCGTCTTCTTCTTTTTGGCCGCGGCTTTTTTAGCCATTACCAGATGATCTGACTCCAGTCGCTCTTCCCGAGGCTCGCCTTGGCTTGGGCGACGATCTTCTGCTTCTCTTCGTATGTGTGCTGTTCAGAGATGATGTTGTTCGAGTTCGCGGGATCGATGATGGTCCAATCGTGCAGGTGATCTCGGATCGCCTGGAACGTGGTCCAGACGTTCGCGGCGACGGAGTTCGACGGGTTCTGGGAGATCGCGCGGATAGCGAAAAGCTCGACGTAAAAGGAGAGAAAATCGAGGCCGTGAAGGCGCTTCCAGATCTTCAGCGCCCGGATCTCCTTCGTGCAGCCGGAATTAAGCACGTAGTGAATGTGCTCCTGGACATTCGTCTTCTTCCAGGTGTCGCCGCGACGGACGTAGAGCGTGTGGTCCTCGTCGCCTCCGTCCTGAAGCTTACCCGGCACGAAGTCGATCGCTACATTCCCGACCTTGATCCCAAGCGAGACGTTCTGCCGCTTCACCTGGAAGCCCTTGCCGACGAGAAAACCATGGAGCCCCTCGTAAAGCTCTTTCATCGTCCCTTTGCAATTCGGGACGAGGGAGATGAAGAGGTCGATGTCACTGCCGCCAGCAAGCACGCTGGAAACTGCGGTGAGCTTCGCGAAGGAACCGGACACGATGACGAAGCGGAGGCACTGCCCGGCCCACTGCTCGCCGAGGTTCTGGAACGCCATCGCGGTCTTGTAGACCTGCGAGCTCTCGCTCGTGTCGACCTGATATTTGTCGACGATCTGGTTCACGTACTCGTCGGCGCTCACGGCTGAGATTGTAGACTGGGACGGGCCGCATGATTCGTTTCCTGAGCAAAAGCTGGCCCTGGAATAGGCCGTGCGCGGCAGACGATACCCCGATTGAGTTTCGGGGGCATGCCGTCACGCGGGACGGCTTCCGTGCCGGGGACCCTCCCCGCTGTCGGTTCGCGATTCGCCATTCTCCATGAAGAAATACACTCCACGCTCCGGCCATACCGAACGGCCATCGGATGATGTGAGCAGCCGCCGTCCTCCTATGTGCCGCTCGAGCCGGCCCAGGAGGGAATAGAAGCGGGTCAGATTGTCAAGGCGGCTTTGCACGCCAGCAGGATGCCAGCGGCGTTGACGTAAAACAAGCCGTGCGACGTTTCGCTTACGGCCTCGATCGAGCGCGGCGCAGACGGCCGTATACGCAGCGCCCAGAATCGGCCTATCCTGCGGGAACATGACGACCCTCCGTCGAACGGTACATGGCGACGAGGTGCATTCGTTCGAGGAACTGGTAGACAGGATCGGGCCCGATGCAGTCGCGTCTCCCAGGCGGTCGACGGTGCCGCTTGTCGACTATTGGCGTGTTCCGGAGCAGCGCCTCCGCGACTTATGGGAGCAGCTGCGCGTTCGGCAACCAGGCGACACCGACATGCATTTCGAGCACGAGGTACCAGTGCAGCGAGGCCGCGGGAAATCGTCATTTACCGATCTGATGATCTTTGCGGACGACATCGCCGTGGCGATCGAAGCGAAGTTCACTGAGCCACGGTATGAGTCTGTCGCCGCTTGGCTCGGTGAAGTGCCGACAACGAATCGGGTTGATGTGCTTGAGGGGTGGCTTTGTGCGATCGAAGCCGCTGTAGAAGCATCAATCCAACGGGACGCCGTCAGGGACATCCCATATCAGCTGATTCACCGAACAGCGTCAGTCTGCTGCGTAGGCCGGCGCAAACGGCTGGTGGTGTACCAGGTGTTTGGCGACTCCCCGGCGGACTACTACGCCGAAGATCTCGGGCGCTTCGCCGCGGCGATTGCCGCGCCCGAGCGCATCTCATTCGTCGTCTTGGGATGCGCGTGTCGATCGACCGACGCGTGCGCCCGACTCGAACGACGGTGGGACGCCGGCGAACGCGGTTTGGGTGAAGATGTCATTGCGGCGATGCTCGCCGGTCCCCTGCTCGAGTTCGGCCAGCCCGTTGCGATACCCGTTCCACTTGACCGGGCCTGACGGAGCGCCGCGGGGGTGAAGATCAGTGACTGGCTCGAGCCCTGGCGCCCACCGCGTTCTATACTGGAAGGCCGGACTCGGACGGTTGTGTCGGACCGAATCTCGGTCGCCAAGCGCGACCAAATCGCCGTAAGTGATCGCAGGACATTAGGAGGTCTGACACAATTTCTGACACAATGCGGTGTTTCGGGCTCAGCCACTGGCCCGTAAACTGTTGATTCTGCAAGTACGGAGAGATGTCCGAGTGGTTGAAGGAGCACGCTTGGAAAGCGTGTGTAGGGGAAACTCTACCGAGGGTTCGAATCCCTCTCTCTCCGCCAATTAACAGCCGCTGCTACTATGACTTCGCTGCCTCGGTCATGCCTGTTGCCAGCATGTTGCCACGGCGGGCGAGCATCTGCGGAGACTCCAGCAGCCGAATCGCGCTGTCAGTCGCCCCCGGACTGAGGTGCATGTAACGCTGCGTCGTCGTGAGATCGGCATGCCCTGCCAGCTCCTGAATCGCCCGCGCAGGAGCCCCCAACATCGCCAGATGGGAGCAGAACGTATGGCGGAGCATGTGTGGCCCATTGTTCGACAGTCCGGCTAGCTGCGCCGCACGCCGAACGAAGCCTTGGACCACCCCCTCCGTCAATGGGGAACCGTCCTCCTGATAAAGCACTCCTGGACCGCGTAGATGGCGCTGCTCCCGAAGAGCAGCGGCGAGCCGTGCGGTCAATCGCACGTATCGCAGGCGTCCGCCTTTGGTCGCCGCGACCTGCCCCTTCCACGCCGACCGTTGCACGCACACTTGTCCTTTGCCGAAGTCGATGTCGCTCCATTCGAGTGCCACCATTTCCCCCGACCGTAGTCCGGCCTCACCTGCCAGCAGGACGAGCACATACGCTCGCGGGTCGCTTGTGCGTGCAGCCGTGACAAGCCGGTCGAACTCCTCGAAGTCGTAGAACCGGGTCGAGCCCTTCGAGACCTTGAGGACCTTTATCGAGCACGGCAGACGCTCGATGACGTCCCACTCAACTGCTTGGTTCAGCATCACATTTAGCACCGTCAGAACGTTGTTGACGGTCTCGGCGCTTTCCTGATCAGCCGATGCTTCAATCGCTGCACATCCTCGTTTGTAATCGTGTCGAGTCGCTTCGCACCCAACGCGGGCACGAGATGCACGCGCACGATCATTTCCTTCGCCGCGACTCCGCTTGCCTTCTGACGGTTCGCACGAGCGTGCCCTTCGATAAAACGCGGTGCGAATTCCTCTAAAGACGGCACCTCCTTCGCAATTGTTGGCGGCCCATGTTGCAGCAGGTGCCGCTCACGATCTTGTCCCCATTGACGGGCAGCCGTTTTCGACGTTGATAGTCGCCTTCGGTGACGAAATGGTAAACCGTTCGGCAACTGGACAATCACATCGACGTGCCAGCCGCCCGTTTTCCCTCTGTATGGTCGGACGTTCACGCTCATTGCTGACCACCTTTCAGCAACGGTGTGGACTTCTGGCGCACCCAGTTTAGCAGGACCGCCCGATCCACGAGCACGCGACGATTAATTCGCACAACCCCCGGTAATTGGCCGCGTTCGATCATGGTGTAGATGGCTTTTCGACTTGTCCGCAGCAACGTTCCAACCTCCGCCACCGTTATGAGGAGATCAATCGCGCTTGCCGACTCGTTTGAACCATGCAGATCACGGCCTCTGGAGGCACGCGGGAGGCGGGTGCGTCGTGCTGAAATCATTTCTTGAATTCCCTAGCCATATTCCCTTGACTCCCCTAGACTACGCCCCCGTAGCATATGAGCAAGGCCGCGAGCCATCAGTTACACAAACGAAGTTGGGTTCAGGCTGAGAAGGCCGGTAAGGCACTCGCCAAGTGGCTCAATACACCCCCGTCCGGTCACAAGTTCAAGTGGCAGGCGGACTCCGGCCACACACTTGTTCAAGAGCTAGTAATTGACGCGCAGGCCGTCTTCCATCACCTGAAAACGTACGACAGCGTTGGTCAATTCCATGTTGTGCGCCGAAAGAAGAAGCTTCCACCTCAGTTCTCGAAGTCGTACGAGAGACTAAACGAAATATTGGGGACGTTTACCCACGCACCGCGCATCGACGTAGACGCCGTCTTTGACCGCAATCTCGTGAGCTGGGTGATGACCGACGACTCGCCTATTGCCCATGTCAGGACACAGGTCGGACGGTTGTTACGGGTGATTGGTGAGGGAGCGATCCTGAATCTCCGCCAATGTCAGTGCGAGAACTGGTTCTTCACTCGCTTCTCACATCAGACGTTCTGCACGCGATCTTGTCAGGCGAAGGACTTTTCGCAGACTGAGGATTTCAAAGCAAAGCGCCGCAAATACATGCGTGATTACCGGAGAAGATAATGTAGCGAAACGATAACTCGCTGATTTGTCAACACACTGCGTTTTGCAATTTGATTGCAGGGCACTTGCGATCCAGTGAATGCTGCGTTCGCCTCGGGGTGGCCCCCACAGATGGACCCTTCACAGGGCAGTCGAATATCCAGCCACGAGAATCAACACAACAACTCACAGGTGGTCGGGGGTACGGCAGAAAATCTGGTGAGCTGGGCCGGATCGAACCCATAACCCGCAGACTAAGAGTCGCCTCTGGCGCGCGAAAACGCTCGAAATCCTAACGATTCTAAGTACTACCTGTGCAGAATGCGGCAGCGCGCGGCAACGCGACGTCACCCAGACGGCACCAGCGCCAGGGCCTGGCAGGCCTCGCAAGTACGGTGCTTCGGCGCAGCATCTGAACTGGCGCGCAACTCTGAGGATCGCGAAGCGCTCTCCGGCAGAGCGAAGAGTTTTCAGAAGCGTTGCCCCTGAGCTTTCGCCCTGCATTGTTCGCATCCACACGTTGGGTCGTGAATGAGCACAGGCGCGATCACGCGGTCCCAGAGCAGCAAAGCGAAGCCGTGGACGCGCAAGGATGGTTGGTCAGGATGTAGCAGCCCAAGCCATCTGTAGTCGAGGACCGTCTTGTGCTGACCGAGCGAATTTCCTAGCAGGAGTACCTCCGACATCCATTCGATCTCTTGAAGTTGCTCCGTCGCCCTAAAAGGCCCGATCAATGGGTAGCAGTGGTGCGGCGTGTCGATGGGAAGGTGGCGACCCATTTGCAACGTGTAGAGCCCCCTCACAATCTTCCAGATGATTCGGAGGGTTCGTTCACCGTCATAGGAGAAGGCGATGGCTCCATCAGGCTCGCCGGAGGGCTTGAATTGCCGACCGATGCTTTTGAAAAGGCCATGTTGCTGACCCTTGAGAATCCCTCGGCGAATGTCAGCAAGGAGCGAGTCGGCGGCTTCTGACCCGCTGGCGGCTGCCATGAATACGGCGTTCAGCACGAAGAGTTCCTCGTCTCGGCGATAGTCGGAATTGCACTCGACGTGCGTCGGCAGCCATTGGAGCTGCGGACTGAGGGACTTCTTGAGCGTGCTCCCGAAAAAGCGCGCCGGTGGGATGTGGTCACGATTCCAGGTCTGCTCGGTCGTAATTGGCCGTGAGCACAAATAGCAGATTGTGTTCGGTTGAAGGTACCTGCGACTGCGAGACATCTCGATGCCGAGATGATCGCACAACCCGACGCACGCGGCCCTCGGTGAACTGGGTCAACTCCTGCGCCGCTCGCGAAGCGAGAGTCGATTTTTCCGACCGGATTCGCCGCTCCTAGACAGCTAGACCCGAGCACGCGGCGAGACTTCGGACGAGGCTAGACCGGTCGCTACCCGGAGTTCCTCAGCGAGATCCCGCGGGAGGGCCACAAGCAGCAGCTCGATCGCCGACTCCGGCGGGAACCGACCGCGCGCCCGCTCCTTCTCGAAGTGCTCCAACATTCCGGGATCAGTGAACGCCAAGATTCGGCGGCGCGTACCCGAAGTGTGTAAGAGGTAAAGGGCGTCGGCCCTCAGTTTGTGGAACTTGCCGATAGCCTGGCGGCCCGTAGCAGTCCGACAGCCACTAGTTGAGATGCACACGACCGTCGCCAAGTCGGTGCTAACCGCGTCACACTCGAACACGCCACCCCACGTGAGCCGAACGCGCCCCTTCGAGAACTGTTCGCCGCAGACGCGCGGGAGTTCGTTCGCGACGATCCAGCGTTCGACTTTGCCGTGAACACTTGTGTCAGCCATTAGGGAAGCTCCATCGGCCGTCCAAATTCCTAGCAGCCCGCCATTGTTGATCCGGTAGCCCTATTCCCTCACACCTGAACGAGCCGACCGGGGCGGCGGCGCCTGACGCCTCCCCAAACGTTAAGCCGTTCCAGCTGTGACAGCCGCGTGATTTAGTTCTTCGTTCTCCCTGTCAGCGCGAGCTGGCGTCTGCGCCAGCGAGCGCCCTCCGTGAAGCGTGGCAAACTCCTCCGGCGTACGAAAGCCGAGCGACGTGTGGGGGCGCTCGGTGTTGTAGTCACGCCGCCAGGCCTCGATCACGATCCGCGCCTCAGCGACGCACGCGAACCAGTGCTGATTCAGACATTCATCACGGAGCCGCCCGTTGAAGCTCTCGATGTACGCATTCTGCACCGGCTTGCCGGGCGCGATGAAATGCAGCGCGACGCCGTGCCGGTACGCCCACGCGTCCAAGACGCGGCTCGTGAATTCCGTCCCGTTGTCGATGATCACGATCGCCGGCGTGCCGCGGCGCGCCCCGACGGTCTCGAGCGTCCGCACGACACGTGGACCGGGCAGCGAATGGTCGACCTCGAGCGCCAGCGCCTCGCGCGTGAATGCGTCCACGAGCGTGAACACCCGGAACGGTCGTCCGTCGCCGAGCGTGCCCCGCATGAAGTCCATCGCCCAGCAGTGATTCGGCCGCTCGGGAATCGGTGGGATCGGCCGCGGCGCGGCCGCGCGCACACGACGCTTCCGTCGGCGAATCGTCAGGCCGGCCTCGCGATAGATCCGCTCGACACGCTTGTGATTCACGAGAGCTCCCTCCCGCCGCAACAACACCGTCAACCGCCGCGATCCGAAACGGGGACGCGCCGTCGCGAGCGCCAGGAGGCGGGCCCGGAGGGCGTCGTCGGGCGGCCGTCGCGAACGATACCGCACCATCGCGCGGCACGCGCCGACCAGCGTGCAGGCATGGCGCTGACTGTGGCCGTAGGCCTCGCCCGCCACGCGCACCGCCTCTCGGCGCGCAGCGGGCGTCACCACTTTCGGCCGAGCAGCCCTTTCAACGTCTGGTTATCCAGCGTCAGATCGGCCACGATCGTTTTGAGTTTCCGATTTTCGTCTTCGAGCTGGCGCAGGCGCTTCGCCTCATTGCGCTGCAGGCCGCCGAATTTCGCCTTCCAGCGGTAGTACGTGTGGCGCGCGACGCCGTGGGCTCGACAGAGCTCGTCGACCTTTCGGCCGGCATCGGCTTCGTGCAGGATGGCGAGAATCTGCTCTTCGGTGAATCGACTCCGTCGCATGGGTCCCTCCTTTGGGACGTGCGGCGTGTCACATTCTAATCGGCTTAACTTTGTGGGGAGGCGTCAATCGGCTTAACTTTGTGGGGAGGCGTCACAGTCATTCCGCCCACGACGCACGCACTTTTGATACGCAGAGACGAGTTCCCATTTTCTTTCAGGGTTATCAATGAGAAGCGCGGTCTCGACGGGTTTCCACTGACGCAAGCCTTCAATGAGCGACAACCATCGTGTGCTCGCCGGCAGGTTCCACTGTTCTTCGGGGTAGGAAACGAGGTGTTCGCATCTGACAGACAGATCATCAGCTATCCATCTATGGGATCGTGGTGAGGATGGCGTGATGAAGTCTCGCATTGATCTCGTTTATATGATTGCACATGCACTTTTCACTGCATGAGAATGTTCGCGATGTGTTCAATAAGAATAAACGGCGTAGGGGGAGAGTTGTGGTGTCACCTGACATGATACGTACCGCCTAAGATTGCGTTGTGGCGACGGTTCGCCGTTGAGGACGAGAGGATGATGGGTCGGTCGAAGAAGTGACGATGGATCTTAGAGCCGTGTGGCAAAACATCCGAAACGTGATGATCCCGGATTAAGAAGCATTGCGCGATCTATGAGGAGTAGCGACTACACTGCTCGCACCGGATATGTCGGTTGGGGGCGTCAAGCGCCGTGGCCTTTCGTTTCGACAGACAAATGATATTCGTAGCCAGAGGCGCGTTGGATCCAGATCGCATCGAGCTCTCTGATCATTGCCGATACTTCGGTTTTGACGCTGGGATAACGCGGAAGCTGCGTTCGGATGAACGTCTCCCAATTCGTGTCTTGTTCGTAAAAGGTGGCGTTGGACCAGTCGACCCAACCGTTCTCCAATTGCATTTTAAAGCGCCACCAATCGCCGGAAGCGATCACAATAGCGGCTACACGTCGACCGTTAAATCCGGCGCTCTGCTTAGCGGCTTCGTAAATGCGAAAGATCAAATAGTTGACTGCCGAGTACGGAGAAACAACGCCACCGGCTGGATCACCCGCGAGGCTGCGAAGAATCATTTCGAAATCACCGTCTTCAGTTCCGAATGACTTGATTTCTAAAGCGGTCGGTCGGACGGAGGTGGTCACAGCTTCGACATCTGGGCCTTCTCGTAGAGCCTCAAGTGCGAGGATCTCCCATCCACGACGCTCAAGCCATTCGGCGAATTGGAGCTCCGTGACCTTGCCCGTAATTCCAACACCCTTGCGATGGATTTGAAGTTCATGACGAATCACGTTCTCCTTCCAGGGCCGCAGTCAGGCGTCACCAGGCGAGCGCGGACATTCCGCGTGTTCCCTTTGATGTGTCTATTGGTTCTCTCCGCCGCAATGAGAATCTGGGCGCAGCAGCATCCGCCGTCCCCTCCTGGAGGGGAAACCATTCACATCGATGTACTGGCCCCGCCAGACACGCTGGCGAAGATGTACGCCGATTCGGATCTTGTGATTCATGGAGTGGTCGCGTCGTCAGACGCACCGACAACGATCCCCGGGGCAGTTATGCCGGTAGTGATCAGACACCAAGAAGTCCGAGTGCTCGAGATCCTCAAGAGCGATCCGACAACGCCAACGCCATCCGGCAATGTTAGCGTCATCCAGCACGGTGGGACGACACACGTAAACGGGCGGGAGTTTTCGACGGACTATCCAGCCGACCTCCTTGAGCCCGGTGAAGAAGTCATCTTGTTTCTGGCAAAGAGTACGCGCCTTCGCGGCTATACGATCGCATACGCAAGCGCTGGAGTCTTCGCTGTCACTGCGGATCGCTCCACAGTTGTTCCCAAGCGCGTTAAGCAACTGATGTCGGAATTCAAAGGACGCGATACGCTCGCG
>Ga0193726_1002631_pt1 | contig 11982 bp, 11 predicted proteins | sample H2c1metaG_FD_144928 | JGI IMG/M metagenome (GOLD analysis project Ga0193726, IMG submission 144928) | Soil microbial communities from a riparian zone of the East river system, Colorado, United States - H2c1 | ecosystem: Environmental > Terrestrial > Soil > Riparian zone | place: USA: East River... | reverse complement strand
GGCGGATATTCCGTCGTGACGAAGAATGTCGCGAAGATCCCGAGGGACACAACCAGCGCGCACAGGACTGCGAGGGACTCGTGACGGTCGGCATTGGGGGAGATCACGTCGTTGTCGATGAGGCGCCGCAGAAACAGGCGCAGCACCAGACGACCTGTCGCGGCGTCGTCGACACCCGGGAACCGTCTCATGCCCGCAGACCGGCAACGACATCGGCGATGTCGCGCGCCGTGCCTGCTGGATCAACCGTCGTCACCAGCTGCGCGATCACGGCCTCGAGCGATGAGCTGCGCTCCGTCATGGCGCGCAGCTGAGACACGGACCCTTGAGCGACGATACGTCCGCGATGGAGCACGACGACCTCGGCGCACAGGTGTTCGACATGGTCGAGCACGTGAGAGCTGTACACGATCATCTTTCCGCGGGCCGCCAGGATCGGAATCAGGGAACGGAGCACGAGACCAGCCGTGAGATCCAGCCCGGATTCCGGCTCATCGAGAATGAGCAGATCCGGATCGTGCAACAGCGCCGCAATGAGCAGCACCTTCTGCTTCATGCCCTTGGAGTACGCACTGATTCGCTGATCGGCGGCGTTGGTCAAGCCAAACAGATCCAGGAGCGTGGAGATTTTGTGGGTCAGGATCTGGACGGGGAGTCGACGCAGGCGGCCGATGAGGTCGAGATGCTCACGCCCGGACAAGAAGGAATAGAGGTGTGCTTCCTCGGGGACGTAGCCGACTCGGGCTTTGTACTCGACCAGACGTTCGGCAATGTTGCGGCCCTCGAACCAGATCTGGCCGGCTGAGGGCTCGCGGAGCCCGGTCAACAGCGCGACCGTCGTCGACTTTCCGGAGCCATTCGGCCCAAGCAATCCCAGAACCTTGCCCGCCTCGAGGGTGAAGCTGACATCGCGAATCGCCGCGGTCGCGGCGTAGTACTTCGTCAGGTCCCGCGCTTCGAGCCTGGCTTGCATAGCCGTCAATTTAGTAGTAAAAGGTGACCATATGTCAAGGGAATCGGTGGGGCATTTCGAGCTGCTGGTGCTGCTCGCACTCCTTCGTCACGGGGATGAGGCGTACGGCGTGCCGATTGCGCGTGCCATCGAGCACAGCACCGGGAAGCCGGTCATCCTCGCGAGCGTGTACAACACGCTCGAGCGGCTCGAAGAGAAGGGCCTGGTCGGCTCGACAATCGGTCAGCCGACGCCCGAGCGCGGCGGCCGTGCGAAACGGTACTTCTCGATTACCGCCGCGGGGTTGAAAGAGGTCAAGGCCGCGAAGAAAGCGCTGACGGTGCTGTGGCGAGGAATACCCGTCCACGAGGGATGAACATGGTCTGTCCTCGATTTGCGTTACGGCTCCTGGCTCGCGTCGACGCCTCCGGTACGCGAGACGCGCTCATCGGCGATTTGCTCGAAGAGATCGCGCTCGGCCGATCCCGATGGTGGCTAGGCCAGCAGTTGATCGGCCTGTACGCGTTGGCGCTCGCTGCGCATCTGCGCCATCACGCGCGTCTGACTCCGGGAGCGGTCGCCCTCGCGCTGGGTGCCGTGCTGTTTGGCGGGGCATTGATCGCCTCGGTCGGCAGTGTGCTCGAAGCGTGGCTCGGGTTTTACCTTGTCACGGGAACTCTCAGCTTGTTCGCGCACATGCTGGCCCGGACTCAAGTCAACGTGCGGCTGTAGTACAGCTCCATCCTCCCCCTGTGCAATTCAGCACACTCCTCGCTGGTGTGCCGAAGGTACGTTTGATCCAGCAATCAGGAGTTCAATTCATGAAGGTCAGACCGCTCCACGACCGTCTCATCATTCAGCGCCTCGACGAAGGCGAACAGCGCGTCGGCGGCATCATCATCCCGGACTCCGCCAAGGAGAAGCCGCAGCAGGGCAAGGTCATCGCCGCCGGCAACGGCAAGATGAACGGCCACGGCAAACGCACGGCGCTCGACGTCAAGCCCGGCGACCGCATCCTGTTCGGCAAGTACTCCGGCCAGGAAATCAAGCTCGATGGTGAGGACCTCATCATCATGAAGGAAGACGAAGTCCTCGCCGTCATCGACGGCCCCACCGCGAAGAAGAAGAAGTAGGCAGTAATCATGGCAAAACAGATCATTTACGGCGAGCGTTCACGGCAGGCGATCCTGCGCGGCGTCAACCAGCTGGCCGACGCGGTCAAGGTGACCCTCGGCCCCAAGGGCCGCAACGTCGTCATCGACCGGAAATTCGGATCGCCGACGATCACGAAAGACGGCGTGACCGTCGCAAAAGAGATCGACCTCAAGGATCCGCTCGAGAACATGGGCGCGCAGATGGTGCGCGAAGTGGCGAGCAAGACGTCCGACACGGCCGGCGACGGGACGACGACCGCCACCGTGCTCGCGCAGGCGATTTACCGCGAAGGCGCGAAGAACGTGGCGGCCGGCGCGAACCCGATGGACATCAAGCGCGGCATCGAGAAAGCGGTCGAGGCCCTGACGAACGAAGTCAAGCGGATGTCGAAGCCGGTGAGCGGCAACATGGTGGCGCAGGTCGGGACGATCTCGGCCAACAACGATCACACGATCGGCAAGATCATCGCGGACGCGATGGACAAGGTCGGCAAGGACGGCGTGATCACGGTCGAAGAAGCGAAAAGCATGGAGACGTCCCTGGACGTCGTCGAAGGCATGCAGTTCGACCGCGGGTATCTCTCGCCGTACTTCGTCACGGACCCGGAGCGGATGGAAGTCGTCCTCGAGAATCCGGTGATTCTGATCAACGAGAAGAAGATCAGCTCGATGAAGGATCTGCTGCCGATTCTCGAGGCGGTCGCGCGGCTCGGGCAGCCGCTGCTGATCATCGCCGAGGACATCGAAGGCGAAGCGCTCGCGACGCTCGTCGTCAACAAGCTGCGCGGCACGCTCCACGCCGCCGCGGTCAAGGCGCCGGGCTTCGGGGATCGCCGCAAAGCGATGCTCGAGGACATTGCCACCATCACCGGCGGCAAGGCCATCACCGAGGATCTCGGCCTCAAGCTCGAGAACCTGAAGATCGAGGACCTTGGCAGAGCCAAGAAGGTCACGATCGACAAGGACAACACGACGATCGTCGAGGGCGCCGGCGCGGCGTCCGCCATCGAAGGGCGCGTGAAACAGCTGCGCGCGCAGGTCGAGGACACGACGTCCGACTACGACCGCGAGAAGCTGCAGGAGCGGCTGGCGAAGCTGGTCGGCGGCGTGGCCGTGATCAAGGTCGGCGCGGCGACCGAAACCGAGATGAAAGAGAAGAAGGCGCGCGTCGAGGACGCGATGCATGCGACGAAGGCGGCCGTGGAAGAGGGGATTGTCCCAGGCGGCGGCGTCGCGTTGATTCGCGCGTCGAAGGTGCTCGATGCCCTGAAGCTTGGCGGCGATCAGCAGATCGGCGTCAACATCGTCAAGCGCGCGATTGAAGAGCCGATGCGGTGGATCGCGACCAACGCAGGGCAGGAAGGGTCGATCGTCGTCCAGAAAGTGCGCGAGATGAAGGACGAAGAAGGCTTCAACGCGCTGACCGACACCTACGAGAATCTCGTGAAGGCAGGCGTCATCGATCCGGCGAAGGTCGTTCGTTCGGCGCTGCAGAACGCGTCGTCCATCGCGTCGCTGCTGCTCACCACCGAAGCGCTCGTCTGCGACATCCCGGACGAGAAGAAGGATGCGGCGATGCCGGGCGGTGGCGGCGGCATGGGCGGCATGTACTGAGAGGAAACACGAATATGTCAGGAGCAATGATGAACAAGATCCGAACGATGGCAGTGGCGGTCGGCCTCGCCGCGACGTGTGGCGCAGGGCTGATCGCGCAGACGCAGGAAACGAAAACCACGACGAGCACGAAGGTCGAGATTAAAGGCGGCAAGGACGTCACCCTCATCGGGTGCCTGGAGCGCAGCCTGACCGGTGCGTACATCCTGGCCGACGTGCGCGAACCGGGACGGCACGAACCGTCGCGGTACGCGCTCGTCAGCAAGGAGGACCTCGCCGGTCACGTGGGTGAGCGCGTGGAAATCGAGGGCAAGGCCGTCGTGAACGGCAACGGCAAGGTGTCCCTGGAAACCACGACCAAGACAGAGGTCGAGCACGGCAAGGATGAGGAGTCGAAGATGAAGAGCGAAGGCACCGCCGGCGCGCTCGACATGCCGTCCCTCGGCGTGAAATCGATGAAGAAGCTCTCGTCGCACTGCTACGAGTAAGCCCCACCCCAGCGTCTCCGGCGGACGTATGTTCCGTCGGAGAGCCTCACCTTGCGAAACTCGTCCAGGAACGCGAGCACGGCGCTTGCAGGACTTACAGACATGCGTTCACTCACCGTGCCTCTGCCGCTCTTCGGTTTCGTGATCGCGACTCGCGCGGCGCTCGGCGTTGGCCAGGAAGCGATGAGGTCGGGCAGACTCAGCGAAACAGTTCTGGCGTCCTGAAAATCAGGACTCGCTCGGATCCGTACTCGTCGCCGGCCAGCGCCATCACTTCCTTCGCGGTCGGATTGATCGCCATGCCGCCATTGGTCAGCACGTTCAGGCGCGTGGTCTTCGAGCTCTTGATGACGCCCCACGGCGCCACATCGCCGTCGTCGCCGTAATTCCACACGCCGATCGCGAAATCGCCCGCCTGCTTGACGCGCATGGTGACGAACACCTTCCGCCCCGCCGGATAGACGGCCGGCGTGAGGATCCTCGGCGTCATGGCGCGCAGCTTCGGCCCTTCGATGGCCCACTTCGGCGCCGCATCGCCGTCGGCGGTCCGATCGAAGAACAGGATGCTCGTCTTGGTGGTGACGACGATCAGGTTCGCAGCCGGATCGACGGACGCCTTCCACGGCTGCTCGAGCTTCGTGTGCGGCCCGTGCAGGATCCGGATCGGCGCGACGTCGCCGTCCTTCTCCCTGTCGAAGATCAGGACCGAGTCGGTCAGCGTCTGGGCCGCGATCACCTCGTTGTGGATCGGATCGACGGCGACGTTGTCGACGTACGCCAGCATCGTCTTCGGCCCCTGAATGACGCGGAGCGGCGCTTCCTCCCCGCTCGCGCCGCCGCTGAAGAACAGGATGGCCTGCGCGAACGGATTCGGGGCGACGACTTCATCGTGGACGCTGTCGATCGCAATCTGGTGATCGGTGCGCGCCTGCAGGGTGGCCTGGCCTTCGATTGTGCGCTTCGCGACTGCTGCTCCATTCGCCGAACCGGCGAATACCGAGATTCTCGGGTGGCTCACTCAATTGGGGACCAGAATCTCCTGGCGCTTTGGATCCCATGCGACCGCGCCGGGTGTGCCGAACGTGGCCAGCGGCGCATCCTTGGGCGCGCTGCGAATGAACCGCGTCGGCGCCATGTTCCCGGTCGCCAGCATGGAGAACACGTTCGCGAGGTGATTCTCCCAGCTGGTGACCCACAACTCCTGCCCGGCGGGATCCACCGCGAGCCCCGTCGGCGCCTTGAGGTTCGTCGCCGCGCCTCTCAGGACCTTGACGGGCGCGACGTCGCCATTCGCATGCCCATCGAAGAAGAGCACGGAGTTGTCCCCGCTGTTCGCCACGATGATCTGGCCGCTCTGCGGATCGCGCGTGATGCCGAGCGGAAGGTTCATGCCGGTCTTCGGGCCCTGGATGACGCGCTGCGGTGCGGCGTCGCCGGTCGCCAGCCGCGAAAAGATCGCGATGAAGGGCGGCACGAACTTGCCCGTCGACGGTCCGAGCGGCAGCACTTTGCGGGGCGGCTTCACCTTCACCTTGCCAGGCTTGTCGCGTTTCCGTTCGCCGCCGGAGTCTTCGTTGGCCGTCGATTCCGAGTCGTCGTTCTCGATCGTCTCGCGGAAGTTCCCGTAGTTGGTGACGAACAGTTCGTCGGTCTTCGGATCGACGAAGATGCCGTGGGGATCCGCCAGGCCGGTGTGCGGCCCCTGGATGTACCGCAGCGGTTTCTCGTCGCCCACCGCGACCCGGCGATAGACGCTGATTCGGTTGATGTGCTCGGTGCTGATGTACAGCTCGTCGTGTACGGCGTCCAGATACACGTCAGCCGAGCCGTGCGAGACGGTGAGCGAGCGCGCGGCGGAGAGATCGCCCGTGCCGCCGATCGGGAAGACCTTCATTTCGGTGTCTTCGCCCTGGACGGTGTAGATCTCCTTGTTCTCCGGCGACAGGGCCATCCCGCAGAAGTCGCCGAGGCGCGAATTGGCGCCGGCGATCCGCCGCCGCGGTTCCATCACCCGCTCCGTCTGCCGGAATTGTGTCGGGTAAACGAGAATGCTCGGCACGCTCGCCTTGTTGTTGTTGCTGATGAAGACTTCCTTGTCGGTCGCGTCCATCGCGATCGCGTTGAACGTCGGGTTCGCGTCTTCGAGGACGCGCACCGGCGGTCTGTCGATCACCATCACCGGCCGGCGGAGCGCGGGCTTGGCGGGCGCTTGGGCCGTGGTGTGCGACGCCGTGGCCACGCACAGCGCGCACACGGCCAGGATCGCCCAGCGGTTGCTTCGACGACGCATCGAACCTCCTGTGGTCATGGTACGAGCCCCGGCACTTTCACGCGCAAGCGGTACAGCCAGGAGTGGAGCGTGAGGTACAACCCTTTGCCGTCGGCGTCGCCAAACGCGAGATTGGCGACCTGATCCGGCGTCAGGACCGTCCCGATGTGCTTGCCTTCGGGCGACACGATCCAGAGGCCGCCGGGGCCGCCGTCCCAGACGTTGCCTTTCGTGTCGACGCGCATGCCGTCCGGGATGCCGTGCGCCGAATCGACGCTCATGTCGACCCACAGGCGTCCGTTGATCGCCGTGTCGTCGGCCTGCACCTCGTAGCGCCACACGCAGCGGCGGCCGCCGCCGCCGCTGTCGTTGATGTAGAGCACCTTGTCGTCCGGCGAGAGCGCGATGCCGTTCGGCCGGCGCAGCTCGTGCGTGTCGATGCGCGTCAGCTTGCCGCCCTTGAACATGAAGGCGCCGTTCGCCGCGGTCTTCGGATTGTCCGTGAAGTACAGGGTGCCGTTCTTTTTGTAAATCAGATCGTTCGGCGATCCGAACCGCGTGCCCTCGAAGCCGTCGACGAGGACGGTGCGGTGGCCGTCCGGCTCGACGCGGATGATCGCCCGCTCGCCCTGCGAGGCGTACACGAGTCGTCCCTGCGCATCGAACGTCGTTCCGGACGACAGGTTGACTTCAGGATCGTCGACTTTGGCGAGCTTCCCCAGGTCCATGTACACGGAGAGCGTGCCGTCCGGCGTCCACTTGTTGATCAGCCGCTCGGCCTTGTTGCTGAAGAGCAGATAGCTGCCGGACCGCGACCAGACGCCTCCCTCGAGCGACGGCTTGAATTCGCCCGCCAGCTTCTCGAGCTTCGCGTCGCCGGCCAGGAGATCGTCGAGCGCGGGATCCAGTTTGACGATCGGGCCCTGCGCCTGGGACGCCGCCAGCGCCACCGCGCAGGCGGCCGCGATCAGCGCCGAGCTCGTGATGAATGTGCGCATCGTGTTCCGTGTCTGCATGCTAGAACGAATACCGCAGTCCGAGCTGAATCTGTCGCGCGGACGTCGTCAGCGTCTGGATGACGCCCGCGGTGGCCGAGTACGATCCGTCCGCCTGGAACGCGACCGGATTCGGCAGGCCGAAGTTCGCGCGGTTCGTCAGGTTGAAGCCCTCGATGCGCAGCGACACCGTCTGGCCCCGCTGCGCGCGAAAGGTCTTCACGAGCGCGCCGTCGAGCGTGAAGAGTCCAGGCCCGATCAGGCTGTTGCGCGGGACGTTGCCATACGTTCCCGCGGCCGGGAAAGCGAACGCGGTCGGGTCGAACCATTGCGACACCGATCCGATGATCGGGTTGCTCGATGCGCCCGGCTTCAGGTTCGGACGATCGGGGTTGTCGGAGTTCTGGTCGTTCGATCGGTTCGTGCCCAGCAGCACCGTGAAGGGCAAGCCTGAATACGCCGTCAGGATGGCATTCGCCTGCCATCCGCCGGCAATCCAGCCCATCGGCCCCGTCATCGAATCGCCCGGCAGCCGCACCGTGCCGTTGACGGCCAGCTTGTGGCGGATGTCGAACGGCGACAGGCCCCAGTCCGCCTGCGCGTTGTTCGGCTCGAGTGAAATCGCCGGCGTGTTCGTCGTCAACGCCGAGCCCCACGCGGTGGCCGAGGAGAGCGCCTTCGAATACGTATAACTGAGCTGCCAGGAGAGCCGCTGCGCGCCGCGGCGCGTCAGCTGTACCTGCAGCCCGTTGTACTGCGATCGCGCGTCGGTGACGAGCTGCCGCAGGTTGCCGAACGCCGGATTGATGCGCGGTCCGCTCGACGGGTAGAGCAGCGAGCCGTCCGCCAGCACCTGCGGCGTGCGCGTGTTCGGCGAGCGATCGCGCACCCAGTTGCGTCCCTGCGAGCCGACGTAGCTGACCGTCGCGACCATCGAGGAGGGCAGCTGCTGTTCGACGGTGAAGTTGTACTGGTAGACCGTCGGCGTCTTCGGCTGCGGATCCCAGATGCTGAACGAGACGTTCCCCGAGGCGACCGATTCGAGACCGGGGCTCGGGAACGGCGGGTTGTTGATCTGCGCCGTCTGCAGGAATCCCGAGCGCGCGTAGTTGTAATACATGCGCCCCATGATCTCGTTGTAGTAGATGCCGGCGCCGGCGCGCAGGATCGGCTTGGTGTCGCCCCACGGCGTCCACGCCGCGCCCAGGCGCGGCGCGATGTTCTTTAGCGAGTTGTTCTTCGTGAACACCGGCCCGAACGTCGGCGCCGTGTCGTGCACGATGTCCATGATGTTCGCCTGATGCCCGCCGGTCTCGGTCGGGATCGTGACGAACTCGTGCCGGAGGCCGAGGTTCAGCGTCAGGTTCTGCCTGGCGCGCCAGTCGTCCTGGATGTAGTAGCCGATGAACGACTGGCGGAAGTTCGCCAGCGTGCCGGAGTTCAGCGTCAGCGCCACGAAGCGGCTCGGCGTCCCCGTCAGCAGGGAGGCGACGTCGGTGAACTGATACTGGGCCTGCCCGGTCTGCGTGAAGTTGTTGTTCTCGAGCCGCTCGAAGTTGAATCCCATGCGGATGGAGTGGGATCCATGCTCGATGTCGAGGTCGTCGCTCACCTGCCAGATGTTCTGCACGAACTCCTGCGGGGCCGAGTCGAGGTGCCCGAAGTCCGAGAACGCATTGCTGTTCGAATGGAGCGACCACGTACGTCCCGAGACGAAGCCGAGGCCCGCTTCGCTCACGCTGGGATCGTCCTCGAGCCGCGGATCCGTCTGGTTGAACGCCCCGCGCGCCACGTTGACCATGTGCGACGACAGGATGCTCTTGTGCTCGACCGTCACGAAGGTGTTTTTCGACGTCAGCCCGGTCATGAAGCCGGGCCCCGTGTTCGGAAGCGTCGAGTTGGCGTGGTCGGTGGTCACGCGGACGAACACCGATTGGTTGTTGGTGATCTGGTGATCGACCCGGATTGTTCCGAAGTCCTCATGGGTGGTCGTCTGCGCGACCCAGAGGAACTCGCCCGTGCCGTCCCCGAAGTCGCGTCCGTTCGGCAATGGCATCAGACTGAGGTACGGCTGGATGAGCGCCGACACCTTCACCGTCTTCGTCGGCAGGATCCCCTGGCGCGCGAGCGCCGTCGGCACGGTCCGGGGGATCGTCTGCGAGAGATCCTGCCGCAGCCCTTCGTAGTTGATGAAGAAGAACGTCCGGTCGTGGCGGATCGGACCGCCGAGCGCGCCGCCGAACTGGTTGCGCTGGAACGGTGTCGTGCCACCCACGTCGAAGTAGGCCGGCGAGTCGAACTTGTTGTCGCGGAAGAACTCGAAGCCGCTGCCCGAGAACGTGTTCGCGCCCGACCGCGTCACGGCGCTTACGACGCCGCCGGCCGTCCGGCCGTATTCCGCTGAATAGTTCTGCGTGAGGACGCGGAACTCGCGAATCGCGTCCACGCCGAGGTTGTTGCGGGCGACGCTGCCCGGGGTGAAGCCGGCGTGATCGTGGACGTCCGTGCCGTCGAGCAGAAAAGACGAGAAGTCGGTCGGCGTCCCGCTGACGGACATCTTGGTGCCCGCCCCGTTGGCGATCACCGACGTCGTGTTCGTGCTGGCGCTCATGAACTGCGCGACGCCGGGCTGCAGGTAGGCGAGCGCCTCGTAGCTGCGGCCGTTCAGCGGCAGGTCGCGGATTTCCTTGTCGTTCACGAGGCCCGACAATTCCGCGCTCGTCGTCTGCAGGTGCTGGGCCGCGCCGTTGACGGTGACGCTTTCGGCGACCTTCCCGATCTCGGTCGTGAGGTCCACGACGGACTCGCTGCTCATGGTGACCGCGACGCGGTCGACGACCGCGGTCCGGAAGCCTTCGAGCGAGCCTTTGACCGAGAACGTCCCCGACTCCAGGGCCGGGATGTGGTAGCGGCCCGACGCATCGGTCACGGCGGTTCTGACGCGGCTCCGAGGAGGACGGCGCACGCGACCCCGAGACAGCTCTGCCGGAAGGTCTTGATCATCCGGAGCATCCTATTGGTCCTACCAATCAGTGTCAAAGGATTTCGGTCTGTCGAGACGTTTTCTGTTGACCGGACCGCGCGATTCTGCGATAACCCTCACACTTCAAAGGTAGGACCAATCATGATCACCCGCCATCTGACGGCCTTCTGCATCGTCGCGCTGCTGTTTCCGATTCCGCGGACGTTCGCGCAGGGCTCGGCCGGGACGATCCTGGGTGTCGTGAGCGACGAGAGCAAGGCGGCGACGCCCGGCGTCACCGTGACGGTCCGCAACCTCGCGACCGGCGTCACGCGGACGCAGGTGACCGACCAGGGCGGCCGTTTCCACGTGCCGGAGCTGATCCCCGGTGTGTACGAAGTCCAGGCCCAGCTGGAGGGGTTTCAGACCGTGATCCGCAAGGGGATCGAGGTCACCGTGGGGAGCGAGGCCGTCGTCGACGTCGTGCTCAAGATCGGGTCGGTCTCGCAGGAGGTCGTCGTGACCGCCCAGCGGGTGGCGGATTTAATCGACGAGAAGACCATCCGCGAGCTGCCGCTGAACGGGCGCAGCTTCGATCAGCTCATCACCCTCGAATCGGCCGCGCCGATGATCAACGCGCGGGGCCGCACGTCCCTGACGGGCCAGGGCAACGTCTACAGCATCGGCGGCGCCCGGACGCAGTCCAACATCTACCTGATGGACGGCACCGAGCTGGTCGGGGCGGGCTCGATCACCACGCAGCCCGGCGGCGCGCTCGGCAAGAATCTGGGCGTCGAAGCCATTCAGGAATTCTCGGTGCTCACCGGCAGCTACAGTCCGGAGTACGGCAAGCGCGACGGCGGCGTAATCAACATCGCGACGCGCTCCGGGACCAATGACGTCCATGGATCGGGGTTCGAGTTCCACCGCGACAACCGTATGGACGCGCGCAACGTCTTCGACCCCGGCGACGCGCCGCCGTTCCGCCGGAATCAGTACGGCGGGGCGATGGGCGGGCCGCTCAGGAAGGATTCGACGTTCTTCTTCGGGAATTTCGAAGGGCTCCGCGAGGACCTGGGGAACACCAACATCGCCATCGTCCCCGACGACAACGCGCGCATCGGGCTGCTCCCGGATCCGGCCAACCCGGGGCAGCTGCGGAACATCGGGGTCGCCGCGGGCGTGGCGCCGTACATGAAGCTGTGGCCCGAGGCGAACGGGCCGAGCTTCGGCGACGGCACGGCCGAAGCGATCGGCACGGTGCACCGCATCAGCAGCGAGGATTTCGGCCTCGCGCGCCTCGATCACAAGCTGTCGGATCGCGATTCCCTGTTCGTGCGGTACAACGGCGATCGCGCGAATCTCTCGGATCCGGCGGCGAACCCGTTCTTCGTCTCGGTCACGGCGAGCACGGACAACCTCGTGACGCTCGAAGAAAAGCGCGTCTACCAGAAGTTCATCAACGTGGCCCGCTTCGGGTTCACGCGATCGACGATCACGAGCGACTCGGAGCCGACGACGCCGGTCGATCCGTCGCTGGTGTTCCTG
>Ga0193726_1002630_pt1 | contig 11986 bp, 10 predicted proteins | sample H2c1metaG_FD_144928 | JGI IMG/M metagenome (GOLD analysis project Ga0193726, IMG submission 144928) | Soil microbial communities from a riparian zone of the East river system, Colorado, United States - H2c1 | ecosystem: Environmental > Terrestrial > Soil > Riparian zone | place: USA: East River... | reverse complement strand
TTCAGCACGCGAGCGACCGCGTGCTGGCGCGGATGCGCCGGCCCTACACCATCGGCTTCTACTCGGACCTCGTTGACGACATCCGCGCGCGGATGCCCGCCGCATCAATCGGCTCCGACGTCATCGTCGGCTTTCCGGGAGAGCGCGACGACGACGTCGACGCGCTGGCGTCGTATCTCGAGCGATCGCCGCTGACCCACGTGCACGTGTTCCCGTATTCGGATCGGCCCGGAACCGAGGCGACGGCGATGGACGAAAAAGTGCCGGGCGCGGTGGTGCGCGAACGCGGCCGGCGGATCCGCGAGATCGCCCAGCGGAAGACCGCCGCGTTTCGCGAGGCGCAGGTGGGCACGATCCGGCGCGGGCTGACGCTCGAGGACGGGTCGCTCGTCGTGACGGACAACTATCTGAAGGTCCGGATCCCGCCCGGCCATGTCCGCAACGAATGGGTGCGCGTGAAGATTCTAGAGAATGCCGGCGAGCTGCTGCGCGGGCGATTTCTTCTGCCCTTCGACGATCAGCTGACCGCAGGCGGCGCGGATGTCGCGTCCACGGCTCTTCCGAACCGAGACGAGGATGTGGTGATCCGCGAGGATCTGCGCGAACCGATCGACCGCCGCGTCTGACGGGCGCTCGAACCGGATCCCCGGCGCCGCGTTCAGCGGAATCAGGTTGACCTTCGCTTTCACGTTCGCCAGCAGCTTTGCCAGCGTCCGCGCCTGGGCCGCCGAATCGTTCACGCCCGCCAGCAGCACGTACTCGAACGTGATCCGGCTGCGTTTCTTCAGTGGGAACTTGCGGCATGCCGCGATGATGTCGGCGATCCCGTACTTCTTGTTGATCGGCACGAGCTCGCCGCGTACGGCGTCCGTCGGCGCATGCAGGGAGATCGCGAGGTTCGGCATCAGCGGCTCTTTCGCCAGGCGCTCGAGGGCGGGGAGCAGCCCGACGGTCGAGAGCGTCACGCGCCGCGGCGAGACTTCCAGTCCCTGGTCGTCCGCGAGGATCCGCAGCGCCGACATCGTCTCGTCGTAGTTGTGGAGCGGCTCGCCCATCCCCATCAGGACGATGTTGAAGCGCGTGTCGCGCATGGCGAGCGCGTCCACGAGGACGCGCACCTGGCCGACGATTTCGCCGGCGGTCAGGTTGCGGACGAGCCCCATCTTTCCGGTGAGGCAGAAGCTGCATGCCATCGCGCAGCCGACCTGCGTCGAGATGCAGAACGTCATCGCGGGCGTGTCGGGGATGAAGACCGACTCGATCTGTTTGCCGTCGTCGAGCCGCAGCAGGAACTTCTCGGTGCCGTCGGACGACTTCTCGCGCGCGGCCAGCGTCGGCGTCGTCAGCGTGAACGACTCGGCGAGCGAGGTGCGAAGCTCGAGCGGGAGATCCGTCATCGCCGCGATGTCGGTGACGCCACGATGGTGAATCCAGCGGAAGATCTGCCGCGCGCGGAACCGCGGCAGGCCCCGGCTCTCGAGCTGCGCTTCGAGCGCCGAAAGTTCGAGGCCCGCCAGGTCCATTTTCTTCACCATCTTCACTGTACCCCTTTTGCTTGCTCGGTCCGGCGCCACGTGTTAAAATGTGAACGCTTCGTTAAATTCTTTAGTATCAAGGCTTTACAGCCTTACCTTTTGACCAATTCATCCATTGTCCGCGACACGCTCGGCAACGGCATCCGTCTCCTGACGGAGCGGATGACGCAGGTGCGCTCGATCAGCATCGGCGTCTGGCTGACGCGCGGCTCGCGGCACGAAACCGCCGAGCGGGGCGGCATCGCGCACTTCGTCGAGCACATGCTCTTCAAGGGCACGCGGACGAGGAGCGCGGAAGACATCGCGCAGGCGATCGATTCGATCGGCGGCCAGCTCGACGCGTTCACCGCGAAGGAATACGCCAGCTACTACATCAAGGTCCTCGACGAGCACCTGCCGCTCGCGATCGACATCCTCTCCGACATCGTCATGAACCCGGCGTTCAGCGCCGAGGACATCGAGCGCGAGAAGAAGGTCGTCGTCGAAGAGATCAAGATGGTCGAGGACACGCCGGACGACCTCGTCCACGAGCTGTTCACGCAGGGCTTCTGGGCCGATCATCCGCTTGGCCGGCCGATCCTCGGGACGCGCGAGACCGTCGAATCGTTCAACACGAATCTGCTGCGCGACTATTTCCGGAACGCGTACACGTCCGGCAACCTGATCATCTCCGCGGTCGGCAATCTCGAGCACGACCGCGTGCGCGCGCTGCTCGACGAGAAGTTCGCCGCCGTCCCCTCGACCGGCGAGGCGCTGCAGGAGCACGCGCCGACCGTGGATCCGAAGATCCTCGTGCGGAACAAGGAGCTGGAGCAGAGCCATCTGTGCCTCGGCGCCAGCAGCTATCCGCAGAATCACGACGACCGCTACGCGAGCTACGTGCTGAACACGCTGCTCGGCGGCTCGATGAGCTCGCGGCTGTTTCAGAACGTCCGCGAGAAGCGCGGCCTGGCGTACGCCGTCTTCAGCGGATTGAGCGCCTATCGCGACGCCGGTTCGTTTACCATCTACGCGGGCTGCTCGAACGAGGCGGTCGGCGAGGTGATCGACCTGGTGGTCGAGGAGCTGCGCGGCGTGAAGGGGACCGCGGTCCCGGCCGCCGAGCTGCAGCGGGCGAAGGATCATCTGAAGGGCAGCCTCATGCTGAGCCTCGAGAACACCGCGAGCCGCATGTCGCACCTGGCCCGGCAGGAGATCTACTTCGATCGCCAGTTCGGCCTCGACGAAACGCTGCAGGGCATCGAGCGCGTGACGTCGACGGACGTGCAGCGCGTCGCCGTCGACCTGTTCAGGAACGGATCGTTGTCGGCCACCGTGCTCGGCAACGTGAACGGTTTGCAGATTCCCCGGGAACGGCTCGATCTCGAATAGATGATTCCGCGATACACCCACCCCGAAATGGGGCGGATCTGGAGCGACCAGCGCCGCTACGAGACCTGGTTGCTCGTGGAAACCGCCGCCGCCGACGCGATGGCCGCCGCCGGCATCGTGCCAGCCGAGGCTGCGCGCGACATCCGCGAGCGCGGCGGCTTCGACATCGCCCGCATCGAGGAAATCGAGCAGACGACGCAGCACGACGTGATTGCGTTCACGACGGCGGTCGCCGAAAAAGTCGGCCCGTCCGCGCGCTGGCTCCACTTCGGGATGACGTCGTCGGACGTCATCGACACCGCGCAGGCGCTGCAGATGCGCGAAGCGTGCGACCTCATCCTGCGCGACCTCGAAGCGCTCGGCGAGGCGATCCGCGAGCGCGCCGTCGAGCATCGCCACACGCCGATGATCGGCCGGACGCACGGTGTCCACGCCGAGCCGATGACCCTCGGCCTGAAGCTCGCGCTCTGGTTCGCCGAAGTCGGCCGCGACATCGAGCGCCTCACGCGCGCCCGCGTCGTCGTGAACGTCGGCAAGCTCTCGGGCGCCGTCGGCACGTTTGCGCATCTGCCGCCGTCGATCGAAGCGGACGTCTGCCGGCGGCTGGGCCTCGAACCGGCGCCCGTGTCGTCGCAGGTGATTCAGCGCGATCGCCACGCCGAGCTGATGGCGATGCTCGCGATCACCGCCGCGTCGCTCGAGAAGTTCGCGCTGGAGGTTCGCGGCTTGCAGAAGACCGAGATCGGGGAGCTCGAGGAGCCGTTCGGCAAGGGACAAAAAGGCTCGTCGGCGATGCCGCACAAGCGCAATCCGATCGGCTGCGAGCAGATCGTCGGCCTCGCGCGCCTGATTCGCGCCAACGCCCACGCCGCGATGGAAAACATCGCGCTCTGGCACGAACGCGACATCTCGCACTCGTCGGTCGAGCGGGTGATTCTGCCGGACAGCTTCATCGCGCTCGATCACATGCTCCGGCGGTTCACGCGCATCGTCCGCGGCATGGCCGTGCATCCGGATCGGATGCGCGAGAACCTCAATCGCTCGCGCGGCGTGGTGTTTTCGGGCACCGTGCTGCTGGAGCTCGCCAAGAAGGGCGTGTCGCGCGAGCAGGCGTACGAGTGGGTGCAGCGCAACGCGATGCTGTCGTTCGCCGAAGAGCGCGACTTCAAGACGCTGCTCGAGTCCGACGTCGACATCACGCGCGTGCTGTCGAAGGCCGAGCTCGAGCGCGCGTTCGATCTCAAGGATCAACTCAAGCACGTGGACGAAATTTTCACGAGAGTATTCCAATGCGAGCCCGTGTCTTCGTAACGCTCAAGCCGTCGGTCTTCGATCCGCAGGGCAAGGTGATCGCCGACGCGCTGCACACGCTCGGCTACGGCAAGGTCGAGGACGTGCGCCAGGGCAAGTACTTCGAGCTCGACCTGGACACGACCGAGTCCGGAAAAGCGAAAGCACTCGCCGCCGAAGTCGCCGACAAGCTCCTCGCGAATCCGGTGATCGAAAGTTATCGAATAGAAGTTGACTGAGTCGTCCACTGGGCGGAGAGTCGCCGCAAAGTAAGAAAAGCAGACAGCCACTCAACCATGGCCACATTTGCCGTCATCGTCTTTCCCGGCAGCAACGGCGATCACGACGCGTATCACGCGGCGAAGGACGTCCTCGGCCAGCGCACGGAATACATCTGGCACAAGGACACCGACCTCAAGGGCGCCGACGTCGTCGTCCTGCCCGGCGGGTTCGCGCACGGTGATTACCTGCGGTGCGGCGCGATGGCGCGCTTCTCGCCGATCATGCGCGAGGTGACCGCATTCGCCGAACGCGGCGGCCCCGTGCTCGGCATCTGCAACGGATTCCAGGTGCTGCTCGAGGCCGGCCTGCTGCCGGGCGCGATGCTGCGCAACCGCAGTCTGAAGTTCCAGTGCGAGCACGTGCACGTGCGCGTCGAGCAGACCGACACGCCGTTCACGAGCGCGTGCGCGCGAGGCCAGGTGCTGCGGATCCCGATCGCGCACGGCGAAGGCAATTATTTCGCCGATCCCGACGTCATCGCGACGCTCGAGGCCAACCGCCAGGTGATCTTCCGCTACACGAACGCCGCGGGCGTCGTGGAAGACGCCGCGAATCCGAACGGATCCGCGTCGGCGATCGCCGGCCTCTGCAACGAACGCCGCAACGTCGTCGGCTTGATGCCGCATCCGGAGCGCGCCTGCGAGCCGGCGCTCGGCAGCGCGGACGGACTCGCGATCTTCGAATCGGTGGTGCAGTCGCTGAAGACGGGAGCGCTGGTCGCGCGCGCATGATGGATCCCAAGGTTCTGGAACGACACGGCCTGAAGCCGGACGAGTACGAGCGCATCGTCGGATTTCTCGGCCGGGAGCCGAACCTCACCGAGCTCGGGATTTTTTCGGTGATGTGGTCGGAGCACTGCAGCTACAAGAGCTCGCGCGTGCACCTGAAGACGCTGCCGACCGGCGGGCCGCAGGTGCTGCAGGGCCCCGGCGAAAACGCGGGCGCGATCGACATCGGCGAAGGGCTCGCGGCTGTCTTCAAGATCGAATCGCACAATCATCCGTCGTTCATCGAGCCGTATCAGGGCGCCGCCACCGGCGTCGGCGGCATCATCCGCGACATTTTCACGATGGGCGCGCGTCCCATCGCGCTGCTGAACTCGCTCCGCTTCGGATCGCTGGACGCTCCGGGCACCAGCCGCCTGCTCGCCGGCGTCGTCGCGGGCATCGCGGGCTACGGCAACAGCATCGGGATCCCGACCGTCGGCGGCGAGATCGCCTTCGAGCCGTCGTATGCGGGCAATCCGCTCGTCAACGTCTTCTGCCTCGGCATCGCGAAGGCCTCCGACATCATCAAGGGCGTCGCGTCGGGCGTCGGCAACGCCGTCTACTACGTCGGCGCGAAGACGGGACGCGACGGCATCCACGGCGCGACGATGGCGTCGGCGGAATTCGATGAGACGTCGGCGGAGAAGCGGCCGGCGGTCCAGGTCGGCGATCCGTTCATGGAAAAGCTGCTCCTCGAGGCGTGCCTCGAGGTGATGCAGACCGACGCGCTCGTCGGCATCCAGGACATGGGCGCCGCCGGACTGACGTGCTCGACGACGGAGATGGGATCGCGCGGCGGGGCCGGCGTGGAGATCGACGTGTCGCTCGTGCCCCAGCGCGAGACCGGCATGACGCCGTACGAAATCATGCTCTCGGAATCGCAGGAGCGGATGCTGCTTGTCGTGAAGCGCGGCCGCGAGGCCGAAGTCGAGCGCATCTTCGACAAATGGGATCTGCACGCGTCGCACATCGGTGAAGTGACTGACGATGGCGTGCTGCGGGTGAAGAATCGCGGCGAAGTCGTCGCCGAGATTCCGAATCGATCGCTGACCGACGAGGCGCCGGTGTACCACCGTCCGATGGAGGCGCCGGAATATCTCGCGGAGGCGCAGCGGCTGGATCTGGACGCGCTTCCCGACGCGCCCGCGGAAAAGGGGTACGGCCCCTTTTTGGTGGCGCTGCTCGCCTCGCCGACCATCGGCAGCAAACGCTGGGTGTACCGGCAGTACGACCACATGATCCGCACCAACACGCTGAATATGCCCGGGCAGGGCGCCGGCGTCGTGCGGATCAAGGGCACCGATCGCGCGCTGGCGATGTCGGTGGACGGCAACGGCCGCTACTGCTACCTCGATCCGCATCGCGGCGCGATCCTCGCCGTCGCGGAAGCGTCGCGCAACGTCGCGTGCGCGGGCGCGCGCCCGCTGGCCGCGACCAATTGCCTCAACTTCGGCAATCCCGAGCGGCCGGCGATCATGTGGCAGTTCGCGAAGGCGGTCGAAGGCATCGGCGCGGCGTGCCGTGCGCTCGACGTGCCGATTACCGGCGGCAACGTCAGCCTGTACAACGAGACCGACGGCCGTGCGATCTATCCGACGCCGGTCATCGGCATCGTCGGCCTGCTCGAGCACGCGGACCGCGTTGTCAGCCGCGCGTTCAAAAAAACCGGCGACGCCGTGATTCTGCTCGGCGAAGGACGCGGCGAATTGGGCGGCAGCGAATACCTGAAAGTCATGTACGATCTGGTACGCGGCGTGCCGCCGGCGATTGACCTCGTGGCCGAGCGGGCGCTGCAGGATCTGCTGGTGGAGCTCGCCGACGCCCGGCTGATGCGATCGGCCCACGACTGCTCCGACGGCGGCTTGGCGGTGACCCTCGCGGAGTGCTGCTTCGACACGGACGGGACCGGCGTCGAGGCGTCGATCGGCGGCGTGCAGGTGTCCAGACACGCGGGAATCAATCTGGCGGCGGCGCTCTTGGGCGAGTCGGCGTCGCGCGTCGTCATCTCGACGGCGCCGGAAGAGGCGAATGCCGTCCTCGCGCGCGCGGCGAAGGCGGGCGTGCCCGCGGCGCTCGTCGGACGCGTCGGCGGGACGACGATTCGGATTGCGGTGGGCGGCGCGGACGCGATTGACGCGTCGGTCGATGAGTGCGAGCGGGCGTGGTCCACGGCCGTGGAACAGTATTTTGCAAAGCGTGTGGCGTAATGCCTGACAAATTCAAGGACGAGTGCGGCGTCTTCGGTATCTTCGGCCATCCCGAAGCCGCCAACATGACGTATCTCGGTCTCTACGCGCTGCAGCATCGCGGACAGGAGAGCGCCGGCATCGCGTCGTCGGACGGCGAACAGGTGCGCGTGTCGCGCGCGATGGGATACGTCGCCGACACGTTCGGCGGGAACGAACTGGCGAGCCTGCCCGGCTCGTCGTCGATCGGCCACGTGCGGTACTCGACGGCGGGCGAGAGCCGTCTGCAGAACGCGCAGCCGATTCTGATCGACTGCGCGCACGGCCAGATCGCGATCTGCCACAACGGCAACCTCGTGAACGCGGGCGAGCTGCGCGACGAGCTCGTACGTCAGGGGTCGATCTTCCAGTCGAGCAGCGACACGGAAGTCGTGCTGCACCTGTACGCGCGATCGAAGGCGCCGACGGCCGAGGAAGCGATCATCGAATCCGTGGCACAGGCGCGCGGCGCGTTCTCGCTGGCGCTGCTGACGAAGGATCGGATGATCGCCGTCCGCGATCCCCACGGCTTCCGTCCGCTGGCACTGGGCCGCCTGGGCGACGCCATCGTCGTCTGCTCGGAAACCTGCGCGATGGATCTCATCGGCGCGACGTACATCCGGGACGTCGAGCCGGGCGAGGTTCTCGTCGTCAGCGCGGAGGGGATGAAGTCGATCAAGCCGTTCCCGCCCGCGCCGCTGGCGCACTGCATCTTCGAGCACGTGTACTTCGCGCGGCCGGACAGCTACGTGTTCGGCAAGAGCGTCAACGAAGTGCGCACCGAGCTCGGTCGCGTGCTCGCGCGCGAGCACGCGATCGACGCGGACGTCGTCGTGCCGGTGCCCGACTCCGGCGTCTGCGCGGCGATGGGGTACGCGGAGCAGTCCGGCATCCCGCTTCGCATGGGGCTCATCCGAAACCATTACGTCGGCCGCACGTTCATTCAACCGCAGTCGGCGATCCGCCACTTTGGCGTGAAGGTGAAGCTGAATCCCGTGCGCAGCATTCTCGACGGCAGGCGCGTGGTCCTCGTGGACGACTCGATTGTGCGGGGTACGACGAGCCGGAAGATTGTGGGGATGGTGAGGGCGGCGGGCGCGAAGGAAGTGCACGTGCGCATCAGCTGTCCGCCGACGATTTCGCCGTGCTTCTACGGCGTGGACACGCCGCGGCGGTCCGAGCTGATCGCGGCGACGCACTCGCTCAGCGAGATCCGCGATTTCCTCGAGGCGGACAGTGTCGCATATCTCAGCCTCGAAGGATTGCTCAGCGCGGTCGGCAGTCAGCGCTCGTCGTACTGCAGTTCGTGCTACACGGGCAGTTATCCCGTCGAGTTCCCGCGCGACCAGGCCAGTTATCTGCAGCTGGCGCTGAAGCTCGACACGACGACGGTACCGGTCGCGAAGTAATCGCCATGCGAAGCACACACAGGATCAAAACGGCTCTGGTCCTTGGTGTCCTTTGTTTCCTGTGTGTCCTGTGTGGTGATTCAACCGTCGGACTGGCGTCCGGCGCCCAGGAACCCGGCGCGCCGCAGACCGTGTCGCCGGCGCAGCTGAAGGCGGCGATCGACAAGCTCGGCGACCTCGATTACGCCACGCGCACGAACGCCGCGCGCACCGTCCGCCGCACCGCGGGCGCGCAGGCCGCTCCCGCGCTGATGCAGGCGGTCTCCGAGCACGCAGACGGCTACGTCCGCTACCGCGCGCTCGTGCTGCTCACCGGCTTCAACGATCCGCGCGCGAAGGATTCGATACGCGAGGCGATGTCCAGCCCGAACGACCGGCTGCGCGCCGTCGCCTACGGCTTCTTCGAGCACAATCCCGATTCGGCGATGATCCCCGCGTTCCTCGACGCGCTCGAGAAGGAACAGGGTGAGTTCGTCCGTCCGGCGCTCGTTCGGGCGCTCGCATCCGAAGCCGTGGCCAATGCGCCCGCCCGGCCGCCGCTCGTCCGTGATGTGACGCGCGGTCAGGACTATTTCCGGAGCGCGGTCATCGAGGCGCTGGGCGATTTCAAGGCGCAGTACGCGTTCGACGCGATCAACGGCGTCGCCAAACTCGACGGCCCGCTGCAATCGGATGCCGCGATCGCCCTCGGCAAGATCGGCGACAAGCGGGCGCTCGAGACGCTCGCCGCGATCCAGCACACGGCGCCGAAGACCGCGCAGCCGTCGATCGCCGCGGCCATCTGCCTGCTCGGCGTCAACTGCGACTCACACGAGAACTATCTGATCGAGACGCTGAAGTTCACGGACAAGAATGCCGGCTTCCAGGAACTGCTGCGCGGCGCCGCGTCCGGGCTGGCGGCGCTCGGTGTTGCGGGGCGCGCCGACGCCGTGGAGGCGCTGTTGACCGTCGGCATGCCCTCGCGCGATCCGACGCGCGCACCCGTCGCGCTCGCGCTGGCGACCGTTGCGCTGCGCAACACGCCGATGATCCTGAAGGCGCTCGAGGCGCAGAAGGATCGCGGCCCGGCGATCGATCTCGTCGCCGAAGGGTTCGACATGCTCGAGGAAGACCTGGACAAGGAACGCTTCTTCACCGCCGTCCGTCGCGGCTTCTGGCAGGCGCCTGCCGGATCCGCGTCGCGCGAGCTGATGCAGACCCTCATCGGCAAGCTCGATTTCTGATCACGCCCCCGCACATGGACTATCGCCAATCAGGCGTCGACATCGAGGCCGGCAACGAAACGGTGCGGCGCATCCGATCGCTGGCGCGCGCCACGTTCACGCCCGGGGTCCTCTCGGAGATCGGATCGTTCGGCGGCTTGTTCCGCCTGGCGCCCGGCCAGTTCCGCGAGCCGGTGCTCGTATCGAGCGCGGACGGCGTCGGCACGAAGCTCAAGGTCGCGTTCATGACCGGGCGGCACGACACGGTGGGCGCGGATCTCGTCAACCACTGCGTCAACGACATCCTCGTGCAGGGCGCCGAGCCGTTGTTCTTCCTCGACTATCTCGCGACCGGACGGCTGTCGCCGGCGGTCGCCGAGCAGGTCGTGGGCGGGGTCGCGCGCGCGTGCCGCGAGAACGGCTGCGCGCTCATCGGCGGCGAGACCGCGGAGATGCCGGGGTTCTATGCTGACGGCGAGTACGACATCGCCGGCTTCATCGTCGGCATCGTCGAGCGCGAGCGGATCGTCGACGGGCGGGGCATCGCGCCCGGCGACGCGATCATCGGTCTGCGGTCCGCGGGTCTGCACACCAATGGGTACTCGCTGGCGCGGCGCGTCCTGTTCGAGATGAGCGGGCTGCGGCCCGACAGCGTGGTGGACGCGCTCGGGACGAGCGTGGGCGATGCGCTGCTGGCGCCGCATCGATCGTACCTGCCGGCGATCCGCCCGCTGCTGGCCGACGGCGTGATCAAAGGGATGGCGCACATCACGGGAGGCGGCATCACCGAGAATCTGCCGCGCGTGCTGCCGGCAGGATGCGCGGCGTCGATCGACCTGCGTGCGTGGAGCGTGCCGGCGATCTTCACGCTGATCCAGGAGCGCGGCGGCATTGCGCGGGACGAAATGCTGCGCGCGTTCAACATGGGGATCGGCTTGACGATCGTCTGCGCCGCGCCGGACGCGAAGCGCGTCCTGGGTCAGCTGGCGGCCGCCGGTGAGTCCGGTGCTGTCGTGATCGGACAAGTCACCAGCGGCGACGGCGTGAAGTACTAAAAAAGGGGCCGTACCCCTTTTTCGACGTCGTCACGCGAAAAAGGGGTACGGCCCCTTTTTGTCCCTCTCGGCCGCCCCCGCGCTCGCCAGCCAGTGACGCCACCGGTAAGCGCGCGCCAAGCCGCGTCGCCATAGGGCGCGTCGTTCTTCAGAGATTGCCGAATCCCGTTGAGTTCTTTCTCCGTCTGGGCGGCGTTCACGTAATCGACCCAATGCTCAGGACACGGTAGCGGAGTCGGCCCGAGCAAGGGCCTCTCGCGCTCGAGTCCTTGCCGAGACAAACTTGACCACGGCCACGTCTCAGCGCGGGAAACGAGGGCGGCCCGTAACGGATTGCGTTCGATGTACCGCCACACAGTCAAAAGATGGCTGTCGGACTGGACCGCGATATTCTTGAATCGACCTTGGTAAACTGCGCCGCGTCCCACGGCGTCGTGTGCCATGGCCCATCGGCGCGCATGCGTCGTCGTGAGCCAGTGCATGAAGAGCGTCACCGCACCGTCTTTCTCGGGCCATAGCAAAAGATGCCAATGGTTAGGCATGAGGCAGTACGCAATTATTGGCATCGCAGTGCGTTGCTGCGCCTGAGACAACAGGCGCTCGAACGCGATATAGTCCGATGGAGATTCGAACAAAACCGTGCGTCCTGCCGCGCGATTAATCACGTGATGAACCAGTCCTCCCTGAGCCGTTCGGTGGCGTCTCGGCATCTTGAATCCGTGGAACGCGGATTCCTATCGCAATGACAGTGCCATCCGAGAAAAAGGGGTACGGCCCCTTTTTGGGGGTGCTGATCTCCGGACGCGGGAGCAATCTGCAGGCGATCATTGACGCGATCGCGCAGCGGCGG
>Ga0193726_1002629_pt1 | contig 11987 bp, 8 predicted proteins | sample H2c1metaG_FD_144928 | JGI IMG/M metagenome (GOLD analysis project Ga0193726, IMG submission 144928) | Soil microbial communities from a riparian zone of the East river system, Colorado, United States - H2c1 | ecosystem: Environmental > Terrestrial > Soil > Riparian zone | place: USA: East River... | reverse complement strand
CAGGATCCCGATCGCCGCCGCTATCGTGAAGGTGTCCCGCGGCGCAAGTCCAAACAGCATTTTTTGCAGCAATCCTACCGTCGCCAGAGAAATAGCAACTCCGCCAACGATTCCGCCCCCCAACACAAACAAAAGGTCCTTCATGACGAGTCCGAGAATGGAGTTTGGTGGCGCTCCGAGGGCCATGCGGATTCCAAACTCGGTCTGTCGTTGCGTCACCAGAAACGACAATGCGCCGTACAATCCGATCATCGCCAGCAGCAGCGCCAGCCCTCCGAAAAACCCGGACAGCGTGGCCAGCAATCGTTCGCGCGTGATGGACTCATCCATCTGCCGCGCCAGCGTCTGAAATTCCAGGGGCAGCGATTTGTTCACGCTGCCAATCGCTTCTTCGGCCGCCGTCGCCAGCAAGGAAGGGCGCATGGCGGTTCGCAATTCAAAGTTTTGCTCTTCCTCCGGTTCCTTCATCTGTGCAAAGGGAAAAATCGCCTGCGCCAGGGTCGCTTCCTGCATGCTTTCATACTTGGTATCTTTCATTACGCCGACGATTTCATAGGCCGGAAGCGCTTCTCCGGGCTCTCCTTCCGGCTTGAAGGATTTCCCAATCGGATTTTCGTTCGGAAAAAACTTCCTTGCCAGCGCCTCGTTCACAATCGCCACCAGCGGCGCCCCCTTTACATCATGGCCGTTGAAATTCCTGCCCGACAGCACTGGTATGCGCATGGTCGGCAGATAGTTGGGAGAAACAAAGTTCATATACGCCAGTGATTCGTCTCCCTTAGGCGCATTGGGGGAATCGATAATCAGATTCTGGTTCCATACAAAATGGCTCAGCGGCGTTAACAGGGAGGCGCCGGCGGAAATTACTCCGGGCAGCGCGCGCAAGCGGTCTTCGATTTGTTGCGTGGTTTCTACGCGGCGCTCCACCGGCACTTTCCCGTTTTTCATGTTCGCGCTAACGATCAGCACATTGTTCCGGTCAAATCCCACATCCAGCCTGTTCAGCTTGGAAAAACTGCGCAAGAAGAGACCGGCAGTCACCAGCAGCACGAGCGAAAGCGCCACTTGCACCGCGACAATCCATTTTCCGGCGCGAAACTTCAGTTGCCGCTCGGTCGTGTCGGCTCCGGTGCTTCCTTTCATCGCCGCCAGCAAAGATACGCGCGTTGAACGCAGGGCCGGGAACAGTCCAAACAGAATCCCCGTCAGTACGGCAACTGCGACAGTAAATCCCAAAACCCGATAGTCGAGCGGGAATTCCAGAAACAACTGGGTTCTGGTCGTCGACATGAATTTAACCAGCAAGGCGTTGCCCCACTTGGCAAATAAAATTCCCAGCAGCGCTCCGGTGCTCGACAGCAAGACGCACTCTGTCAATAGTTGTCGGATCAGTCTCGCGCGTGATGCACCAAGCGCCTTGCGAACAGCAATTTCCTTGGTGCGCACACTGGCCCGCGCCAGCATCAAACTGGCGATGTTTGCACAAGCAATGAGCAATACCAGAACGACAACCACCATCAAAATCGTAAGGGGTCGCTCAAACTCCTGCCGAAACCCGGAAATTCCCGTGGCGGCCGGCGTCGCCAGAAGTGTATTTTTCAGAAAATCGTCCTGCAAATCCTTTTTCCAATTTGTTGGCAGCGATTCCTGAAACACGCGCGGCGCAGCGACGGCCAGGCGCGCATTGGCCGTTTCCAGTGTCACGCCCGGCTTGAGTCTTCCCATTACTGCCAGCCACCAAAACGAGCGACGGTCCAGCCGCGACCCATGTTCGTCATACAGAGCCGCCGTGCAGACCGGAGCTGCAACATCAAAGTATTTTCCGACTTCGACGCCATAAAACCCCGGCGCCGTCACGCCCACGATTTGAAACGGGTGACCATCGAACAAAACCGAGCTGCCAATAACTTTTTGCGAAGCGCCGTAGTGGTCTCGCCAGAATCCGTAGCTCATTACCGCAATTGCCGGACAACCTCGATGATCATCGGCGTTCTGAATCAACCGGCCAGCAACGGGCTGTACTCCCAAGGTTTCAAAGTACCGTCCGCTGACGAACATGCCTTCGGCCGGCTGTACTTCACCACCCTGCGCCAGATTCGGTCGCATGCCCATGCTCCAGGCGAACATGCCTGAAAAAACATCCTGGTGATCCCGCACGGCCTCCCAGATCGGGTTGGTAATAATGGTGTTGCTGGGCTCGACGGATCGCGGGCTGCGCATGGCCACTTGAACCAGTTCCGCCGGCTTTTGCACGGGCAGGGAGCGCAGCATCACCGAGTTGATCATGCTGAAAATCGCGGTATTGGCGCCGATCCCGAGAGCCAGCGAAAGAATCGCAATGCCCGTCACAATCGGGGTGCGCCCCAGTACCCGGATCCCATAGCGCACGTCCTGCAGCAGCGTTTCAACAAATCCCGTTCCGCGCGCGTCGCGGCATTCTTCTTTCAGTTGCTCGTGGCCGCCAACTTCGAGGCGCGCGCGCCGCAACGCTTCCGGGCGCTCCATTCCCGAGGCAACGTACTTGTCCACCTGCTTTTCAAAGTGAAACCGCAGCTCCTCATCCAGCTCCGATTCAACTTCGTCGCGGCGACAGAGAGAACGCAAACGGATCAAAAGATCGCTGAACATGGCCAGCTCCTAGGCGGATTCAAGAATCTGTCCCACGGCGGCTGCGAGTCGTCTCCAGGCGCTCTCTTCAGCTTCCAGTTGTTTCTGTCCGGCACGCGTGAGTTCGTAGAATTTGGCGCGCCGGTTGTTGTCCGAAGCTCCCCAGTGCGCCTTGATCCAGCCGCGGCGCTCCAGCCGGTGCAATGCCGGATACAAAGAACCCTGCTGAATTTTCAGAACGTCGCTTGAGACCTGCTGCAGCCGCTCGGAAACGGCCCAACCGTGCTGCGGTCCGAGCGCCAGCGTTTTCAAAATTAATAAATCAAGCGTGCCTTGCGGCAATTCGATGCGGTTGCTCACCGTCTCCCCTTGCGCTTCGACAGGGAGGATAACGGTTCTCTTGTCGAAGTGCAAGGGGAAGCCTTGCTCCGCGGGGATCGCCGCCCCGGGGCCCCAAATTTGGCCGCCTGTTCATCCAGCCGTCAACGTGCCGTAACGATGCGGGCCGCACACTTCGAGCTATGAGCGCGGGTGTAAATCGTCCGCCGCTCTGCTTTGAAAGGAGCTCCCCGTGGCAAGCTCACCTGGTCTCACTGAAGTCGTCCTCTACGACACTCTGGTCAACTACCTGGTATCGATGGCCCGCACCGTTGAAGGCGCCATGAACCGCGCCCTTGACGCCATTGTCAGCCTCGACAGCGACGACACCTCCGCTCTTCCCAGCGAAGTTTTTCTCCTCGAACCGCGCATCAATGAAATGGAAATTGTCATCGATGAACATGCCATTCGGCTTTTGCGGCGCGGCGTTTTCAGCGACGATGAGATGCGCCTGGTTGTCGCCGCACTGAAAATTACCAACGACCTTGAACGCATCGGCGACCTGGCTGTTAATTTGGCCGAGCGCGTCATCACTCTTCGCGAAATGCCCGGAGCACAGATTCCAGAAGAGCTGGCCCCGATGGCTTCAGCCGTCCGCGCTATGGTCAGCAAAAGCCTTGGCGCGCTGATTTATCGCAATGTCGATATGGCAACTCAGGTTTTGGAAAGTGACGATCTGGTCGACCAATACCGTGATCGCATTTTTGAACAGCTTCTCCAGCGCATGACGCAAGAGCCGACCCTGGTCAGTCCGGGCCTGCAATTCATCCTGGCCACCCGCCACCTCGAACGGATCGCGGACCACGCCACGAATATAGCCGAGGATATTATTTTCTGGGTTCGCGGTCTGGACGTGCGTCACGGTCGCGGCCTCCTGCTGCGCTCCGATGCAGCCGCCGAACCGGAAGTGCAGCCGCCCGACGTCACGGAGAATTTACATCTCCTTCATGAGCAGGTCACCCGGAACGTTCACACTGACCTCGTTTGATCTTCAATCCATGTCCTACCTGGGGACCAGAGCACCCCTGGCTCCGGTCCCCATCTCCCCTTTTTTTGATTTTCAAGAATTGCTTGACGGTTTGGCAACTCATCGGTACTCTTTGGAGGCCGAAGTTGCTTTATTCCGGGTTCTCGTCGCGAGAGGTTGTTTGTTATGAAAGGTCAGAAAATAAATCGATTGCTCGACAGACCGTCGTCAACGTCTGTTTGCCGTCGGCTCTCTTCTGTTGCTCCTCTTCCTTGTTGTTCCTGTCGTTGATCTCCCAGTAGTTCCGCAACTACTTTTGCGTCAACACCTTACGTGGGTATCTTTCCTTTCATTACAGGATATTCACATTCAGTTGACGTAGCTGTAAGACGCAGCCTTTACCTTCTGCCCCGGGGTAGTTCGCATAATTTCGGCACGTATTGTCGAATATTGTTTTTCAAAGAGAGAGGAAATGAAAAAACTAGCAGCCTTTACACTCGCGCTGTTCCTGACCAGCGGAACCGTGTTGGCAGACACACCGAAAGACGCCGATCCGCAGGCCTCCAAGCCGGCGCCGAAAGCCAAAAGCAGAAAAACCAAGGCTCAATTGGACCAGGAGAAAAGGGACGCGGCTATCGCAGCGCAGCTCGAACAACTCCGTCAAAGCGTTGAAGCCCAGCAGCAACAGCTGCAGATTTTGAAGGATGAGCTTGCCAAGCGTGATCGCCAGATTGACGAAGCGCGTCAGGCTGCTGCGGCCGCCGATACCAAAGCTTCCGACGCCACTGCCAGGGCTTCAGAAGCAGCCGCAGCAACCGCGGATCTGAAGACGGCCGCCGCCAGCGAACAAGAGACCGATAGCCAGTTGAACAATCGCATTGTGCGCGTCGAAAAAGATGTTGACACCACGAAAAAGGAAACATCCACAAAAATTGCAGCTCTCAGCAATCTCAAGTTCAACGGAGACCTCCGGCTGCGCTACGAACCGTTCTTCGGTGGCGGCGCAGCCAATGCCGCCGCTCCGGCCGACCGTCATCGCGAGCGCTTTCGTCTGCGCTTCAATGTCACCACCAAAATCAACGACGACATTACGGCCGGCTTCTCGCTGGCCTCGGGTGATGTGGGCGACCCGATTTCGACAAACTCGACTGAAACCGGTTTCTTCACCCGCAAGTCCTTTGCGCTCGACCGGGCTTTTGCTACCTACAATCCGCACCAGTTCAAGCCCTTCAGCGTTACGGCCGGTAAGTTTGCCTATACTTGGTACCGCACCGAACTCACCTTCGACAACGACATCAACCCTGAAGGCGCCAGCGAACAAGTCGTATGGGACTGGAAAGATAAATTCCTGTCGCACTTCGGCGTCGTGGCATTCCAAACGCCTTTGTTTGAAGTCAGCGGCGGACCAGACACGGGCCTGTACGGTGGACAAATCCAGACCGGCTGGCGGCTGGGCTCGCGCGTGAAGTTGACCGCGGACACCGCTTTTTATAACTACACTAACGCCGACAGCATCGCCCAAAACCAGAACACGTCGAACGGCACCAACAACGGTTATCCAACTGCCGGCGTTCCTAACAATGGCGGAGGCAATTTCGGGTTCGGGTCCGCGACGCTGTCCAACAACTTCGGCGTGATCAACGGCAAGCGCTTCTTTGCATCCAAGTACGCCATCTCAGACAGCATTCTGCGCGCGGATTTTGACACCGGGCACCTTCGCTGGCCGATTTATGCCCTCTTCAACTATGCGGTGAACACCGAAGCTTGCTCCAACATGCAAATCTTTGCCGACGCCGTGCTCGCCGGTGGCACCGTCACCACTCCCACCTGCGATCCGCACCAGCGCCATGCGTATTGGGCGGAAGCACAACTCGGCCAGACCAAAAACAAGCATGATTTCCGCTTCGGCTACACCTTCATGCGCATTGAACGCGACGCGGTGGTTTCCGCGTTTAACTTCAGCGACATCCGCCAGCCGACCAACGTTGCGCAACATCGCATCGAAGCTTTCTATCAGGCTTACCGGAACATCACCTTCGGCTTCACCGGCTTCCTCGGCCGCCAGCTCGTTACGGCCCAGAGCCCGACCGAAGAGCGGCTCCTGAAGCGCTTCCAGTTCGACACCATCTTTACCTTCTAGGCTGGTCGGTTCAGCACACCACAACGGAACAGGCCGGAGCAGGAACCTTGCTCCGGCCTGTTTTTGTTTCAGTTTTGTAAACGATGTAACCCCGTAAGCCCTCTCTTATCTTTGACCTAGAGGTTTACCTCCGATTCGCTCAGCGATTCACTCAACTCTGAATGGTTTGTAACACTTCCGTAACACTGAAAGAGCACACTCCAGTCGACGGAAGAGACAAATCAGCTCTGTGGAGAAAATCGAATGAAGAGAATCGCAGGACTGCTCCTGGTTGTTCTCGCCCTCGGTACGATCGTGGTGGCGCAGAACGCACTCCTGATCAACGGCGCGGGCGCAACTTTCCCGTACCCGATCTATTCCAAATGGTTCGATGAATTTCACAAAAAGAACGGCAATCTGCAATTCAACTATCAGTCCGTTGGCTCCGGCGCAGGCATCAAACAAGTTACCGAAGGCACGGTAGACTTCGGCGCAACTGACGGCCCGATGAACGACGATCAGATTAAAGCTTTCAAAGACAAGCACAGTGGCAGCGGCATACTGCACTTTCCCACGGTTCTCGGCGCAGTGGTTCCCACCTACAACGTGTCGGGAGTTTCAGGTGCACTGAACTTCACCCCGGAAGCGCTCGCGGGAATCTTCATGGGCCACATCAGCAAATGGAATGACCCCGCAATCGCCGCGGCCAACAAAGGCGTGAATCTTCCGGCAAACGACATCGTCGTGGTGCACCGCTCCGACGGCAGCGGTACAACGTATATCTGGACCGACTTTCTTTCCAAGAACAGCGAAGGCTGGAAAAGCCGCGTGGGCAAGGGAACTTCCGTCAATTGGCCGCAAGGCCTCGGCGGCAAGGGCAACGAAGGCGTCACCGGTTTGATCAAACAGACACCCAACTCCATCGGCTACGTCGAACTGATCTACGCCGCGCAAAACAATATTCCTTACGGCGCGGTAAAGAATCCATCCGGTGCCTTCATCAAGGCCGACCTCGCCAGCGTCAGCGCCGCCGCAGCGGGCGCAGCGAAAGAAATTCCGGACGACTTCCGCGTCTCCATCACCAACGCTCCGGGAAAAACCGCCTACCCCATCTCCAGCTTTACCTGGCTGCTGGTCCCGCAGAAATTCTCCGATGCAACCAAGCGCGATGCGGTAAAGAACTTCCTCAAGTGGATGGTGACGGACGGGCAGAATTTGACCGAAACCTTGTCCTACGCGAAACTGCCCAAGGAAGTGATTGCCAAAGAACTGAAGGCCATCGACCAGGTTCAGTAGATCTGGACGGCTAAATCGTGGCGAGCACAATCACAACTGTACCGAATGCGGGGGCCCCGGTAGCGGGCTCCCGTCGTTCGTTTTGGTCCAAACTGCGCGACGGAGACGAAATCGCGCGTCTTATCACCTTTTTGTTCGCCGCTTCCGTCGTTTTCATCACGCTGCTTCTGATCTTCGAGCTCTGGCAAGGCTCGGCTCTCCCCCGTCACAAGTTCGGCTTTCACTTCCTCACTACCCAAGTTTGGGATCCCATCCTCGATGAGTTCGGCGCGCTGCCCTTCATCTACGGCACCCTGGTAACTTCCGGCGTCGCGCTCTTGCTTGCCGTGCCGCTCGGTATCGGCGCCGCCATCTTCCTGGCTGAACTTGCGCCTGCCCGGGTTTCCGACACGCTGCAATTTTTCATCGACTTGCTCGCCGCCGTGCCCAGCGTGATCTATGGCTTGTTGGGTTTCCTGGCTCTGATACCGCTTATGCGCGACTACATCCAGCCTGGGCTTAAAAAGACTCTCGGTTTTCTGCCATTCTTTACAGGACCCATGTATGGCCTCGGCTTTCTCACCGCCGGCATCGTTCTCGCCATCATGGTCATTCCCTATATTATTTCTGTCTCCCGCGAAGTTCTGCTCTCCGTTCCGCGCGATCAACGTGAAGCGGCTCTGGCGCTCGGCTCGACGCGCTGGGAATCCACTTGGAAAGTTGTTGTGCCGTTCGCCCGCACCGGAATCATGGGATCCATTTTTCTCGCTCTCGCCCGGGCTCTTGGCGAAACCATGGCCGTCACCATGGTCATCGGCAATGTGGTCACCATCAGCCCTTCGCTTTTCTCTCCTGGCTACTCCATCGCTGCGGTCATCGCCAATGAATTTACCGAAGCCACCGGCGATCTCTATCTCCAGGCACTTGTCGAACTCGGACTGGTTCTGTTTTTCCTCACGTTTATCCTGAATGGCCTTGCTCGCCTGCTAATCGTTGCCACCTCGCAACGCGGCAGCGGAATGGGGCACACATGAGCAGACGTCTGCGCTGGCGCAAATTCATCAGCGGATTCATGCTGACCATGACCGGTCTGTGCGCTTTTGTCGCTGTCTCCGTTCTTTTCCTGATTCTCGGCTACCTCGTCTACAACGGCGGCACGTCCATCAGCTGGAATTTCTTTACCAAACTTCCGGCTCCGGTCGGCGAAACCGGCGGCGGAATGGCCAATGCCATTGTTGGCAGCGGCAAACTCCTGCTCCTCGCCACGCTGTTTGGCGTTCCCATCGGATTTTTTGGGGCCATCTATCTCGCCGAATTCAGCGGCTCGAAGACCGCCTTCGTCGTTCGCTACGCCGCGGACCTGCTCAATGGCGTCCCGTCAATCGTCATTGGAATTTTCGCCTACAGCCTGGTGGTTCTTCCCTTCAAGCATTTCTCCACCATGGCCGGTGGTTTCGCGCTCGGCATGATGATGATTCCCATCACGCTGCGCAGCACCGAAGAATTCCTCCTCGCCGTTCCTCGCGCGCTTCGCGAAGGTGCCATGGCCCTCGGCGCAAGCAAGTGGAAGACCATCGCCACCGTAATTGTCCCCGCTGCCTATCGCGGAATTCTTACCGCCGTACTCCTGGCTTTTGCTCGCGTGGCCGGAGAAACCGCTCCGTTACTTTTTACTGCCTTCGGCAACCGTTACTGGTCCCATGGTTGGAGCGAGCCAACCTCGTCTTTGCCCGTGATGATCTTTACTTATGCCATTTCCCCCTATGAAGATTGGCATCGCCAGGCATGGGCCGCAGGTTTGGTGCTGCTCGGACTGATTCTGGTTGTAAATATTATTGCCCGGGCGATACTTGCCCGTGGCATAGCCGTTCCGAGGACTTAAATTATGCATGCTTCTGCGAGGCCCGCAGTGTCCGTCAACCTTACACCACCTGTTACAAACGCTTCCGGCCGCGAGCCCGCCGCCGCCCTGTCGATGCGCATGAACATCAACAAGGTGAACTTTTACTATGGCACGAAGCAAACCCTCTTTGATATCAGCTTGGGAATTGCCAATAGCAAAGTCACTGCTCTGATCGGACCCTCTGGTTGCGGAAAATCCACGCTTCTCCGCACCCTCAACCGCATGCACGAAACCGTGCGTCACGCCCGGCTTGAAGGTGAAATCCTCCTCGACAACAAGAATATCCTGGCTCAGGACGTCACTGCTCTTCGCCGCCGCGTTGGCATGGTATTCCAGCGACCCAATCCGTTCCCCAAATCCATTTTTGAAAATGTTGCCTACGGTCTTCGTATCAACGGCACAAAACTAGCGATGGCCGACGCCGTTGAGAAAAGCCTTCGTCACGCTGCGCTTTGGGATGAAGTGAAAGACCATCTGCACAAATCGGCCTACGAGCTGTCCGGCGGCCAGCAACAGCGTCTGTGCATCGCCCGCGCCCTGGCGGTCGAACCCGAAGTTCTCTTGCTCGATGAACCATGCTCGGCTCTGGATCCCATCAGCACCGCAAAAATTGAAGAACTTCTAGTCTCGCTCAAAGACCTCTGCACCATCGCCATTGTCACTCACAACATGCAGCAAGCCGCGCGGGTCAGTGACTTCACCGCCTTCCTGCTCATGGGACAACTCATCGAGTTCAGCCCCACGCCACATCTCTTCACCACGCCCAGCGATCCGCGTACCGAAGCCTACATTACCGGCCGTTTTGGTTGAGACGCGAACCGGTTCCCCCGCGCATAGAGATTGGGCCCCGATTCACCTGAGGCACGAAGGGAAAAAAGAATGGAACGCCATTTTGAGAAAGATCTGAACGAGTTGAAGGAGCGCCTGCTCTGGATGGGCAGCCTCGCCGAACGCGCCGTTCATCAGTCGGTACACTCGGTTTTGGATTCCGACGAGCAACTCGCCAACCGCGTCCTTGAAGAAGAAACGGCCATTAATGAATTGCAGCTCGAAATCGACGACCGCGTCGTCCAGCTCCTCGCGCTCCATCAACTGATGGCCGCCGACCTGCGCCTGGTTCTCGCCATTTCCCGTATTAACAACGATCTCGAACGCATCGGCGATCAAGCCGTAAACATTGCGCAAGGTGCCCTGAGAATCCTCCGCCACCCACGCGTAAAGCCGTACGTCGATCTCCCCCGCATGAGCGAACTCGCCGAAGAAATGGTCCGCAACGCCCTGAACGCAGTCGTGCGCCGGGACGTCGAACTCGCCCACAAAGTTCTAGCCAGCGACGACCGCGTCGATCACTACCGCGACCAGATTTTCAGAGAACTTCTCACCTACATGATGGGCGATTCAAGCGTGGTCTTCCCCGCCTTTGAACTGATCCTGGCCGCCAAAAATCTTGAACGCATCGGCGACCACGCCACCAACATCGCCGAAGATGTGATCTACATCGTCCAGGGCCAGGACGTCCGCCACCCCGCCGTCGACCGCCGCTAGCCAGTTTTCGCCCGCAAATGACAATCCATCAGCAGCCGGGCGGGGCCGGCCTTGCGGCTCCGTGCCCGTGGGCCACGGCAGCTGCTCCCCCAGGCACCGTTTTCTGCAGCAGCCCTTGGTTCTTTGCCGGCCAATACCACAACAGCAGGGCGCCAATCAGGCTGAGCAAACTTACCTCGCCGCCAATCGTTCGATCGAGCGTGCGCGCGAACCGAATGGCAATGACCGAATCACCCGAACCAACCGGAACGATCATCTGATTCGTCTCTCCGCCGGAACTCTCGGTCTTGACTGGCACGCCGTTCACCGTCACCAGCCACGCCGGATAGTTCAGCAGGCGCACCGCCAGCCGCATCGGTACTCGGGAATGGACATGGATTTCTCGATCATCGCCCCTCCAACGCACAATCGCTACGCGGGTCTCTGCCACGGCCCCGTGCTCGTGAACTCCATGAATCACTTCGACGCGCGGCGCCTTCGCCGGCAGACTATAGTGGTCATCTCCCTGCGGGTCGTATTCATCGGTGCCCTCAAAACCCTGATCTTGTGCGATTCCCGCCTGCAGCGTAGGAATATCCTCGGTATCCCACCAGGCGATCGCTGCCAGGGTCAGCCCCGCGCCTGCCAGAGTCATACAAATCACGACCACCCACGCCAGGGCGAAGCGCTTGCGCGCCGCCGCGGCGGCCAGAAAAAATGAAAAGGCCAAAGCCACGATCGACATCCACCGCCATGGAAACTGCACGAAGCGCAATTTTGGCAGAACGTGCCACAGCGGCCAGGTAAAACGCAGCATCAGCACGGTGGCTGTGGCGCTGACCAGCAGCAAGGCGCGCCACACGCGAATTTTTTCTCTCCGGCCATCTTCCAGCAGCGTCCTGCGCGCGGCTAGACTTGCCAGTCCCGTCACCACGATCAGTAGGATCGCCGCCGTCGAGGCGACCCAGTTGAAAACGTTGTGTTCCGGATCGTTGATATCGGTATAAAGAAAATTCTGGGTGGGCAACAAACCAGAGGAAAGAGCTTGCGCAATATTCACCCACCGCTGCTCATACGCCGCCGGAATAATGTAAAAAGCAGCCAGCCCAAAGCCCAGCACAACCGCAAAACCTCCAGCGACGAGAGGCTTCCAGGATTTACTCTCCCAGGCCGCCCAGGCAAACAGCAGGGCCACGGTGTAACTCATCATGACT
>Ga0193726_1002628_pt1 | contig 11988 bp, 10 predicted proteins | sample H2c1metaG_FD_144928 | JGI IMG/M metagenome (GOLD analysis project Ga0193726, IMG submission 144928) | Soil microbial communities from a riparian zone of the East river system, Colorado, United States - H2c1 | ecosystem: Environmental > Terrestrial > Soil > Riparian zone | place: USA: East River... | reverse complement strand
CAGTTACGTCCAGCTGAGATCGTGCTTCGACAGCGGCATCGAGCGAATCCTCTTTCCCGTTGCCGCGAAAATCGCGTTGCAGAGCGCGGGGATCACCGGCGGGAGAGCGGGCTCTCCCAATCCAGTTGGGTCACCGGCCGACTTCACGAACGATACCTCCACCGGGCATGACTGTTTTATGCGCAGCAGCGGGAAGGTGTTGAAGTTCGTGTTCTTCGTACGTCCGTTTTCGATCGTGATTTCCTGGCCGAGCGCCGCCGCGATTCCATCGAGCGCCGCGCCCTGGCACTGGTTCTCGGCGTGGATCGGGTTGATGATCTGGCTGCCGATGTCGCCGACAACCCACACCTTGTCGACCTTCAGCGCGCCGTCCTTGGCGACCGTCGCCTGCACGACTTCCGCGAAATACCCCTGATGGCTGAAGTGGAACGCGACGCCCATTCCGGTTCCCTTGGGAAGCTTCGTCTTGCCCCACCCCGATTTCTCGGCGACGGCCTCGACAACGCTGCGAGCGCGCGCCGCATCGAAGCGCGGCCCGCCGCCACCGCCGCGACCGCCCGCCCCCGGCGCGCCGGCCGGCGGCGCAACCGGTGCTGGCGCCGGCTGTGCATTTGCGAGGAGATCGAGACGGAACTGCACCGGATCTTTTCCAGCGGCCAACGCGAGTTCGTCGATGAACGACTGGATCGCGAATGCGATTCCGTTTGATCCAGGCGCGCGCATCGCGCCGGTGGGCACGCCGAGCGGCATGACCGATACATCGAGCGAGAGGTTCGGAACGAATCCCGCCGGAAACTCGGTCTGGCTCAGGTTTGCGCTCGCGACGAAATTATTTCCCTCGCCGAACGACACGAAGTGATCGCGCCACGCGACGAGCTTCCCTGCCGCGTCGACGCCGCCGCTGAAATAGTGCCAGCCTGCGGGACGATAGAAATCGTGCTGGATGTCGTCTTCGCGCGTCCAGAGCAATTTCACGGGCTGCGGAATCTTTGTTGCGATGTACGCGGCCTCGATCATGTAGTCGTTGCTCAACCGCCGGCCGAATCCGCCGCCGCTGCGCGAAATGTGAATCGTGAGATCCGATTCCTGCATCCCGAGCGCCGCAGCAACCTGACGCGATCCGCTCTGCGGCTGCTGCGTCGGCGACCAGATCTCGAGCTTGCCGTCTTTGAATTGCGCCGTCGTGTTCTGCGGCTCGAGCGGCGCGTGCGAGATGAACGGATAGAAATACGCGCCCTCTGCGGTCTTCGCGGCGGACTTCATCGTCGCGTCGAAATCACCGTCTTTGCGAAGCGAACGCTGCGCCGGCTGCTTGGAGAGCTCGACCGATTTCGCCTCGAACCCCGCGCTGCTCTGCGTCGCCGTCGGACCTTCATCCCACGTGACGTTCAGCTTTTTGCGCGCGGTCTGCACCTGCCACCAGCTGTCGCCGACGATCGCGACGCCGCTCAGCAGGCTGTTGAGCACGACCGGCGTGAGCCCATCGACGACGAACGCATGCTTGATCCCGGGCATCGCCTTGATCTCGTCCACATTCGCGCTCACCACCTTGCCGCCGAACACCGGGCATTTATGGAAGCACGCGTAGAGCATTCCCGGCAGCACCATATCGATGCCGTACAGCGGCTTGCCCGTGACGATCAGATGGTTGTCGACGCCGTGCTGGCTCGTGCCGATGATCTTGAAGTCTTTCGGATCCTTGAGCTTCACCGTCTTGAGATCCGGCGCAGTCACCGTCGCAGCCGCCGCGCAAAGCTCGCTGTACTTGAGCTTCTTCCCGCTCGTGTGAATCACAACGCCGGCAGACGTCGAGCACTCGGTCTCCGGCACCTTCCACGTGTTCGCAGCGGCGGTGACGAGCATCGCGCGCGCCGCGGCGCCGACCTGACGCATCGGCATCCAGTTCGTTGGGGTCGCCGTGCTCCCGCCCGCGCCCTGCGCCTGGAAGTTTCGCATGTCGAACAACCCCTGCTCGACCTTCACGCTCTTCCATTCCACGTCGAGCTCATCGGCGATGATCATCGGGAGCATGTTCTTCACGCCCTGACCGATCTCGGGATTCTTCGCGACGATCTGCACCACGCCGTCCGGAAAAATCTTGATGAAGGCGTTCGGCGCAAATTCACCAGCAGGCTCGGCCGCCCACGCGGTGGCCGCGTCGAGCGTGTCGATGTACGCGGCGAACATGATGCCGCCGCCGACGATCGAGCTGACCTTGAAGAAGTTGCGGCGATTGAGCCGCGAGGGATTCAGTGAGGTGGTCATGCGCCCGCTCCCGCCATCTGCGACGCGCGATGGATGGCCGCGCGAATGCGCAGGTAGGTCGTGCAGCGGCAGATGTTGCCGTTCATTGCGATGTCGATGTCCGCGTCGGTCGGCTTCGGCGTTTTCGCAAGCAGGGCCGATGCTGACATCAGCTGGCCGGCCTGGCAGTAGCCGCACTGCGGGACGTCGAGTTCCTCCCACGCGCGCTGCAGCGGATGCTCGCCGTCGGGCGAGAGCCCTTCGATGGTCTTGATGTCGGCGTTCGCGAGCGTCGATGCCTTTCGCTGGCACGAGCGCGTCGCGACGCCATTGATGTGCACCGTGCACGCACCGCACTGGCCGACCCCGCAGCCGAACTTGGTTCCCTTCAGCTCGAGATGGTCGCGGAGAATCCAGAGAAGCGGCGTGTCGTCGGCGACGTCGACCGTCTTGGGCGTGCCGTTGACCTTGAATGTGACTGTCATGAGTGCCTCTTGGCTGTTGCCGTGATGATCAGTTCTTCTTCTCATAACGCTTGAGCGCCTTCTGTCCGACTTCGGCACCGTAGATGACGCCGTGCGAGTCCACGGCGACTCCCTCAGCCGAGCTCGTGCTCGTCAGGCACGGAGCCGCTTCGGTCGACTGCTGTCCCTGCTGACAGTGGGCCCAAGTGTCCGGGATTAGCGCGACGACCTTTCCGTCTCGCGCGCTGCCGATGCGGATCCCGCGCTTCCAGTCCGTACGCGACGGTGTGCCGTCGGGATTGCGCGAAACGGACTCGGACTCGGAGTCGCCCGCGTAGATATTGTCGTCCTTGTCGATCCAAAGTCCGCTGATCCGGCTGAACTGATACCACGTGTCGAGCAGCTTCATGTTCGACGGATCGAAGATCTTCAGACGATTGTACCCGCGATCGGCGATGAACAGGCGGCCTTTCGAGTCGAACGCGAGAGCGTGCGGCTGGTTGAAGCCGTACGGCTCGTCGATCTTCGTCGGGTCGTACACATTGCCCCACTGGCCGAGCAGCTTGCCCGTCTTGTCGAAGCGCAGCACGCGCGCGGGCGAAACACCCGCCGTGGATCCGTGACCCTCGACGACCCAGATGTCGCCGTTCTTCGCCGTGATCAGGTTGTTCGGCTGGAAGAAGAACCCGGTCGCCGAGCTGTCGCCACCGGCTTTGCCGAGCGTCATGAGCAGCTTGCCATCGGGCGAGAACTTGTAGATCTGATGGCCCTTCGCCGGCTGCGCCGCTGCGTCCGGCGCGGCGGCCGGCGGTGCACCGGCGGCGCCACCACGACCGCCGCGACCGCCGCGGCCGCCGTTGACCGTGCACGCGCAGTCCACCACCCAGACGTTGCCGTCGGGATCGACATAAATCCCGTGCGGCGAGATGATCATGCCGGCGCCGAAGCTCTTGATGAGCGTGCCGTTCTTGTCGAAGTGCAGCACCGGGTCGAGCGACGAGCCCGCGCAGTCATTCTTTCCGCAGCGCTCTGCGACCCAGATGCTGGTGCCGTCTTTATCAATCGCGACAGCACTCGTGGATCCCCACGTGCGGCCCTCCGGCATCTTCGCCCAGCCCTCGACCGTCTTGTACGGATTCGGCAGATCGTTGGTGGGCTTCATGTCCGCTTGCGCGAACACCGGCGACGATGCGACTGCGAGGAGCGCGAGCAGTTTCATGGAACGCACGAGACCGATCCTGGCTGAATGACAAACTGCGGGTGAGGGCCGCCTAATCAGTTAATAAGATGGCCCAAACCACCAAACGACGCCACGGGTCACCGCAGGTGCACGCGGGTATCAACACCCGTGTGGACCCGCGATCACCCGCGGCGTCGCTTTTTTGACTTTTCGCGGCTACCTCGGCCAGAAGTGCCCGAAGATTCCGGCACACACCAGCGCGTAGACCAGCCCATCGATCGTCGCACGGATCGTCGTGCCCAGCGCGCGCTGGTACCAGATCCACATCTGCCAAAGCCCGAGCGTGAACCCGATGAACGCTGTTGCGCCGACGAAACGGAACACCTGGACATAGTCCGCGCTGGGCGGCAGCGCACGCCCCGCGACGTATGCGGCGCAGGCGTTCACCACGATGAGGTATCCGAACCAGAGGCCGAGGTTGCGGCCCATCCCCCACATCCCGGGCGGAAGCACCGTCATGACGATCTTCGGCCCCTTGATGATCTTCTCTTTGTACTCCGCCGACTGCATGTCCTTCATGTTGTCCGGGCGCGGAAGCATGTAGTCGCCGGGCGCGAGGGCGAAGGGACGCAGCGCATTCATCACGGCGTCCTGATTCGGGACCTGCCCGTAGTCATTCTTGTGCCAGGGGATCACCGCATCGAGCATCATGTGGATGATTGAACTGACGACGAACACCGCGACAGCGGAGAGCACGATCGGAATCCAGAGCGCATGCATTCCTGTCATGACGACCTCGGAGAAACACGGTGGGACCGCAAGGTGGGGTTGGGGTCACGCGGCGTGCGGCACAAGGATTGTGCTCACCGGACATCTCGTCAATACCACTCGCTGCCGGAAGAGGCTATGTTAGCTGCGGTCACAGCTATGGGAGCAGAGATGCAGAGAGCGGCACGTATCGGACTCAAGATGACGTCAGCGCTGACGCTGGCGGTCACAGCTGGCGCTTTCACCGGTGTTGCGGTGCCGCTCGCCGCGCAGGGACTCGCCACGGTCAGTTCGCGCGGCCGCACCGTCACGCCCGCGTTCGAGGGGTGGTATCCGAACAAAGACGGCAGCTTCAGCATCTCCTTCGGCTACTACAACCGGAACTCCGACGAAGTGGTCGACATTCCGGTCGGGCCCGAGAACTTCGTCTCGCCCGGCGACGCGAATCAGGGACAGCCGACGCGATTCTACACCAAGCGCAATTGGGGCGTGTTCGCCGTGAAAGTGCCGGCGAACTTCGGCGACAAGAAAATCGTCTGGACATTGAAAATTCGCGGCGAGACGTTCGCGATCGCCGGAAGTCTTCGCCCGGAGTGGCAGATTGACGCGCTCGAGGGAGAGGCGGGATCGGGAAACACTCCGCCGGCACTCAAGTTCAGCGAGACGGGTCCTGAGGGTAGCGGTCCGGCTGGAGTGACTGCAGGGCCGCTGAAAGCAACGGTCGGCGTAGCGCTCCCGGTGACCGTCTGGGCGACCGACGACGGGAATTATTTCGGATCGATCGGCTCCGACGGACGCCCCGTTCCGGTTACGCTCGCCTGGTTCAAGCACCAGGGCCCGGGCGATGTGACGTTCAGCGCCCCGGCGGCTCGGCTCGCCCCAACCGGCGGCACGGCGACGACCAACGTGACCTTCGACAAGCCCGGCGACTATATCATTCGTGTACGTGCGAACGACGCCTCCGGCGTCACGCCCGCGGGGCACGCGCAATGCTGCTGGACCAACGGTTTTGTACGCGTGACGGTTTCTCAATGAGCGGAGGACGACTCATGACTCAGACGAGCGCACGATCGGCAATCGCCGGCATCGCATTCGCGGGCGCGCTGTGCATCGCAGGCAACGCGCGGGCGCAGACGGCCGCGCTCACCGCCGCGACTCCGGCGCCGACCTTCACCAAGGACGTCGCGCCGATTCTTCAGGCCAAGTGCCAGGTATGTCATCAGCCGAACTCGATCGCGCCGATGTCGCTGCTGACGTACGACCAGGCCAAGAAGTACGCGGGGCGCATCAAGGCCCGCGTCGTCGCGCGCATCATGCCGCCGTGGCACATCGACAAGACCGTTGGAATCCAGGCGTTCAAGAACGACCGCAGCCTGAGCGACGCACAGATCTCGACGATCGCGCGCTGGGTCGACGCCGGCGCACCGGAGGGCGATGCGAAGGACCTGCCGCCCGCGGTGAAGTTCCCGGATCCGAATCGCTGGCAGCTCTCCGATACGTACGGCGCACCCGATCTCATCATTCGCTCGAAGGCATTCGACATGCCGGCGAAGGGCGAAGACAAATGGTATCGCCCCGTCACGCCGACCGGCCTGACCGAAGAGCGCTGGGTGCGCGCGATCGAAGTGCGCCCCTCGTTCCCGAACGGAAGAAAGATCGTGCACCACGCGCTCACCTATCTCTTGCAAGATGAGAAGGGAGTGACCGGACTCGCGTCGAACGCGATGGACATGAACATGGGCCCCGGACTTTTCATGGAGTGGGCCGTCGGAAAAACGGGCCAGATTTTCCCGCCCGACGCGGGCAAGCTCATGCTCCCCGGCTCGCGCATCCGCTGGGAAATCCACGTGCACGCGATGGGCGAGGAAGTGAAGGACAACTATGTCGAACTCGCCGTCTATTTCTATCCGAAAGGCTACGTGCCGCAGCACCGCACGGTGCTCAAGATGTTCGACGTCACGCGCGGATCCGAACTCGACATTCCGCCGAACGAGAAATCCGTCACGCAGAATTTCTACGTGATGCAGGCCCCCGCGCGTATCGAGAATTTCCAGCCGCACATGCACATGCGCGGCAAGGCGATGTCGATGGAAGCCGTGTACCCCGACGGCAAGCGCGAGCTGCTCAGCGCCGTGAACAACTTCCAGTGGAAGTGGCACAACAACTACGTCTACGCCGACAGCGTCGCGCCGCTCCTGCCAAAGGGAACGACACTCGTCTTCACCGCGTGGCACGACAACACGGCGTCAAACCCGAACAATCCGGATCCGGATCAGTGGGTTGGCTGGGGCGACCGCACGGTGGACGAGATGGCGCACTGCTGGATCGATGTGACGTACATGGACCAGGCGGACTTTGACAAAGCGGTGGCGGCGAGGAAATCGCAGCACATGGCGGGGATGACGATGCCTGACGGGAAACACTAACAGCGGGCGAACCGATACCTGATAACAGCGGGTGAACCGTTAACAACTAACTGTTGGTCGGTTAACCACGGTATGAAAATCAGTCCTGACACCGAGCCGCGCGACTGCGCTCGTGGTCAGGACTGATTTTTATACCGTCGTTAACCGACCAACAGTTAGTAGTTAACAGTTCACTCGCGTTATGTAGTAGTTAACAGTTCACTCGCTCTATGAAGTTACCAATCCCCCCTCTCTCTCCCTCTGTTGTACGCGAAGTACAGCGTCACGAAGTTCCCAGCGTACCCCACCGCCAACCCGCCATAAAACAAAATCCCGCCCGCCTGTTTGTCCTTCGTATGAAACGCGAACGCGACGAGCACGTACGAGGCCAGAGTCCACGTACAACAGTTCACTGCGGTGACGATGAGTTCGCGGAACGTATCACGCTCCGCCTGACGGTCGGAGCTGCGCGGTTCCTCAGCGCGCTCTTCGCCGGACGGAATGGGCTGGTGGTAAACGGTTTTCATGGCGTCGTTTCTCCCGCTGCAGAAAACTGCGCGAGCCACTCGCGAACCCGCTGCTCCACGCTGGCGACATCGCCCGTCACTCCGGCATTGGCAAGCATGAAGTCGTCTTCGAGCGTGTCGATCTCATCGGATACCGTCGCGCTGATCGCGAGGTTCCGCCGGATCTGCGACAGAATAGTAACGCTGTCTTTCGCGTTTCGCTTTCCCGAATTCAGGTCGTGTAGGACGATGAGGAAAACCGATCGCACCACCGCCGGCGATTCTTTTTCGTCGGCGAGCGGCTGCAGCGCGAAACGAAGCGCGGTGAGATCACCGGGCGCGGCGAGCAGCACCTCAAGCAACTCGTGCGGCACACTCGCCTCGCGCGCAACGGTTTCCTCGGCCCACTCGACAACCGTTTCGCAGGTGACGAGGCCGAGGAGGAGGGTGGCACGATAGAACGTGGCTTGTTCGCGGTATTGCACGGGAAGATCGAAGTGTGATGGAAAGGTCGGCGTAGAACGTAAGTGTACGACGAGTTAACTGTTTTCTGTTGGTCGGCTAACCATGGTGAGATAATCAGTCCTGATTCCGGGCCCGGCGCATGCGCTCGCGATCAGGACTGATTCGTTAACAGAGCACCGACCAACAGTTAGTGGTTAACTGTCCACGCGCGGGTGGCGAAAATGTCCGCTACCTTGCTCCTGCCCCCCACGATGACGGAGTCCCACATGCAGTTCGTAAAGACGTTCGCCTTGGCCCTCCTATTCCCGGCCGTGGCAACCGCCCAGCAGTTGAACCGGTACGGTAACCCGCCCAAGGTCACTCCCGCCCCGACCACCGCGGCCATCACCGTCCGCGACCTCCAAATCCGGCTCTACCAATTCTCCGACGACTCCATGCAGGGCCGCCAAGTCGGCCGCGTCGGAAACATGAAGGGCACCAACTACATCGCCTCCGAAGTGAAACGCCTCGGCCTCGTGCCCGCTGGCGACAACGGCACCTTCTTTCAGGTGCTCCCATATCATCTCCACTCCTACACGTCCCACTCCCGCCTCACGGTGAACGGCAACCCGCTCACCTGGCAGCAGGACTGGATCGCCATTCCCGGCGCGCGCGCGCCGCGCGCGATCAGCACGGTCGACGTCATTTTCGGCGGCACCACGGGCGACACGCTCTCGCAGATCTCCGCGGCGCAGGCGAACGGAAAGTTCGTCGTGCTCCTTCCGGCTCCGCCGAGTGCGGCGCCGGCGGGTGGACGGGGCGGTCGCGGAGCGGCGCCCGCGCCAAACAGGTTTGCTGGCGCGGCAGCAGTCGCAACGGTCGATCTCGACGCGCTCACGCCGGCGCAGCGCACCGCACTCAACGTTCCAACCGTCGCGACGCAGAGCGGAGCTGGTGGCCGTGGCGGCCGCGGTGGACGCGGGGGCGCAGCGCAGGCCCCGCCTGACTCGCTCGCCATCCTGCACGCACAGATAGACGCGCTCACAGCGCTCACACCGGCCGCCGCGATCCGCCTCACGAAAGCGGCCGCCGCGGAGTTGTTCGGCCGCGCTTCCCTCGAAGGCCTCACCGCAGGAATGGCCGGCGGCTCGGTCAACGCCTCGCTCGACTTCATCGAGACGCCGTCTGAGTGGGCGCGCAACGTCGTCGCCGTGATTCCCGGCAGCGACCCGGTGCTCAAACACGAGTACGTCGCGATCGGCGCGCACAACGATCACATCGGCATGAACACCCCCGTCGACAAAGACTCGCTCAAGGCGTTCAACGACGCGCGCAACCGGATGTTGATTGCGAATCAAATGATTCAACTCACGCCGGAGCAGCTCGGAACGATCCACGTGAACATGGACAGCATTCGCAAAGTGCATCCCACGGCTCGCAAGGATTCCGTGAACAACGGCGCCGACGACGACGGCTCGGGCTCGATGGGCGTACTGGAGATCGCCGAGTACATCCAGTCGATGAAGGTGAAGCCGAAGCGCTCGGTCCTGTTCGTATGGCACACCGGTGAGGAAGCTGGGCTTGTCGGCTCCAACTTCTACACGCACAACCCTACGCTCCCGATCGACTCGATCGTCGCGCAGATCAACATCGACATGATCGGCCGCGGCCGCGCCGAGGATCTCCCCGGCGGCGGGCCCGACTACCTCGGCGTCGTCGGCTCGTACTTCGACTCGAAGGACCTCGGCGAGACGGTCGCGGGTGTTAACAAGAAGCGGACGAAGCCGCTCGATCTCGACTACCGCTATGACACCACGCTCACCTGGTCGGGCTATAACAACATCTATGGCCGCAGTGACCACTACAACTACGCGCTGCAGGGCGTGCCGATTGCATTCTTCTTCACCGGACTGCACGGCGACTACCACCAGCGCAGCGACGAAGCGGAGTTCATCGACTATCCGCACTACGCAAAGATCGCGAACTACCTTCGCGATATAATGCTCGAAGTTGCAAACGGTCCGCGGCCACGGATGAACGGGTCGCACCCGGCGAAGCCGGTGAAGAGCGTCGTTCCCTGACGCTCACTCACTTCACGCACCGAGGAAACCAATGACTCACAAGACGCCCGCGCTCGCGCTGTTGCCGCTGCTGTGCATCGCACCGCCGCTCGCCGCGCAGGGCTTCGAAGGCACGGTGACGATGAACATCACCAGCGACAACGGCAACGCGCACGCGATGACCTTCATGCTCAAGGGCGGCAAAATGCGCTTCGATCCCGGCGGCGGTCAGGTGAGCGTGATCATCGATCCCAACGCACAGCGCATGCTTGTGATCGTGAATGCGCAGCACATGTACATGGAGAGCAGCTTCGCCGACGCGGCGGGCGCACTTCAGCAGAAGGTCGCCGTCACCGACCCGACGATCGTGAAGACGGGAAAGTTCGAGACCGTCGCCGGCTACAAGTGCGAAGACGTCACCGCAACGGATGACGACGGCAAGTCGGTGACCATTTGCCTGTCCTCAGAACTCGGCGGATTTCGCATGCCCGCCGCGAGCAACCCGATGGCGCCGCAGCCGGAATCCGGCTGGCTCGCGCAGCTCGGGGCGAGAAACTTTCCGCTGCGGGTGAAGAAGGACGGAAAGACGATCATGGAGGCAACGGCGATCGAAAAGAAGTCGCTGGATGCGGGGCTGTTCGTGGCGCCGGAGGGGTACCAGAGTTTTGCGATGCCGCCGATGAGGAAGAAGCCAGAGAACAACTAACAGCGGGTGAACTGCTAACCATGAACTGTTAGTCGGTTAACGACAGCAAGAAATCAGTCCTGACTCCGTGCCTCCATCGTGGCGATCAGAGGAGCCGGGCTCACGGTCGTCCAAAGGTCGTCAGCGAAGCAAGACGATGGGCGCCTCTAGCGACCGATCGAGCCACGCCTGCGAATACCAAAGAGCTGATGCCAACCTATGTTCGCGCAGCCACAGTAACTGGCGCGCCGTCAGGACCTGGCGCGCCGCCTTTGCGTCGCCGTAAAGAGCCGTCAGCACGGCTGCAGCGGCCGTATGCCATTTCTTGCGCGCGGGCTCGCCATCCAGATCACCGTGATGCGATGCGAGAGAGGAGGCCAGATTCCCGTACGCCGCGTCACGCGTGGAACGGTAAGTGTCCGCGATCGACTGAACCTCACGCGCCTGCTCACCGCTAAGCTCCAATGAGTCTCGATACGTTAGAATCTGGTCGAAGTCGTTCGGAATCACATTTGCTATGCGAAGAAGGCGCTTCTGGATATAGGCAGAGTCGGACAGTTCAGTCGGAGTGGATTCAGCGAACATCGTGCGAATCCGTTCCGATTCACGTTGCGGACCGATGTCAACGCGAAAATCCACGGTAACGCTCGCTGGAGTGAGATTTACGCGCTGCATCGCCACATCCGTCCCAAAGAGCGGATTGACCGTATATGAGAATTGATGTTGCGCAGGGTCGAACGCCCGCACGTTCAAAAGAACAGGGTCTGGAAATTCCACCTGGCCCCATCCCTCCAGGTGTCGCGTGCCGTGGAACAGTTGGTCGAGGCCACTGAGCAGGTTCGTCGCGTACAAGTTGACGGTGCCCCTGTAGCCGAGACGCAGGCGATATGGATCCAGAGAAAGCGCTACCGAGCCAAGCGATACGGTCCAATTGCCGCGGCACGTATTTCTCCCCGCAATCTGCTGCAGTTGAGATCTCAGGCACTCGCGAGCCAATTTCGGCGCGTGCGCCAGAAGACCGGCCATCCCGTCTGCCAGAACTGGATCTCGCTCCAGTTGTGGGTCCACGATAAACGCTCTGTCGTTCGCCAGCCCGTCGCCGTTGATGTCAGACCCGACGATCGGTGTATACGCGAAACCCGACGATACGCCTGCGTAGACAGCTAGAGCCCACCAGGTCGGCTTGCTGATGGATAGGCTTAGCCGAATCGAATGAACTGGCGTCATGTCAG
>Ga0193726_1002627_pt1 | contig 11990 bp, 6 predicted proteins | sample H2c1metaG_FD_144928 | JGI IMG/M metagenome (GOLD analysis project Ga0193726, IMG submission 144928) | Soil microbial communities from a riparian zone of the East river system, Colorado, United States - H2c1 | ecosystem: Environmental > Terrestrial > Soil > Riparian zone | place: USA: East River... | reverse complement strand
GTTCCAGCCCACGCCAGAGCACATCCGCATGGCATTGCGGACCGTGACGCCCTCATAGGCAGAACCGCGCAGCCGCGGCAGATAGCGGTCGCAGCGATCGTCCAGGCTGCCGATCGCGCCATCATGAAGCGCGGCGCCGACGAGCGTCGAGGTCATTGACTTCGCGGTTGAATAGCTCGTCCAACGGCTCTCTGGGCCGCTGCCGATACCGTAGCGCTCCAGCGCGATCTCGCCGCGCTTCAAGATCAACAGCCCGTCCGTGCGGCAGCGGGCCATGTAGTCTCTGGGGCTAAGACAGACGTCGCCCACCTCAAAGGTCAGGTCCGAAAGCGAACTTGCGTGCGGTGGCAGCGGTCGCACCGCGTCACCGCGCCGGATCACCTGGTGCGGCCAAAGGTTGAGGTGGGTTGCCTTGGCTGCCGTGTCCATGATGTCCGGACCCGCCTGCTCCGGATTGGCAACACCGCGGCTCACGCCACCACCTCGCGACGGCCGTCGTTGTTGGTCACGCCCACAACGATGCAAACGCCGGTGCGCTTGACATCGATACGCGTGCCGATCAGCGCCGCGAACTCCGCATCCGCCAGTGTATACCAGGCCATGGAAGGGTTCTCCTGTTGACACGGCCTTAAATCGTCCGCGGTTGTGTGCATCCCTTCCTCGCAATATCCCGCGTGCTACGCTTCCCCGTCCTCGGGCTCGGCGACGACTATATCGGGCCGATCGGCTATTCGGTCCTCCGGGACAAATGAGATGCGCATTCCCCATCCTGCGAAAGTCCTCAGTAGCCGCCCAAAATCCCGAAGGTTCAGGGTTTGGTTGTCAACGTGAACGACCAGTTCGCCCGCCTCGTCGTCCTCGATGTAGCAGCGCAGCACATCGCCGCGAGGTACCCATTGATCACTTTCCTGGGAGTAGCGGATCTGGGGCCTGCCAGGAGGTATCTCCACCAGAGTGTCGTCGTATTCCAGCGACATTTTACGTTGGGCTTCAATCACACCGTTGAAGAGATCGAGGACCGCGGCGTCGTTCATTGAGCGGAGTGCTGGTCCGACCGCGAGGCGAACCACCGAAACGGACGGATCCGCGTTCTCGATGACTGCGGTATCCCCCTCTCGGGTAATTCTCACCTCGTCCAGGGAGGCTTGTCGGGAGTTCTTGAACCGCATTGCAAAAGGTCCGTCATCATGCTGACCGGCGAGCGAACCCGTTGTGGGCTTGCTCGCGGGGCCAGGAATGTTTGAGGGTGCGCCTTGCTGCCCGGCTTGTCTTCCCGGTTCAATCTGACTGCCGAAGGAGCGCGGACAGCAGCCTATATTGGGACGCTCGCGATATGGCTTCGACCAAGACCTTGAACGTCAGTAATCTGGAGGCCCTCGGGGCCGCGCGTCTGGCTGGGTTGCTGATGGAGATCAGCGACGGAAACGCCGCTGCGAAGCGGCGTCTGCGCCTGGAACTGGCTGGCGCGCAAAGCCCCGCCGAACTGGTGAAGGAAATCCGAAAGCGCCTGGGGACGATCGCGCGATCTCGCTCCTTCGTGGATTGGCAAAACCGGAAAACCCTGGTTGACGATCTGGAAACCCAACGCCGGGCCATCGCCGATCATGTGGCGAAGAGCATGTCCGCCGAGGGCCTCGACCTGATGTGGCGTTTTCTGGATCTGGCCAGTCCGGTCCTCGGCCGTTGCGATGACAGCAATGGGACGATCAGCGGCATTTTCCAAACCGCCATCGGCGACCTCGGAGAAATCGCGGGGTCAACCAGCACCGACCCGAAACAACTCGGGGATCAGGTTTTCAATGCGCTGACCCGGAACGATTACGGCCAGTTCGATGGCCTGATCCCGGCGCTGAAGCCGGCTCTCGGACACGCGGGACTGGAGCATCTGAAGCAGCGCATGATCGCGCTGTCGGCGGAGCCGGTCCGAAGGCCGGCGGCGAAGGAGCGGCAGGTCATCGGGTGGGGGTCCGGCGGGGAAATCTACGCTGACGATATCGCCGAGCGGTCCCGCGTCAGTACCGTCCGATTGGCGCTCCAGGAGATTGCCGACGCCCAGGGTGATGTCGACGCATTCGTTGCTCAATATGACCAACGGACGAGGAAGGTCCCGAAAATCGCAGCTGAGATCACGCAACGGCTGCTCGCGGCGGGACGCGCCGAGGAGGCGTGGCGCACGATCGAAATGGCCGAACACCGCCAAGGCGGTTGGCCTGATTTTGACTGGGAGGATGCCCGGATCGACGTGCTCGAAGCTCTTGGGCGCGGAGATGAGGCTCAGGCGGCTCGATTGGCGTGCTTCGAGCGATCCCTTTCGGCGCGGCATTTGCGGGACTACCTGAAGCGGCTTCCTGACTTTGATGATTTCGAGGCGGAGGAGCGCGCCCTGGGTCATGCGCAACATTGTGGTGACCTGCTTCAGGCCGTCTTGTTCCTGGTGTCCTGGCCGTCATTGGATAGAGCGGCGCGAGTCGTGATCGAACGAGCGAAGGAGTTGGAGGGCAATCACTATGAGGTTCTGACGTCTGCGGCGGAGGCCCTCACGGGCAAATATCCTCTCGCGGCGACGCTGATGCTGAGAGCGATGATCGATTTCACGCTCACCCGAACCCGATCCAGCCGCTACAGTCACGCCGCTCGTCACCTGCGGACGTGCGAGAGTCTCGCGCCGGCGATTGCGGATTTCGGGATCTTCGAGACACACGACGCGTATGTCAGCAGGCTGCGCGAGCAGCATGGACGGAAGACCGCTTTCTGGAGTCTCGCTTCCTGAAGGGGGATTTGCGGAGTGTCGTCGTTGACACCCCGGCATTCTCGCCCGAAGACGCATCCATATCGTTAATAGCACGAAACATGCCGCGTCTGCCCCGGGAGGCCATCGCGTTTGCGTGTGCCAACGTCCTGTTCGGGCCGACCACGACGGTACAGGGCGGACGCTCCGGCTATACGGCGGGCTCGTTCCGGGCCTGGCCCAGCAGCGCCACGACTTCGGCGGTGGAACGGACGTCGGAGAAGCGCGCCATCATACTCACCAGCGTGGCGTTGTGTTCCTCGTCGGTGAGCGCGGCATTGGCGTCGGAGACCATGACGCACTTGTAATTTATCATCATGGCGTCGCGCGTGGTCGACTCGCAGCACACATTGGTGACGGTTCCGGTGACGATGATCGTATCGATGCCGCGGCGCCGCAGGATCGCGTCCAGATTCGACGAGCCTGGCACGAGGGCGCTGAACCGGTATTTCTGGATCGCGATGTCGTCTGGGCCGACCTCGAGGCCCGACCACAGCTGGTGGCCGTAATGGCCGGATGTGAACGCTTCTTCCATGCGGTTTCCCCAGTCGCCGGTGGCGAAATGGTCGCGCCACACTGACCAGCCGATCGCCGTCTCAGCGTCGAACGTGTGTTTGGTGAAGACGACCAGGCCACCGGCGGCGCGGACGGCCGCGGCGATCGTGTTCACGTTGTCGACGATTTCGCGCGCCACCGGCACTTCCGCCGGCTGGCCCGGCGCCATGAAACCGTTTTGCAGATCGACCACGATCAGCGCCGTGCATTTCGGATCGAGCTGGTCGAACGCGTAGGGTTTGCCCCGCCGCGTCATGACACGTTCGAGGGCCCAATCGGGAATGGCGACTTTATGCATGGACTGCCTCCACTGACATTTCCCGTATGCCCGGCCCATCCAGGCGCCTTGGGTGAACGATAATCGCCGTTCCCGGCGGCGGGCAATAGCGGCGGTCCTATGACCACGCCGTTGGCCACGTGACCGGCGATGTGTTTGCCGTCCGCTACAGCCGCAGTGGGTGGAAACCGGACCTAAGGCCGCCACCAAACGAACCTCCTGCCCAACGGGTGAGCCGGTCCATGAACCCAAGCGTCCCCGGATCGATTTGCGAGCAGCCGCACCGGAGCAATCCGGAAATCGGCGTAACCCAAAATGCCGCTGTGAGTTTACCCTCCGGATCGTCACGCTGCTCATTTGTTCGACCGGGCCTTCAAGGACGGGTGGTCACGCGGATTGTCCCAGCGAATCAGAAGACCACTTTTCAACCATCGCGTGCCGGTATCAGGCCACCTTACGTTCGGCCCATCTCTCACCCGGGATGCTGGATTCCATGAGGTAGATCATTTTGCCGTCCAGATAGACTTCCAGCATGCTCGGACCGTCGAACGCGGGCAGAGGCAAAACCGCGTCTCCATCGGTCCATCGCCGGATCGAAATTCCCTCCGGTTCCACTGTCCACCAACCTTCAGTCAGGTCCGGAGAATCCAGGGGCAGGTCACAGGCGCCGCTCCGATCGCGCAGCACGATACGCGCCACCCGGACACCGAGTTGGCGGCGATCCCCCAGCCAGGGCCGGGCATCGGTTGGTGAACCGGCGCGCGAGACGAGCCGCACCTTGGCCGTGCCGCGCGGCAGAATGAAGGTGATGGGGCCGGCCTGACCTCGGATCGGCCTGATCGGCCGTCCATCGGCGACAAGGTGTAGGTCAGGTTCGGAAGTGGTGCGCGGTTTGGCGACATGCGGTGCCATGGCGATTGCCCGATCCTCCAGGCGCTGCCACACCGGCAGGACGCTCGCGGCATCCCAAACGAAGGGAGCGCATGAATCCATTTCACGCGTGGGATTGCCGGCTTCGAGGGCGAGGTCGGGATGCAGCACCAACGGTGCGCCCGAGTTGGAAAAGAATCCGCGGTTGCCGGTGTCCAGGTAGCTTTCCGCCGGCAACCCTTCCGCTTGCAGCAGCGCGTGCGCGTCCAGTTCGACGTGGAAATATTCGATCGAGCGGTAGGTCGCATCCTGGCGAATGGTCGTGCCGTTAATCAACTGACGCGCGCAAATCAGCACACCGTCGATGAAGATCGCGTGGTCCGGTGAGACGAGCAAATCACGTCGCGGCACGGAATCGGCGACGGCGCCCCGAGCAATACGGATTGGCGCCACCGTCGCCGGCCGGGGATGCGCGGCGAGATCGATCCGCCGCCGGCCCACCCATTTCACCGGCCGCGCCACCTCGACCCCGTCCGACACGGTCACGGCGTGGTCGGAGGTGGTCAGGTGTTCAACCAGCACTTCACCTCGGGTCGTCAGGATGAGGGTCCCGGCGGCGAAGCAAACCGCTCCCGCTTGAACGTTCAGCGAACTGCTGGCGGCCGCGCTCGACGTGACCCCGTCGTTGACCACCCACGAAATGGCGCGGCTGTTATCGGCGCCGCCACCGGTCGGATCGTTTCCGGCGGCGAAGTTGTATGCCACCGAAGCGAGTGCGGTCTGATAGGTCGCGACGCTCGCGACGCCCGTCAGTGTCAGCGTGCCGTTGCTGAAAGAAGGTGTGAGACCACCTGGCGTGCCGACCGTCAGCGTGTCGCCAGTGAGGAACCCGCCGGCCGTCACTGTCGCGCTGTTCAGCGTGGTGCTGTAGATATCGGTGACGGTCAAACCGCTGTCGAGCGTCAACGCGGGGTCGCCGCCCGTGAAGCTTACCGATCCGCTCGCGGTGACCACCGGCAGGCCGTGCACTTTAATCGTGCTTGTCGGGGTGGTGCTGGCGATCACGCCGTCGCTCACGGTCCAACTGACGGTGCGCGTCAGGTTGGCGCCACCGTTGCCGGGGTCCACGGCAGTCGATTTGAACGCGACCGAGTCGAGTACCTGATGATAATGCGCGAGCGTATCGTTGCCACTGAGTGTCAGCGTCTCGCCGGAGAAAGACGCCGTGATACCCGTGCCGGTGGTGGTGGCGGTCAGCGTATCGCCGTCGTTGGCGAAGGTCCCGCCGGTGATCGCGACCGTGGCGCTTGCCAGATTGAAGCCCGAAGGATTCGACACGGAGGCGGACGGTGCGATCGTGACCGCGGAGCCGCCGATGATGGCGTTCACGCTGCCGCTGGCGGAGACCGTTGGGGTCGACTCCAGCGTCAACGCCACGATGGGAGCCGCGACGGCCGCCGTGCCGCCGAACGGCGACGAGAAGATCGTTGTCATCGACGACCCGCCGGTGACGGTTCCGGCATTGACGATCGCCTGGTAGCTTCCACCTGAAATTATATTGCTCCCGGTATATAATACTCCCGTCACCGGGTCGACCGCGAGCGAGATCGGCGTGTTGGCGATTGTTCCGTTGCCCGTGGCCGCTCCGGCGTAGAGCGTGGACGTCGTGCCAATCGATGCCGTCGCGACGGAACCCGATCCGGTTACGGTGACGGGGGCACTGAAAATGTTATTGTTGGCAATGGTGCCCCCATTGAGCGTGGACCAGTAAACGGTGCCGTTATTGAACGCGACACCTTCCAGCCTGGCCCCTTTCGCCGATGTCGTGAGGGCGGTTTCAGTATGACTAACTAAATTCCCAACCCATAACGTACTGACAGAGGAAATGCCTGGGCTGTCGGCGAAAAATACCAGATTGTCCGGAACATCGAGCGCGATTTGAAAAAGCGCATGGGCGGCGCTGGTGAAGCCACTAACGACCTGGACGGGCGTTCCACCGGATTCACTCACCTCGTAGATGCCAATCGAACCGAAGCTTGACGCGTTCAGCGCGTAATAGAGGTTGCCGTTCGGCTGGTCGATCGCGAGACCTTGCACCTGCGTGGTGGTGGTGGGCGTGCTGACAATCTGGGTTAGCGTGCCGCCCGGACTGGCTATCGTGCCCATCCAGATCTTGTCGTAGCTGGCGTTGCTGTTAGTGTCGGTGAAAAAGAACTTCCCGGCGGCCGGATCCACGGCGACGCCGGGGAGCGAAATGACGGTGGTGCCGTTCCCGAAGATTGCCTGGCTCCCGTCAATCAGATCGACCGCCGCCCCAATCGTGGTCGTTCCGCTGACCCCAATCTGGTTGACGCGATTGACCGTGGAAGTCGGTGCGATGTTGCTGACGGAAAAGTACAGCTGGTTGACCGCGGTCGGCAGCACGCCGTTGAAGCTGGTTTGAGTCTGGACGGTAAACGGCGTCGGCGCGGCGATTTGCCCGGTATTGACGTCCAGCGTGAAACTGCCGCCCTGCTCGGCGGCGCCAATCAAGTGCGATGCCGCTGCGATGTTGACGCCACCAGTCGCCGCCGACAATTGGTCGATGAACGCGACGCCCGCGGCGTCCTGGGCTACGTCACAGCCATACAACAGCAAGCCGCCGCCCGGCCCCAACGCCGCGCCGATCAGCGCGAGTTGCGTTTGATATTGGCCAATCGTGCCCGCGTCGAGCTCGGCTGATCCAAGAAACAGCACACCATCGGCGCCATGCGAGACGATGGCGATGGCGGCGAGGTTCCGTGCATTGTGGCTGGCCAGATATCTCGCGATCTGGTCCACGCCGTCCAGGCCCGGATCCAGAACGACTGCCTGGACGCCAGCATTGACCCCGGCCGCCAGACTCTGGGCGTTGGGCACGGAACCGTCGATGAAGACGATTTCCTGAACAGACGATGGTGCGACTGAAACCGGCAGGGGATCGCCCGATAAAGTTAAATCGGCGACGACGGTTTCAAAACCGGTGAACATCGTGTCCGCCACGGCAAGTCCCATCAGGTTGCCGTCCAAACTCCCACTGTCCTGGCCAAGACGGTTCTTACCTTGCCGATCAGTTCGTTCAGGCATCTTTTGTTCCACTTTGTTGACAGTCGACATTGCGTCCGCACGACGCCCCCATCATCGGGACATCCTGGGGGTACCCTTTATCAGAAATTCGAAGGCATATGTCCCGGCTCCGTCCCGAAATACGCCAGGGTCCCGATTCCCTCATAAAACTGGATAAAGCCTCGACAGCTTCACCCGCGTTTCGTCGGTCGGCGCCTGCTGGTCCGGAATGAGCCGATCGAGGCATCGAGACGATACGATGCTGAGCGCGGATGCGGCCCCGCTTGCCCTCGCGAAGGCGAGGATTCAACCAACATCGATGTTTGGAGGTACCGTTCCACTGGAACCGTTCAATTTCGTGCCGCGATGCCTACCGTCGAAATCTATCTGCCCACATGTGGCAGACGGATTACCGGCCGGGCGCGCATGTCAAAGACGAAGGTAACGCGCGCCATTCTGCTTCCATCCGCGCATTCCCTGGGAAACCACGGCAGCGGGACCCCGCCGGGCCGATGCGATGGACCGGCGGTTGACGTCATGCTTGTTTGTTCCAGAACCGGAGAATGGTACCATGCCAGCCCCAAGACGCCCCGTCGCATTCGTCCTGGTTTCAACCGATCACGGCACGATGATTGTCAATCGGTTCGACTACAACCTGGCGGCGCCGAACCAGGGTTGCGGTGTCGGCTTCATGTTGCTGGGCCAATCCAGCTACGAAATGGACGAAGCATCGATGGCCAAGACGCTGCTGGACTCCCGTCGGCGGCATTTTGGCGACGGCGTTGTCGCACTTGACGTCGGCGCGAACATTGGCGTGTTCACCATCGAATGGGCGAAGCATATGACCGACTGGGGGCATGTCGTCTCGATCGAGGCGCAGGAGCGCTTATTTCATGCACTGGCGGGAAATATCGCGATCAACAACTGTTTCAACGCCCAGGCGATTTTCGCGGCCGCGAGCTGTGAGAACGGTCAGATGCTGATGCCGGTCTTAAATTATTTGTCGCCGGCATCCTTTGGCAGCCTGGAACTGCGCAGGCGCGAACAGACGGAACCGATCGGGCAGCCGATCGATTACACCGATGAACGGATGAGGCCCGTGCGCACCGTTTCGATCGACTCGTTGGGCTTGCAACGCCTGGATATGCTAAAGATCGATGTCGAGGGAATGGAGGCCGAGGTGCTCGAGGGCGCCGTCCAGACGATCGCGAACACGCTGCCCATCATGATCGTGGAGAATGTAAAGGCGGATAAAACCGTTATCCAGTCGTATTTAGATCGCTACGGATACAGGACATTCTCGATCGGCATGAATGTGCTGGCGATTCACCAGAATGATCCGACCGCGGAGACGGTGCGGGAATTCTCCGCCCCAGCCGCGTGAGTTCCCTGCCCGCTCCTTCGGCCTCACACTCAATTCCGGCAATTCCCATCTCGCGGGCGATGCCGCGGGCGGCACCAATATCGACTGCCTGGCGTGCAATGTTGAAGGCACACGCATCGCGGCGGGCCGTGGCTTTCGCATCCCCGGCCAATTGCCGGAGCGATTCGGGTCATCGCGGTGGATCGACCATCGCCACGTCGATTGCGCGCGGCAAGCACGAGACTCGTTGTCAGCCCGACGGTCCGCTCCGGGTCGACTCCAGCGGTAGACTCTACCGGCCTGCTACCGCCGATTTGGTTGGTTAGCCGATCTTCGTTTGGCGGTCTGGATCGTTTTCCGGCGGGCGCCCCTGCTTTGACCCGCAGATCCAGGTTGGAGATCCGGCGAACGGCGGCTACCGTCCGAGATAGCTGGCAACCGACACAATGTGGCCCTTGCCAGCCAGGGGGAACCATGACCGGGACGCAAGACGACGCGATCGCCGAACTTCAACGCGCCAATGCGGAACTGCAACGGAAGTTCCAGGCCTCGCGAGCGGAGCGCGACGCAGCGCTGGCCGAGAAGGCCGCGCTGGCCGAAGTGGTGGACGTTATCAACCGCTCTCCCGGCAATCCTGGACCCGTCTTCGATGCAATTCTGGAGAAGGCGCACACTCTGTGCCGGGCCACCACGAACACCTTGCAGCTTTACGATGGAGAGGGGTTTCGCGCGGTTGCGGTTCGAGGATTGCCGGCCCATATCGAAGCGCGGCTTCGGGCTGGCAACGTCGCTACCGCCACCGTGCTTCAACCACTGATCGAAGGACAGAACGTCATTCAGATGGCCGACGCCGCCCAGGCGGGCGGTGGGGCCGCGCGCATCGCGGCCGAACTGGGTGGCACGATAGCTTACCTCGCCGTGGCATTGCGGGCGGAGGGCAGGCTTCTGGGTGCGATTGTCGCAACGCGGCGGGACCTTGGCCCCTTCTCGGAACGCGAATTCGCGCTGCTTGAAAGCTTCGCCGCCCAGGCGGTGATCGCGATGGAGAATGCGCGACTGATCACCGAACAACGGGAGGCGCTGGAACAGCAAACCGCGACCGCCGAGGTGTTGCAGGTCATCAACGCTTCACCCGGTGATTTGGTGCCAGTGTTCGATGCGATACTTGAGAAAGCACACGTTCTCTGCGGCGCGGCACAAGGCAGTCTGCAAATCTATGACGGCGAGCAGTTTCGCGCCTTGGCGGTTCGCGGCATGTCGGAGGAGTTGGAGGCGACTCTACGCCGGGGATTTCGGGTGCCCATGGACGCCGCGATTTCCGCCGATCGTGTCACCCACATCACCGATTTGACCGACGTCGTTGCGCAGCACCCCGACGATCCCGTGATTCGAGCCGGCGCCGAGATCGGTCAGGCGCGCACACTGCTCTCTGTTCCGCTGAACAAGGAAGGCGTTCTCGTTGGACGCATCGTGGCCGCCCGCCTGGAGGTCAGACCGTTTACCGACAAACAAATCACTCTGTTGCAGAACTTCGCCGCGCAGGCGGTGATCGCGATAGAAAACGCGCGGCTGATCAACGAGCAGCGGGAAGCGCTGGAGCAGCAGACCGCAACCGCCGAGGTGTTGCAGGTGATCAACGCCTCGCCCGGCGATCTGGCGCCGGTGTTCGATGCCATCCTGCAAAAGGCGCACACACTTTGCGGCGCAGCGGTCGGAACTTTGGCGACCTTTGACGGTGAGTATTTCCGCGCGGTGGCGACACATGGCTACGGGGAACAGACATCTTCGCTCGTACGCCGGGGTTTCCCTCCCGAAAGCCTTCACCGAGCATTAATCCGTGGCGAACGCCTGATTCACGTCCCTGACGTGAAGACGTACCCCCTCGAGGCGGGCGATGTTAATTCGCGTGCCTGGCTGGAAACCACGGATTTTCGAACATCCCTCATGGTTCCACTCCGCAAGGACAGCAATCTGGTCGGCTTTATCAGCAGCTATCGCCGGGAAGTGCGTTCGTTCTCAGAAAAGGAAATCGCTCTGCTGGAGAACTTCGCGGCGCAAGCGGTGATCGCGATGGAAAACGCGCGACTGATCACCGAGCAACGGGAGGCGCTGGAGCAACAAACCGCGACCGCCGAGGTATTGCGGGTCATCAACGCATCGCCCGGCGACCTGGAGCCGGTGTTTGAGGCAATCGTGGAGAAAGCGCATGCGCTGTGCGACGCCGCTTTTGGCAGCCTGCAACTCTGGGACGGCGAGTTGTTTCGCGGTTTCGCGATGCGCGGGTTCTCCGAACCAATGATGGAGCGGCTGCGGCAAGGCTACAGTCCGTGGCCCAACATGCCGTGCCTGCGCATCGTCGAGGGAGAGCGCGTCGTCCATTGCGCCGATCTCGCCGAGATCGATGACCCCACGGCCCGCGTTGGTGTCGCGCTCGGCGGTGTGCGCACGATCCTTTATGTCGCATTGCGCAAGGACGACGTGCTGCTTGGGCAGATCGTGGCCGCCCGCCAGGAAGTGCGGCCTTTCTCCGAGAAAGAAATAGCGCTCGTGGAGAGCTTCGCGGCCCAGGCCGAGATCGCGATGGAAAACGCGCGGCTCATCACGGAGCAGAGGGAGGCGCTGGAACAGCAGACCGCGACGGCGGAGGTCTTGCAGGTGATCAATGCCTCGCCGGGCAATCTCCAGCCCGTGTTTGATGCAATGCTGGAAAACGCGATGAGACTGTGCGGCGCGGCGTTCGGCGAACTTTATACGTTCGATGGGGAGAACTTCAAGCCCGGGGCAAACCAGGGCATACCCGTCGCCTTTGCAGACTTCCGCATGAGAGTCCCGCTGGCGAATGCGCCGGGATCGATGACCCGGCGCATACTCGACGGAGCCAGTGTCGTGCACATCGCGGACGTGAAGGACGACGAACTCTACCGGATCGGCGAGCCTACCCGCGTCTCCTTGGTCGATATTGGCGGTGCGCGCACAGTGCTTGCCGTGGCTCTGCGGAAGTATGAATTCCTGCTTGGCTTTATCGTGATCTACCGCCAGGAGGTCAGACCGTT
>Ga0193726_1002626_pt1 | contig 11998 bp, 6 predicted proteins | sample H2c1metaG_FD_144928 | JGI IMG/M metagenome (GOLD analysis project Ga0193726, IMG submission 144928) | Soil microbial communities from a riparian zone of the East river system, Colorado, United States - H2c1 | ecosystem: Environmental > Terrestrial > Soil > Riparian zone | place: USA: East River... | reverse complement strand
CGGCGAAGCTCATCGCGACGCGGCCGGCGCTGCCGAACGGACGCAAACGCAGGTCGACACGGAACACATAGCCGTCGACCGTGATCTCGGCGAGCAGCTTGACCAGCTGCTGCGCGACCCGCGCGAAAAAGGCCTCGTTCGCCAGCGGCCGCTCGCCGTCGGTCTGGCCGTTTTCGGCGAAGGCGAGCACCAGATCGATGTCGGAGGAAAAATTCAGTTCGGCTCCGCCGAGCTTGCCGAAGGCGAGCACGACCAGATGCTGGGGCTGGCCCGTTGCGTCGCGCGGCACGCCGTGGCGCGCACCAAGATTGCGTTCGGCAAAGCGCAACGCAAGATCCAGACACGCCTCGGCCAGCGCGCTGGAACCGGCCAGTGTCTGTTCGACCGAGTCCAGGCCGTTCACGTCGCGCCAGATCAGGCGCAGCGCCTCGCGCCGGCGGAAGCGGCGCAGCTCGCGCATCGCAGCGGCTTCGTCGAGTTCGTCGGGCCACGCCGGCCGGCGCGCATCGGCCGCGCGCGGATCGCCCATCAACTCGACCAGCTGACGGCCCAGCAGGGCCGGCTCGCGGCGAAAACTCTCGTAGGCGAAATCACTGGCGAGCAACACACGCTGCAGATGCTCGGCGACGCCGGCGTCGTCATAGAGCGCAACGCCCGCTTCGCGGCAGCGCGCGATCAGATGCGTGTAGCGGTCGTCGGTGAACTCGGCAACAGTCGGCGGCGCGTCCATGGCGCATTTAACGACGAAACGCTGCGATCAAGAAACCCCGCTGCCGCGAAGCGCTGCGTCGTGCTGCCCGGAAATCGGCGAAGAACCAAAAAAGAACCCCGCTTGCGCGGGGTTCGGATGCTTCTTGCGGGCGCTGGATAGCGGCATCAGTGCGCCTGCTTCTGACCGGCAAATCCAGGCGCGCCCTTGGCGTGCGGCTTCGACGTTGCAATCGCGGCAACCGCGTCGCCCGGCGAGGCGAATGCAATCAGGCGGCCGACGATCGCGTCGACCTTCGGCGAACCCAAACCGGTGGTCGCATCCCAACGCGTCAGCGCGGGATAACCGTCGACCTCGACCTCGTTGTTCGTACTGTCGATCTCGAGCACTGAATTGTCGCCGCTGGTGATGTCGTGGAACGACGCGGTGTCTGGCCGATCTGGTAGAACGCCGAATTCAGATAACCCAGGCGACGGCCTGCTGCCTGATCGGCAATCGCAACAATCGCGGCCCACTGCGGCGAACCGGCGCTGGTACCGCCGAACGTGTAGAAGCCGGTCTGGCTCGGCACGCTCGGGAAGCGGGTCCAGTAGGTCAGCACACCATGTGCAATTGCGGCGTTGTAAGCCACGTCCGGAACTCCACGACCCTTGCCCTTCACCAGGCTCTTCTGGAACGCTGGAGCGTCGAAAACGACGCTGACGCCGCCTCCGGTGGCTTCACTGCTGATCAGATCGCAGGCGGTGTCTGCGCATTCCAGTTCGTTCCAGGCAATTTCGCCCTGATAGGTGCCGAAGGCAGGATTCTGTGTCGGATCGCAGCCCAGTGCCGAGAGGCAATAATCTGCCGCATGAAGCTCTGTGCCGCCGACGGCGGAAACGAGCGGGTCGGTCGCCGGATGCGACGCAGCCAGCGTCCAGGACTGTCCGTCGCAGGTCTGCTGCGAAGCGCCCTGGTCTCCCGTCGACGCGAACAGCGTCATGCCTTTCTGCGTTGCATGCGTGAAGGCGCTGTGCCACGCGTTCACGGTGTCCTGGTCGAGGCAACTCTCGTTCTCGCCGAAGCTCATCGAGATCACATCGCCGAGATTATTGTCGATCGCATAGTTCAGCGCGCTCAGGATGTCGCTGTCGGCGCTGGTCTTGGCCAGCACGAGGGCGATCTGCGCGCCCGGAGCGATCGCATGCGCCCACTGTACGTCCAGCGTGATTTCGCCGGCCCAGCCGTTCATGTTGCTGCTGAACTGGTTGTACGGAACCTGTCCGTCCGGAGCAATCTGGGTCAGGTTCAACTGCGGGATGCCGTAGAACGTCGATTGCATCGCCACGTCGTTGACGATCGTCGGGCTCTGGTAGGCATCGATGATGACGATCGTACGACCGGTGCCGTCGTAACCGGCATTGATCAGATTGTCCGTACCGTAGGCATGGCGTATCTGGTACGGGTCGTAGCAAACATCGCCCGGTATAAGCCCGACCTGGCACGTGAACAGGCCATAATCCGGCGCAACAATACCGGCCGGCACGGCCTTCGGGCCGATCGTCAATTGCGGCGAGACGGTATGCGGTGCAGCTGTCGCGTTGAGCGCCAGCGCGGCAAGCGCGGCGAATCCTGCACACGACGAAATTCGTGCAATGTTGCGAACACTCATGTAAATCACCCCTTGAAGGTAATTGGATGCGACGGAGGGAACGGACGCTCGCGCGGCTCGGCTAACACAGCCGGACTGACGGATTCCGTGACGCGGAGCATAACGGCCGCCGCCAACAGGCCAACGAACGACTAACGGTCTTTACATATTTTTGCGTATTTTCGAGACAGACGGGGCAAAAAAAGGCCCACCGCGATTGCTCGCGGCGGGCCGCCCTCCCCACAGATCTTTGTTTCCTTCAGCGGCATACTTTTAAGCGATTCGGCAGCGATTGCCACGTCGCGGCGCAACAAAATCCAGCCTGAACGCCCCAAAAAGCGCAACTGGATACAATCGATCCAACCGAGGTTAGCGATGGATCCTGCACCGCCCACGCCGCCAGAGACCCCTACGGCGGCGCAATCCGCCGACGCGCTGTTCGACGCGGTCTATACGCGGCTCAAGGCCATGGCCGGCCGCCAGTTGGCGCAGGCCCCCTCGCCGGCGTCTCTGGACACAACCGCGCTGGTGCACGAGCTGTACTTGCGCGTCAGCGCGAACCGCGAGCTGGCCTTCGAGCACCCGGCTCAGTTCTTCGCCTATGCCGCGCGCGCGATGCGCCACCTGCTGCGCGACCGCGCGCGCGACCGACTGCGCCAGCGCGCCGGCGGTGGCTGGGTGCGCATGACCCTGACCGGCAGCGATCCGATCGCGATCACCAGCGCCGAGCAGGCCCTGGCGCTGGATGAAGCGCTGGAGCGCCTGGCGCAATCCGACGCGCGCGCCGCCCAGGTCGTCGAGCTGCGCTATTTCGCCGGACTGTCGCTCGAACAGGTCGCCGAAACGCTCGGTTTGACCCGACGCACGATCGATCGCGACTGGCGCTTTGCCCGCGCATTCCTGCACGACCAGCTCGGTTAGGAAGCACTCTGATCTGGCCTGCGCCGACCGGCTACAATCGGCGCACAGGAGCCAAGCCGATGACGGCTACGCCGGACGCGCCCAAGAACCCCGCCGCGCAATCGACCGAGACGTTGTTCGTGGAAGTCTATGCGCGCTTGAAGGCGATGGCGGCGCGGCAGATCGCAAGGACGCCACGCGGTTCGACGCTCGAAACCACGGCGCTGGTGCACGAGCTTTACCTGCGCATGTCCGAGAGCCGCGAGTTGCTGTTCGGGCACCGCGCACAATTCTTCGCCTACGCAGCACGCGCGATGCGCCATCTGCTGGCCGATCGCGCGCGCGATCGGCTGCGCCAGCGCGCCGGCGGCGACTGGCAGCGCGTCACCCTGACCGGATCGAATCAACAGCTGGCGGTCGACAGTGCCGAGCAGGCGCTGGCGCTCGACGCTGCCCTGGACCGCCTCGAACAGACCGACGCGCGCGCGTCACAGGTGCTGGAACTGCATTACTTCGCCGGTCTCACGGCCGAACAGATCGCCGAAACGCTCGAGATGGCGCGCAGCACGGTCGACCGCGACTGGCGCTTCGCACGCGCGTTTCTCAAGGCGGAGATCGGCCAATGACATCGACAACAGCAATGACACATTGCGCCACCGAACGGCGTTATTCACGTTGAGCGTTCTGCCACAGGGGCCTTCGATGCATTCTTCTGCATCGCTACGCGAGTTGTTCGAGTCCGCCGTCGAGCTGGCCGCGGACGCGCGCGCAAGCTTTCTCGACAACCATTGCGCGACAGGCGCGTTGCGTGCGCAGGTCGAACGCCTGCTGGCCGCCGACGCCGAAGGCGATCGACTGTTCGCCGGCGGTGCGCCTGCCGCCGCGGCGGCGATCGGCGATCCCGATGTTGCCGTGGCCATGCCGCCCGGAAGCCGCATCGGCCCGTTCGAACTGGTCGCGGTGCTCGGCGAAGGCGGCTCTTCGACCGTCTTTCGCGCGCGCCGCGAAGCGGCCGGCCTGTACCAGGAGGTCGCGCTCAAGGTGCTGCGGCGCGGCCTGTATTCGCCCGATGCGCAACGCCAATTCAAGCGCGAACGCCAGGCGCTCGCGCAGTTGCGCCATCCCGGGATCGCGCGCCTGATCGAAGGCGGCGTCACGGACGATGGCACGGCCTACATCGCACTCGATCTGGTCGAAGGCAAACCGCTGGTCGAGTACGCGCGCATACACCGGCTCGATCTGCACGCACGGCTCACACTGTTCCTGCAGGTGTGCCGCGCGGTCGAAGCGGCCCACCGCGCCTTGATCGTCCATCGCGACCTGAAACCCTCGAACGTGCTGGTGACCGACGACGCCCAGGTCAAGCTGCTCGACTTCGGCATCGCCAAGCTGCTCGACAACGAAGATGAAACGCGCACCGAAGCGGCCGCGTTCACTCCGGCGTACGCGGCGCCGGAGCAGCGCACCGGTGGCCTGATCACGACCGCGACCGATGTGTACGCGCTCGGCATCCTGCTCGGCGAACTTGTCACCGGGCAGCGCCTGTCCCACTCCGGGCGCACGCCGTCGTCGCATATCACCGGCGAAGAAGCCGTCGGCGTCCTGCCCGCGGCACCGATGATCACGCGGCGGGCGGTGCGCGGCGATCTCGACAACATCGTGCTGAAAGCGATCGAAGCCGAACCTGAGCGACGCTACGCCTCCGCCGGCGCGTTGGCCGACGACGTCGCGCGCATGCTCGAAGGCCGCCCGGTTGCCGCGCATCCGCCGTCGCGCCTGTACCGGATGACGAAGTTCGTGCAACGCCATCGTGGCGCCATCGCGGCGACTGTCGTCAGCCTGCTGGCGCTGCTTGGCGCATTCGGCGTTGCCGTCTGGGAGGCAAAAGTTGCGCGCGAAGCCGAGCGCGGCGCCGTACGCGACGCCGCGCGGGCAAACGCCACCAGGGATTTCCTGATCCGCGTGTTCCGCGCCAGCGATCCGCGCATCGCCCAGGACAAGCCGCGCGGCCAGATCACCGCCAAGGAATTGCTCGACCTCAACGCGCCGCACATTTCCCGGGAATTCGCCGGCGACCCGGACACGCAGATCGAACTGCTCGGCGTCGCCGCATCGATCTATCGCGAACTCGATGATCCGGCACGGTACGAGGACTTGCATCGGCAACAGACGCAGCTTGCGCGCAACGTCTACGGCGAGACACATCCGGCAATCATCGCCGGCTTGCTCGAAGACGTAGACCATGCAAACGATCGCAACGATTATGCGCGCGCAAACGATCTGCTCAAACAGTCCGATGGCCTGATAACGCGTGCCGGCCGCAACGACTCGGTGCTGCGCGCGCGCTGGTATGTACTGCGCAGCATCACGCCGGTGCCGAATGACGAACCTGCCGAAGACGGCGGCGACCACGCGCTCGAAAAAGCGGTGAGTCTTTACGCGAAACACGCGCCGGCGGACGCAGGCTACGTCAAAGCGCTGACGACGTTGGGTTTCCACGCACTCGCCCGCGCGATCGCCGTGACGCAGAAGAGCGGCAGCCGCAACGATGCCTTGCTGCAGCAGTTCGCCTATCCCGGCCTCGGCCAGGCGCGCGAGAGCCGCGGCGATTACGTCGGCGCGCTGGACGCGTATGCCCAGGCCGCCGAACTGGCGCGCAGGACCTATGGCGAAACCCACAGCAGCACCTGGGTTCCGGCGGCCGAGTACGCGTGGCGCCTGCACCGCAACGGCGAGCGAGTCGAGGCGCTCAAATTGTTCGAGCATCTGCTGCAGACCATGCCGGCCGACTGGAGCCGCGATTCCTATGCCGAGTATGCGCGTGAGTTCTATGCCGACCGGCTCGCTGCCGAAGGACGCGCCGCCGAAGCGATTCCGCTGCTCGAAGCGGCGCAGAAGTTCTATCTCGCGCACCCGAGCGTTCCGTATGAACTGCGCCGCAATCGCCTGATTCTCGGCGATGCCTACGACCGCGCCGGGCGCAGCGAGGACGCACGCGCACAGATCAAGGCCTCACTCGACGAACGCATTGCCAGGGATCCGCCGACGCACCGCACCGTGCTCAGCGCGCGCGAACGCTGGGGCCGCTTCCTGCTCGAGCACGGCGACGCCGCCGGCGCCGAAGCGGAATTTCGCGAAGTGCTGGCAACGGCGCAGGACCGGACCCTCGAAGCGATCGCGCTGGCGCATGCCGGCATGGCACGGCTGGCGCTGGCTCGCGGCGACGCTCGACAGGCCATCGCTGCCAACCGCCACGCGATGGAGATTTTCGATCGCGTCACCGGCGTGCGCGACATGCGCAGCCAGCCGTATCTGTGGCTCGTCCAGGCGCAGGCACAGCGCGCCTCGGGCGACGGTGGCGACGCACGCGAATGGGCGCAACGCGCGCTCGACGCCAGCCGCCACTACGATGATCCGGCAGCACCTTCGATCCATGACGCCGAAGCCGCCTTGCAGGCTGCGACGAAGCCCTGACCGCTTCGCCGCGGCGTCCGCTGCGGCATTGAAGCAATCCATAGCCATTCGGCGTTGACCGATACAGCCGACCTCTTCGGCAATACCAGGGGACGCGATGATGCTCACCTTCTTGCGCCAGTTGCCTGCTGCGACAGCTTGCTTCGATCACGCAACATCATGGCGCCGACCGTCGATGCTTCGCATCGTGGCGCTGTTTGGCCTGATTCTTTACGCCAGTGGCGCGCACGCTTTCTGCGACGGCTTCCACCCGGTGCCGGAGTTCTACGTGGGCGACACGAATCCGGCCAGTCCGACCTACGATGTGAAGTGTACGCACAGCGACATCCAGACGGCGATTACTGCGGCAACGTGCAGTTACGGCACCAATATCTTCATCACGCACGAGCACACCTACACCGGTCAGAGCCTGAGCATCCAGGACAGGAACGTCACGCTGATAGGGCGCATTGGCGGCGACAAGTGCGGCCCCGCGATCATCGTCATCTGCGATCCGATCATCGGCTGCGCGCCGCCACCAACCGGACCGCTCGTCATTGTCGGTGGAACCAATAACGCGAGCGTCATTACGATCAATGGCACCAGTCACGTTACCCTGCGCTATCTGGACATAACCAACGTCGGCAACAACGCCAACGGCAACGGCGGCGGCATCGATTTCGACGGCAGCGGCACCCTGACGATCGATACCTCGTGGGTTGGCAACAGTCATGCGACCAATGGCGGCGGCATCTACTTCAACGGCACCGGCGCCGCGACCTCGACCCTGAACGTGCTCGCCCACTCCGACATTTTCAACAACACCGCGGACGGCGACGGCGGCGGTATCCTGGTCGCAGGAAATGCCGTGTTGAACATGCTGGAGCCCGACACGGAGATCAATACCAACCATGCGCTCGGTGGCAATGGAGGCGGCGTTGCCGTGATCGGTCCGGCTACTGCGAACATCGGCTCACCCGGTGTCAGCGGACCCGAAGGACAAATCGGTGTGGTCACCAACAACGACGCGGCTTATGGCGGCGGCCTCGCCGTCCTCGGCGGCAGCAACGACGGCGATTCCGCCACATTGCGCCTTTTTACGACGGATGCTTCGCAACCCGTCGCGATCGTCAGCAACAAAGCGACGAATACCGGCGGCGGCATTTACCTGAAGCCGCATGCGCAAGGCATTCCTTCGATAATTGCCCACGCGAGCGCCTACGCCTGGGACTATCGCATCGAAGACAATATTGCCGCGGAAGGCGCGGCGATCTACGCCGATGTCGACACGAGCTTCGACCAGTCGCTCGCCGGCGATGTCTGGCTCGGCAACACGCTGGCGATCGGCGGCGGCTTTCCGACGTCGCTCGGTGCCGTGGCCTGCACGAATTCCGTAATCTGCAACACGATCAACCTCAACCAAACGACGGATCAGACCTCGGGCTCGATCATCCTGATCCAGGATACCGGCTATCTGGTCGCCAACCGCTTTTCGATGCGCGGCAACAAGGCCGGCAGTGCCATCCACATCGTCGGCGACCAAGTGCTCACCTACCTCTTCAACTGCCTGTTCGCGGAAAATACCACGCAGAACGAGCTGATCTATGTTTCAGGAAGCGACACCCCGACCATTCTCAACTCGTGCACGTTCGCCAACGATGCCATCGGCGGATCGCACGTGATTCATGCCGAGTCGAGCCTGACGCTCACCGACAGCATCATCGACGAAGCCGGCACGCTTGCACTGGACTATTCCGGCAACCCCGCCGATTTGTCGATCAACTACATGTTGGCGAACGACGTCAGCACGCTGCCCGACTCGGCAGGAACCGGAATCGCATTGGGAACTCCGGATTTCGTGGATTTAGCGAACGGCGACTACCACCTGAAGCCCACATCGCTCGGGGTTGATTACGCACCGACGTCAGGCGCCGCCTATGTCAGCAACAGCACCGACCTCGACGGCAACACGCGCAACGTCGACCTGCCGTCGGCGGGCAACGTGTTCGGCAGCCAGGATCTGGGTGCCTACGAAGTGCAGAACCTGTTCCGCGAGTGCGGCACGAAGGACTCGATCTACTGCGACGGCTTCGAGCATTGATGACGCAGACGACTTCGGCTGATTCCCCGGTGTCCTGTTCCGCAAGTAACGCGAAGAAATTCCGGATGGATTTCGCTGCGGAGACAAGGCGCGAGGAGGAGGCGTAGTGGGGCTACGGTGACGACGAGCAACGCCGGATCGCGGCGAAAGACGCCGGAATTATTTGATGGTACTTGCGGAACAGGACACTAGAGCGTGCCTGCCATCGCCGCGATCGACCGGGCGCCGGCTGCAGCGCAGACGGTGCCCGGAAGCCCCTCCGCAGCGACTGAGCCTTCCTGAGGGCGAGTAGTACCCCTGGATTGCCACCACGCACGTCCAGCGGATGTCGCAAATCGGCGCCTTTCGGCGCTATATGTAGCGGGGTCACTGGGAAAAGGCGCGTGCGATGAACCGTCTTTCGTTTTCGGCCGCGCGTTTTCGCCCGGCGGCGATCGCTGTCCTGGCGTTGTGCCCGTGCGCCGGCTACTCCTACATCGTCACGGTCGGCACGCCGGCGCAGCCGGATGGATCGTGCGATTGCGGCACAATCCAGTGCGCTTTCGACCTTGCCGCCGCCGAAGGCGGATTCCACGAAGTACGCCTGACCGACACGCTGAGCTACTTCGACGAAAATGACTCGATAACGCTGAACGCCGACGACGTGCTCGCGCTCGACGGTGGCTTTGCGGACTGCGATCCGAACACCGTCTCGATCGGCATGACCCGCGTCGGCGGCAGCCGCGACGACGGCGGCGGCACGCGCGCGCCGGTGTTCACGTTCAACGGTTACGGCGAGGTCTACATCTCGAATCTGCATATCACCGAAGGTGACGCCTACGGCAGCAGCCCGTTCGACCTGCGTCGCGGCGGTGGCATTCGCAGCCAGGGATTCGTCAACATTCATGACAGCGAGATCGACCTTTGCAAAGCCGATCTGGGCGGTGGCATCTACGCCGAAGGCGGGCTGTATATCGGAGAAAATGTACTGATCCACGACAACACGGCGGTCTACAACGGCGGCGGCGTCGTCGTGGCTGGACCCGGCTTGACCATGGAATCGCCGGGCAGCGCGATTTATGCCAACGCCGCTCTCGGAACCACGTTCAACGGACTCGACACCGGCTTCGGCGGCGGCCTTTATCTGACCGGCGCCGACAACACGGTGAACCTGTCGGAGATCAGCGCCGCCGGACCGGACAACTCTCCGGCTGACGGCATCGCCGACGGAGCGATCCACGACAACACGGCGAAGTACGGCGGCGGTGTCGCAGTCATCGGCAGCGAGGCGGATTATGCCGGCAACACGACACTCAAGCTGATCAGCACGCTGGCGTACGCACCGACGGCGATCAACAACAATATCGCCAGCATTCATGGTGGCGGCGTCTACCTCAAGAGCGCTGTCGCTTTCGACAGCATCCACCAAGGCGATCTGGTTGCCGGCAATTTCGCGCACATCGACGGCAATACCGCTGCGGACGGCGCGGCGGTCTACATCGACTACACCTCGTCGTTCGGTTATCACTACGGCGCGTCGATGTCGATGGACAAGGGCAGCATTTCGGGAAACACGAGCACGAACGCCAGCGGCAGCATCGTCCGCGCCGCCGACGACTGCGGCCTGACCCTGAACCGCGTGCAGGCAGTCGGCAATGCCGGCGCACCGTTCGTGCACAGCAATGGCCGCGTGATCATCCAGAACGCGTTGATCGCGGGCAATGAGAGCCCCGGCACATTGCTGTTGAGCAGCGGCGGCGATGCGAGTGACTATCTCAATGTGTTCGACAGCACGCTCGCCGGCAATTCGCTCGGCGGCAACTCCGTCGTCGGCACGACCACGGATTTCCAGTTGCTGCGCTCGATCCTGGACGCGCCCGGCATTACGTCGGTCGAAAATGCCGGCGGCAGCGTCACGGCGCAATACGTGGTTACCAGCGAACGAATCTCTCTCGACGGCGGCAACACGCCCTACGTCATCGAGGCGGCACCACGCTTCGTCGATCCCGTCGACGGCGACTTCACGCTGCGCGCCGCCTCGCTTGCCGTCGACTTCAGTCCGGCTGTCGGCGGCCTGGATCTCGCTGGTGCGCCACGCGACGTAAATTTGCCCTTCAAGGCAAATTTTTATGGCCCGCGCGACCTGGGCGCGTACGAACGCCAGGCACTGCAACCGCTCGTGATCAACGGCGATTTCGCCGGCGACCTGCGCGTCTGGGACGCACTGTCCGCTTTTGCCGAATGGACTGGCGACGATCATGCCGCGAGCGGCGCGAGCGGTTCGCTACATATCGGCATCAAGGACGCCCTTCCAGGCAACTCGGTCGTGGTCGGTTCGCAATGCATCCACCTGCCCGGACCGGGCCGCTATAGTCTCAATGGCTGGACTCATCGCGGCGCATCGACCGGTCACGGCGGCGACTCGGGACGATTAACCTGGGCTTATCGCCGTGCCGGCGGCGAAGCCTGCACCGACGGCGCGGCCGATGGCGCGGGGCAGCTGGCGCTCGGCAACAGTGCAAGCTGGACGCAGGCCGCGGCGCCGGCCACGATCGATGTGCCGGCGACGGACTGGACCTTCACCAGTTCGATCACCGTGTCCGTCGTTGCGGTCGACGGCAACGCGCTGGAGGCTCCCGGCGTATCGGTCTGGTTCGATGACATCACCCTCGATGTCGCGTCGCTCAACGACCTGATCTTCGCCGACGGCTTCGACTGACAGCCTCTGCCTTCGTCCGTCATTGTATAGCCCGCTGCCCACGACCGCCGCGCCGATCCGCGTGATCTTGAAGCGCGCGGGCCCTGCTCAAGCCGCGCGCGCGTGGCTTTTTTCGACGATTGCCTGCGCTGCCCATTCACCGCTTTCGACGCCGCCTTCCATGAAACCCTGGTTGTCGAAGGCGCAATGCTCGCCGCTTTCCGGCCTTTTGCCAGGCCGCACGGACATGGCGCCGTCGCTCAGCGCCGCGTGCGCGCGGCGAGCCGCTGTTGCGCCTCGGTCAGCCATTTGTGCGCGTCGGTGCGGCGGCTGTCGGTCTCGGGAAAGACGCGATCCCACTGCGGCAGCCACTCCGCGTAGAACGCGATCGTGTCCTCGTCGCGACGCTGTGACGCGAGCGTCTCGCCGAGATCCCAGGCAACCTTGACGGTGTTGATGTGGCCCGCCGGCAGGGCCTTGCGCGACTGCTCCAGAATCCTGCGGCGCAATTTTTCGGCGTCGGCGAAT
>Ga0193726_1002625_pt1 | contig 12000 bp, 13 predicted proteins | sample H2c1metaG_FD_144928 | JGI IMG/M metagenome (GOLD analysis project Ga0193726, IMG submission 144928) | Soil microbial communities from a riparian zone of the East river system, Colorado, United States - H2c1 | ecosystem: Environmental > Terrestrial > Soil > Riparian zone | place: USA: East River... | reverse complement strand
ATACTCTATGCCTTTGAAGTGAATCTTACTTCAAGAGCAAGTTTTAAACAACGGGCGCTCTTCTTTTTACAAGGGAAATTATAATTCCACTCAGAATGATACAGCAGATGCCACTCCACGAAACAATCCCTGGAAAAGGATCACCAAGGATTAAACCAATGAATACGGAAAAAATAATGTTGGAATAACCAAACACAGAGACAATTCCGGCTTTATCTGCTCCGTAGGCCTTTGTCACGAAATATTGGCCGAATAATGCAGCCAGTCCCAGGCATGAAAGATATAGCCATTCAATTCCGTGTGGCCATTTCCATTGAATAAAGAAAAAAGTGTCATGAGGGATGTGTGCCAGTTGCCCCGTGATCATAAATAAAGAGGGAATTAATATTCCACAAAAAATAAAAGAAGAAACGATGACCCTTGCATCATAATAAGGGGCCAGCCTGCCAAGTGTTATATAGGCAACCGCAGAAACAATTCCTGAAAGAAGGCCCACTGCATGATAGTACCAGGGATAATGCATATTTGGTTTATATACCAGGAGCATTCCCACAAAACCAATGATGACAGCAAGCATCACAGCCGGCCCATGGTATTCTTTAAAAAACAAAAATGAAAACAGTGCAATGAAGACGGCAGATGTAAGGTTGTAAGTCATTGCAGTACTCAGGGGCAGATGCAAAACACAATACAACAAGGTGTATAAGGCGATAGTGCCCATAAGGCCGCGAAAAATAAGCCAGTGAAATTTTCCGCCCCTGTTCACCGGGGGTTTTATTATAAAAACGATTGCGAGTCCAATAGCCCCCACCAGGTTTCGAAAAAAAACCAGTTGGCCTGCATTAAAATTTCCTTTTAACAATTTTGCGGACCCGCCCATAAGCGAAAAGCCCATTGCCGCAAGGACCATAAAAAAAATTCCTTTGTATCTATGGTGGGTGCTCATTTGATCTTTACCAATCGCTCCACCGCGGCTTCCAGCGTTTCGTTCTTTTTTGCAAAGCAAAACCGAACCACCTTATTGTCGGTCCCGGATTTGTAGAAAACAGAAACAGGAATAGTGGTGACGCCATACTCTTTCGTGATCCTAATTGAAAATTCTCTATCATTTTCATCGCTTATGCGATCATACTTTCCACAAATAAAATAGCTTCCCCTGCTATCCAGCAATTCAAATTTTGTACCAGCCATAAGCTCAATAAAAAGATCCCTTTTCTTTTGCATAAAAGATGGAAGCGATAAATAAGAGTCTTTGTTGGATAAATATTTTGAAAGGGCGACCTGTGATGGTGTATGGCAACTAAAACAATTAAATTGATGGATCTTTCTGAACTCACTCATTAATTCGGGCGAAGAAATACAATAGCCCAACTTCCACCCGGTGCAGTGGTAAACCTTCCCAAAAGAAAAACAAACAAAACTTCTCTCCATTAGATCAGGATAACGAAGCATGGATTGATGAGGAATATTGTCAAAGATCAAATGCTCATACACCTCATCACTGCAAATAAAAATATTTGTACCCCTTACAATGGACCGGAGTTGATCCATATCCTCTTCCAGCAAAACCGACCCCGTAGGATTATGCGGAGAGTTGAGCATGATCATTTTTGTTTTTGGAGAGATCTTTTTTCTTACTTCGTTCCAATCAATTTTATATTCTGGAAATTTCAGGTTTATCAGTATTGGAATAGCTCCATTTACCTCCACATTTGGAATGTAACTATCATAAGCTGGTTCAAAAATGATCACCTCATCGCCCGGTTGTAGAACTGTTGTAAGCGCAGTATAAATTGCATAAGTGCCGCCCGGCGTTATGGTTATTTGTGTATCAGGGTTTACCACTGAATTATATAAAGAAAAGATTTTTTCACTCAAGGCTTCGCGCAACGGTGGGTAGCCCTGCATTGGAACATACTGGTTAAATCCACTCCTCATGGCCTCATTCACCAGGGATACCAATTCCTCGCTCATAAGATAGTCTGGAAACCCTTGTCCAAGGTTGACAGCGTTATGTTTTGTTGCCAGTGTACTCATCACGGTAAAGATGGTTGTGCCGACTGAAGGAAGTTTTGAATGAATATTCAAATGAGTGGATTTTTCACAAAGGTATTCCTTCGTTAAAATGAAAATTAATAAATGTACGAATGGAGCTACGGGAAATTTTGCCCGGGCCTTTAACTTTTTTTCTTTGATGAAGTTTTTGAAACAAGATCGTAGGAATGATCGATCCAGTCTTTTAATAATTTTGAAGGTACTGATCCATCAACTGTGATAGTATTCCAATGTTTCTTGTTCATGTGATAGCCGGGCAACACTGAGGCATACTGCTCCCTGAGCTCAATGGCCAGGTCCGGGTCACACTTCACATTGAAGCTTAGTTGTTCTTCATCAAGGCTGGTAAGGAGAAATATTTTTCCATTTATTTTATATACCAATGTATCCGGTCCAAAGGGAAGGGTTTCTTCCACGCCAGGTTTGCTTAAACAATATTCACGAAGAGATTCAATATTCATTTTCCGCAGAACAAATTAATAATGATCCGTGATTCAGGTAAGGATTGCCGTGGCTTCGATTTCGATTAAATAATCAGGCTCGATGAGTGCGCTCACTTCCACCATGGTGTTGCAGGGCTTTATGTTTTTAAAGAATTCACTATGGGCCCTTCCATATTCCTGCCATTTTGAGATGTCAGTAACAAACATTCTTACCCTAACGATGTCCTTCATTTCGGCGCCAGCCCGTTCCAAAACGGCTTTCATTTTTTCGTAAATGAATTTTGTTTGTGTGTAAGGGTCATTTTTACCAACCACATTTCCATCATCACCGCTTGCTACTGTCCCGGTAACTTCAATAACATTGCCCACTTTTACCGCCCGGCTGTATCCAACAATGTCTTCCCATTTTGAACCTGATGAATAATTAGTGCGTTCCATATTTATACTTTTAACATGAGTATATACATTAGTTTTTTAGTTCTACATTCCCTGCTTTGATCAGGGGCTCCCCATTCATTCGTAAAAGAACCTGGGCCACCGTTAACACATCTTTCTGGCAATAGACTATGATTCGCTCGAGGTTTTTTTCCTTCCAATAAACTTCATGGACCCGGCTCCCATCAATATCATCCTTAGGAGTTGGAATGCCCAGGGCGTGTGCCAGGAGATTGAGGGAAGTGTAATTTTTATAATCCCCGAATTTCCACATATCAAGCGTATCCAGGTGAGGAACTTCCCAGGGTCTCTTCCCGTGAAGGTGTAAAATTTCCGGGAGGGAGATGTGATTTATGATAAGTCTTCTACAGAGATAGGGGAAATCAAATTCTTTCCCGTTATGTGCGCAGAGTTGTTTGTTTCCATCGCTGCACCATTTGTTCAGCATTTCGCAAAACTGGTACAACAGCATTTTTTCATCATGGCCGCAAAAAGACTTAATCACTAACTTTTTTTCTTCTCCGCTTCCTTGAATTACACCACAGCTGATACAAATAATTTTTCCGAATTCCGCATAGATGCCTGCGCGGGCATAAATACTCTTTGATGTTTCTGTTTCTTTATTCCGGATCAAAAAAGAAGCTTTATGATCCCATAAAACCTTCCATTCCTCTGGCAGATTTTCATGGCCATCGTGTTGAGGAACTGTTTCTATATCGAGAAAAAGAATATTATTGAATTGAATTGACATAGAATAAATATAACGCGAAGTGGACCTGGAAACACCTGCAAGATAGAAAATCGGGGACGCTTGCTCAGTCGTTGAAGTGATCATCCATCGCACTTTTCAAATCAGAGATACTTATCCCCGGCCGCTTTCTTTACTTCCGCAACATAATCCTTGATCTCCTGTTCTTTTTCTTTTCTGCAAATAAGCAAAGCGTCTTTTGTATCGACAACGATAAAATTTTCCAGTCCCTGTAAAACAACCAATTTTGTATCTGGCACATGCACCATACATTTTTTGGCATCAATGACGATCACTTTTTTCCCGGCGATCGCATTTCCCAGTGAGTCTTTTTCGATGTTTTCCCAGGCACTGTTCCATGTGCCAAGATCGCTCCATCCAAAGGAGGCAGGGATCACATAAACGTTATCCGCTTTTTCCATGATGCCGAAGTCTATCGAGATATTTGAGCACTGAGGATAAATATCATTTATAACGGCAGTTTCTTCATCCGTATTGAACTTGTCTTTTTCCGCTGCAAATACCTCATACATTTCCGGCAAATATCTCTCGAATGCGGTTAAGATATTTTTCACTTTCCAGAAAAAGATACCAGCATTCCACAAAAAATCGCCGCTTGCTATAAAGGTTTTGGCCAGGTCGATGTTGGGTTTTTCGGTAAAAGTCTTAACCTTAAAAATGCCAGGACCTGCCTCAACAGTATCATGTTGAATGTAGCCATAGCCTGTGTTTGGGTGAGTCGGTTTTACGCCAAGGGTTACAAAAGCATTCAAATGATCCACAAATTCCAGGGCGCGATGAGTTGTTTTTACAAACTCATCTGTTTCTAATACAAGGTGATCGGAAGGAGCCGCAACCAAACATGCTTTTGGATCTTTGCTGATCAGTTTAAAAGAAATATAAGCAATGCACGGTGCCGTGTTTTTCCGGTATGGCTCGTTCAGGATATTTTCATCCGCGATATCGGGCAATTGTTTTTTTACAAGGGCTGTATATTCATTTGAGGTAACGACATAAATGTTTTCTTTTGCCACGACCTTACTATACCTCTCAAAAGTTTGTTGGATCAGTGTTTTTCCGGTTCCCAGGATGTCCAGGAATTGTTTTGGATAATTGGTCCGGCTCATGGGCCAGAACCGGCTACCAATTCCTCCTGCCATGATCGCTACATAATGATGTTTATTCATATCGCTATCCCGTCTGTTTATTTAAATAAACCCTTCCCTTAATAAATCATGAAGGTGAATCATTCCAAGGTATTTTCCTTCTTTTACAATAAGAAGTTGCGTTATCTCATGCTTTCGCATCATTTCCATTGCGTTTACAGCCAGTATATCAGGGTCAATGATCTTAGGCTCTGTGGTCATGATTTCTTTTGCTGTGATATTTTCAGAAACTGTATTTTTTTCCAGCATTCTTCTCAGGTCACCATCAGTAATAATTCCAAGCAGCGTTTCTTTTTCGTTTACCACTGCCGTGGCGCCCAATCTTTTTTTAGTTATTTCAACAATGATTTGCTTTAGTGATTGATCGGGCTGGACTGAAGGTTTTTCATTTACAGTATAAATGTCAGATACCCGCAAGTACAATTTTTTTCCAAGCATACCACCTGGATGAAATTTTGCAAAGTCCTCCGAACTGAAGCCTCTTAGTTCCATCAGGCATACCGCTAAAGCATCTCCCATTACCAATTGTGCGGTGGTACTCGTTGTAGGAGAAAGATTATTCGGGCATGCCTCCTGTTCTACGGTGGTATTAAGAATGATGTCTGATTGCTTGGCAAGGTAAGAGTCTATATTACCTACCATTCCTATCAGTGCGTTTCCAAAATTTTTTATCAAAGGGATCAGGACTTTTATTTCCGGGCTGCTTCCACTTTTGCTGATGATCATCACCACATCTTCCTGTTGAACGATCCCGAGATCACCATGAATAGCATCTGCAGCGTGCATGAATACCGAAGGAGTGCCTGTAGAGTTTAGGGTGGATACAATTTTTTGGGCGATCATGCCACTTTTACCAATTCCACTTATGACAACCCGGCCCTTGCAGGACGCAATTACTTTGACCGCTTTTTCAAGATCATCATTCACAAAAGCAACAAGGCCCTGGATGGACCGGGCTTCCATTTCTATAGTACGTAATGCTGATTGTTTAATGGAAGACGACATGTTTTGCGGTTAACCGATTGACTTGCATCAATGGAGGCGCAAATTTATGGGTTTTAAAAGGAATAGCCTGCGCCGGGAGGCAGAACCTAAATTTTAACCTTTGAGCAATTGAGAAAAGAGGATTGCTTTGTAAATTCGCCGTCTTGTCATTCGCGTGAATCAAGCTGGAATGGTGTTCTAAAGGAGTGCAATAGACTTCAAGCAATTTTTTACCTCTTTTTGAAGATTGGTATCATTAACAATTTCACCTGGTTGGCGCAATGGATTGGCTAAATGTGTACAATTCGATTTTATACCCTAATGAAACGGAAAAAAAATCAGTATCTTAAATAAAAGCCTAGTGGGAACAAGCAAAAAAATGGCGACAACAACCGTAAAGAAACCTGCCGGAAAGAAAATTCCTGAAAAGAAAAAAACGGAGCTTCATAAAGCGCTTCAGGAGCATTTTGGATTTGATAAATTCAAAGGAAACCAGGAGAAGATCATAGAATCTGTGCTGGCGGGGCACGATACTTTTGTTATTATGCCAACGGGAGGCGGCAAGAGTCTTTGTTATCAATTGCCGGCTATGGTGAGCGAGGGCCTGGCCATTATCGTAAGCCCGTTGATCGCCCTGATGAAGAACCAGGTGGATCTTGTCCGAAGCTATAGCAGCAAGGATGATGTGGCCCATTTTCTTAATTCAACACTTACAAAAAAGGAGATCAGGGAGATTCATAGTGATCTACAAACTGGCAAAACAAAAATGTTGTACGTGGCTCCTGAAACGTTGACCAAACAGGAGAATCTCGACATCTTCAGCGATCTTAAAATTTCATTTTTTGCTGTTGATGAGGCCCATTGCATCTCTGAATGGGGACATGACTTCCGGCCCGAGTACAGAAGATTGAGGGAAATGATGATCCAAATAAACCCGGATGTCCCTGTAATTGCATTAACCGCTACAGCCACCCCTAAAGTTCAAAGTGATATCATTAAGAACCTCGATCTGCACGAGCCTAAAATATACACTAGTTCGTTTAACAGGCCCAACCTTTATTACGAGATACAACCTAAGATCAGTAAGGAACAGACATTAAAAAGCCTGGTAAAATTTATCAGTCTGAACATGGGCAAGAGTGGAATTATTTATACAACAAATAGAAAAACCACCGAAGAACTTGCTGAAATACTGCAAAAAAACGATATCAAGGCAGTTGCATACCATGCGGGCATTGATGGCAAAATAAGGACCGAAAGACAAGATCAGTTCCTGAATGAGGATGTACAGGTGATGGTGGCAACCATTGCTTTTGGAATGGGTATCGATAAACCTGATATCCGGTTTGTGATACATTATAATATTCCCAAGAGCATAGAAAATTACTACCAGGAAACCGGCCGTGCAGGGCGTGATGGAATGGAGGGGAAATGTATCCTTTATTATTCTCATAAAGATGTGTCAAAGCTTGAGCACCTGATGAGAGATAAACCTCTTAGCGAAAGAGAAGTTGGGGCGCAGCTCATCCATGAGACCGTTGCTTTTGCCGAAAGTGGTGTTTGCCGTAGAAAAACCTTGCTGGGATATTTCGGTGAAGAATATGAAAATGAGAATTGTGGGTTTTGTGATAATTGCAAGCATCCAAAGGAAAAGATAGAAGCAAAAGAACATGCAGTTCGTGCATTAAAAGTGATAAAAGCGCTTGACGAACGGTTTGCGTCAGAGTATGTGTCCAATATTCTGATTGGAAAGCTGACGCCACAGATGCAAATGTTCCGCCACGATGAGCTGGAAGTATATGCAAGTGGTAATGAACAGCCGGCTCATTTTTGGGGTTGTCTTTTGCGCCAGATGTTGCTGGAGAATTTGCTGAGCAAGGATATTGAAGAATATGGTGTACTTAAGATAACGAAGAAGGGAGAAGACTTTTTCAAGAAGCCGAGATCGTTAAAGATTGTTCTTAATAATCTTTATGAGGACGCGAATGAAGATGACGATGAAGCTAGTGAAGCGGTGGCTGGATCTGCTGCAGATGAAAAGCTACTTGAAATGCTGAAAGATATACGGCAAAAAGAAGCAAAAAAGAAGAAGCTACCTCCGTTTGTGATCTTTCTTGAATCTTCTTTGCAGGATATGGCAACGATGTATCCGAGAAATATTGCGGAACTGGAAAAATGCCAGGGTGTAAGTAAAGGGAAAGCATTTCGATATGGAAAACCATTTGTCGAATTGATCGCTGAATATGTGGAACAAAATGGAATTGAAAGGCCGGATGATTTTGTGATGAAGAGCCTTGTGAATAAGAGTGGGCTGAAAGTTTATATTATACAACAGGCGGACAAAAAAATTCCATTGGAAACTATAGCAAAAAACAGGGATATGAAGCTTGATGAACTGCTGGAAGAAATGGAAACCATTACGGCCAGCGGCACTAAGCTGAACCTGGATTATGCCATTGAGCAGATGATCGATGAAGATGAACAGTTGGAGATCCTGGAATATTTCAAGAATTGCGAAACCTCCTCTTTACAGGTGGCGCTGGATGAATTATCAGACTTTAACTGGGAGCAGCTGAAAATAATGCGCATAAAATTTTTGGCCCAGTACGGCATGTAAATCAGCATTATATTTTAGATTTTAGTTTGATAGCCTTATTTTTGCCACCCTTATTTGGTGAGGAATCAGATAAGGTTTTGGTGCGGTAGCTCAGTTGGTAGAGCAAAGGACTGAAAATCCTTGTGTCGGCGGTTCGATCCCGCCCCACACCACAGATAACCCTGTAATATATTGATTTACAGGGTTTTTAAATTTATCCACATCAAAGTGTAAGGTTTGGTGTAAGGAAAGAGGATGAATGGCATGCTAGTTAAAACGTTTGTAATGAATAAAAGGCATTTTTTAATTTACTACGACCACCGGACAAAAGAAATTACAAAAACAATCCCACGAACTTGGGCAAAGGCAAACCAGGCACATTTCCCCCGCCATACATTTATTGGCACTAACCATCCTACTGATGAGAAGATTGAAAAATACCTTAAGAAACATTACGGCTTCAAAAAAGAAATACACAGGGATTTTATAGTAACCTACAATTTTAGCCAAACTATTACACAGGTAAATGGGCTGAATTTTATTCTATAAAAGTTAAACTCTTTTTAGGTTTGCAGTTCATTATCAAGTTTCAATTGATAATAGCTTTTATGGATTGCGGGTACATTTGCCCGAAAAATCATTAAAGGTTATTGTCCCAATCTGAACGTTCAGAATATTGTCAACATCAGGAACGAATCCCATAGTCCGTATAAGTGCAAAAACTCTAATTGTGGCATTAGGAAACTTCTCAGCAAGGCGGGAGGCTCCAGCTATAGAAGTTCTTCCTAGAGTCAGTACGTCGTCAATTAAAGTAATATTTTCCGTTGGGACATAGTTTTCTACGCTCATGCTATCATACTGCTCTTGTACAGACGGCCTCTTATCGGCACTATAATAAAGGGATGACTTTCTGATTGCTTCAGTTCGGATTAAGCATGGTGCAATAGCTCCAAGTTGGAGTGAAGCTAAGAGTTTGCAAATTTCAAGTGCTGGCCATAAATCGGTGCCTCTAATTGGAGAACTTCGAGGTGCTGGAATAAGCGTTATATCTTCGTTCAAAAAGGGTGAAAGTATCTGTTTGTTTTCACTAGTTATTTCGGAAATTCTCTTCCTGAAGGTTTCAATTCGCCCTGCTTTTATAGTATTTGTAACCTTTCTGGATTTTGAACTTACATCAGAGTTTCCCCTGGGAGAGTATTGAAGTAAGGCCGCATAATCAACCGAACTAAGCATATGCTAATCTAGCTGTAACATTTGGAATATCGTACAATATTTCAGGTAGTAATTCGCATGTGAGCTCCTGGGCTCCATATTTCAACATTTCTTTAGGCCAGGTTAGCTCGTTTTTATCAACAACACTTTTCATGATAAAGACGAGTCTGCCTAAGCGAAGGGCTTCCCAACCTTGATGCCTTGTGCCGCTTGTTTCAGATGCTTCGACAATTATAGTAGCGTCGCTTATTAAGGCCATTGTCCTATTTCTCATTGGGAAATTTTCCTTCTTTGTCGGGTAGCCAATCTGGAATTGGGAAACGGCAAGATGATTTTCCTTTATCTTTTTAAGAAGATCTGCATTTTTTGCCGGATAGGCCTTGTCCAGAGGAGTCCCTAAAACCGCAATGGTTTTGCCATGATTATTTATTGCGGTTAAATGTCCTACACTATCAATACCCTCTGCTAATCCACTTACCACAGTAATTCCGTTCTGTACTAGAACACTTGTTAAGCATTCTGCATCCTTTATACCTTGTTCACTTGGCTTCCGTGAACCAACTATGCTAACTTTCAAACCAGAATACAATAGTGATTCGTCACCTTCAATAAAGAGGTCTTTCGGTGCGAACTTCTTTTCAAAATCTGTAAAAGTTCCGAAAAAGGCTTGGTAATTAAAGGTACTCATAGTTCCAGTCATTAAATATCATCTAATCCACTAGCCAATGGACGTGGTGGAATTGCTCCATTCTTGTCTTCGTACCGTTTGATATAGCTCATGATACTTCTGTTATAAATCTCCACCTGGGGAACTCCCGTTAAATATGCCAAATCCTTGACTTTTTCAAAGGTGACATTGTCAAGTTTGAAGTTAACAGGTTTCTTAACTGCAATAATACCACCATTATTTTTGTTAGTCTTAGCCATCTATGAGAGAATCTCTCAAAGATATAGCAAGTTTAACTATATAGTATGTTGAACATTTTAGATAGCTTAACTATCTGACTAGCTTTACTTTCTATATAGTTTGACTATACTGCAAGTTATGATAGCTTAGCTAGCCAAAAAGTTTCTATTATCCACAAATGTGCATTTCTATCAAATGTACTAAAATTATTAGTAATAATGTGCAAAAAAAGTTAGTAATTGCTTATACGTAAGAATGCTATTGGAGTGCTTTGAGATACAAATTTCATAAACATAATCAGATCTTATCGGCTGGTGGCTCATTGTCAAATTCCTGATCAGTAATATCCTTCACCGATCCACCACAGAACCATCCATTGTGCTCCACCCAGCCAATAAATTTATCCATTATTGAATCCCTGGTTTCGTTATCTGGTACGTTAAGCACCATATCAATTTCGATTTCCTTCATGATGTTACAGTAGGTCAGTTGGGATTAATGTCAACAATCTATTTCTTAATTCATGTATCATTGCTTCATATCCCTCCTTATTTGGTAAGTATTTTAGTGCTCTGTGATGAATCAAATCACTGGGAATGTCCTGTATGGACTGGGTAATAGGAATAACCGTCTTACCTAATGTATGTGCAATTCCAATTTCGTAAAAAACATTGGGATTTTTTTCAGTTACATCTGCAATTACGACTTCGCATGTAAAGATTAACTCAAAAATATCTTGAATAAAGGTTGAGTTTTCCCAAATATCGTCTGCTCTTTTGCATTCTAAATTTATTTCTGTACACAAAGTCTTTATTATCTCAAACGTTTTTATTTGCTTAAAAGGCAACATCACTGCTACCAATCTATTGTTTTGCATTTTGTTTGGAACTGTGAAAACTTGTGGTGAAAATGTAATGGTCTTTTTTGGGGCATCATGGTAAGCAGTAGAAATAAAATCTGTGACCATTGGGGTTGAGTACTTAGCAGAAATATAACTCTTGATCTCCTGGAGATTTTTTGGATCTTTTCTCACAATCTTTGTCAATACGGGCAAAATGCAACTTTCATAATCATCATCCTTAAAGGTTAAACTGCGCAGCAATCTGGGGTGACCTATAATTATATCGGTAACATCAAAAATATAGCCTATTTCAAGCCAATCAGTGTGCGTAAATTGCTTGACAATTTGATTCTTAAGTTCCACTATTTCCTTTCCTTGTTCATTAATCATGTAACTGCAACTGTTTTTTAAATGGTTAATCTTTAAAAGAGTTTTGCTTTTATAGGCGTTCCATCATGATGGATAATACATAAAAAGAACAGAGAGATTAAAAGGCATAATATTTTCCTGGTGTTTATGGTGGATTGAATTTAATTAAATTTTTAGTTTTGTCTATTAACTTTTGATTTTGATGTGACAATTACTTCCTGCAATGATCCTTCCTGGTCACTGT
>Ga0193726_1002624_pt1 | contig 12000 bp, 7 predicted proteins | sample H2c1metaG_FD_144928 | JGI IMG/M metagenome (GOLD analysis project Ga0193726, IMG submission 144928) | Soil microbial communities from a riparian zone of the East river system, Colorado, United States - H2c1 | ecosystem: Environmental > Terrestrial > Soil > Riparian zone | place: USA: East River... | reverse complement strand
CGAAACTCAGCGCGGCCGGCTCTGCCTTCAACACCGTATTCGTCGCCACGGAGCACGGCTCCGTGTATGCCTTCGATTCGGACTCGGGTGCCGTCTTGTGGCACGTGTCGCTGCTGGCGAGCGGGGAATCGCCGAGCGATACGCGCGGCTGCAATCAGGTCACTCCCGAAATCGGCATCACCTCGACGCCGGTCATCGATCGCACTGCCGGCCCCAATGGCACCATGTACGTCGTCGCCATGTCCATCGACAAAGCATCGAACTATCATCAACGCCTGCATGCGCTGGACGTGTCGACCGGCGCGGAGCTGCTGAACGGCCCGGTTGAAATCACAGCCTCCTTCCCTGCCACGGGCACCGCGACGTCCTCCTTCGATCCCAAGAGCTACGAGGAACGCGCCGCCTTGCTGCTGGTCAACGGCGCGATCTACACCAGCTGGACCTCGCATTGCGATGACACGCCGTACGGAGGCTGGATCATCGCCTTTGCGCAGACCACATTGGCGCGCACGGCCGTACTCAACGTTGCGGCAAACAGCTCCGCGGGACCTGCGATTTGGATGGCGGGCGGCGGCCCGGCTGCCGATGCGTCGGGCAATATCTACGTGCTTTCCGCGAATGGTGCCTTCGAAACAACCATGGATGCCGGCGGCTTTCCCACCGGAAAGGATTTCGGCAACTCGTTCCTCAAGATTTCGAGCGCCGTCGCAGGACTGAACGTGCTCGACTACTTCGCCATGTTCAACGAGGTGGCCGAGTCCAACGCGGACCTGGACCTGGGGTCCGGAGGCGAAATGCTGCTGCCGGACTTGACCGACTCCGCCCACGCCGTGCGGCACCTCATGGTCGGCGCCGGCAAGGATGGCAACATCTATGTGGTGGATCGCGACGCGATGGGCAAGTTCACGGCCGGCAGCAACAAGAACTATCAAACGCTCAGCGGCGTGCTGCCGGGAGGCATTTGGTCGACCCCGGCCTATTTCAACGGCACCGTGTACTACGGCGATGTATCCGGAACCTTGAAGGCGTTCAGCGTTGCGAACGCCATGCTCTCCGCATCGCCGCAGTCTCAGTCAGGCACGCAATTCACCTACCCCGGAACCGCGCCGAGCGTTTCCGCCAACGTAACGGCGAACGCCATCGTCTGGGCGCACGAGAACACGGCTCCGGCGGTACTGCACGCGTATGACGCCGGCAATCTCGCTCATGAGCTGTACAACAGCAATATGGCTGCCAGCGCGCGCGATCAGTTCGGTGCGGGGAACAAGTACATCACGCCGACCGTGGCCGATGGCAAGGTCTTCGTGGGCACCACCAATGCGGTCGCGGTGTTCGGACTGCTGCACTAGCGCGCAGCCGCGCGAAATCCTTACTGCATCACCGAGGTTTCCTCGGCAATCATTTGTTCGAGGCGCTGCAAATCCGGAATCAAAGGCGTCTCGTTCACCATGCGCACCTGGCAGATCACGGGCGAGCGCTCAGGAAAGCTGCGCGACGGATCCGGCCGCACGACATCGGCATTGACCCGCACCAGCTGCGGAAAGCCTTGCGTGAGCATGCCGAAATAGCCGGCTTTGATCTGGCTGCCCGCGGCATGAAAAATGACGATGCGGGTTCGGGTGGAAATGCTGGGCAGCGGCTGCCCGAACGCGCCTTCGAAGGAGACGATCGGCACATTGCGCCCGCTCCAACTCACGACCCCGACATACCATGGGGGCGCGTTGGTCATTTCCGCGGGCGCCTGATAGCCGATGACCTCGGCAACGCAGGCGCGCGGCACGATCAATCGCTCTCCCGCCAGAGGTACCAGCAAGCTATACAGTTCATCGCGCAGTTCCGACATTGGTCTAGCGAACCGCGGCGCTGCGGCGATTGACCAGCGGTTCGATGGCGTCGAGCAGCTGGCTCTCCTGATACGGCTTGCCGAGATAGTCATCGACGCCGAGTTCGATCGCCCGCGCGCGGTGCTTTTCACTGACTCGCGAGGTGATCATCACGATCGGTATTTGCTTCAGGCGCGGGTCGTTGCGCACGTGCGCCGCCACTTCATAGCCGTCCATGCGCGGCATCTCGATATCCAGCAAGATGATGTCCGGCAGATTCTCCTGCAGCAGCGACACGGCATCGACGCCGTCCTTCGCGGTCAGCACGCGCATGCCGTTGCGTTCGAGCAGGCGCTGGGTCACGCGGCGCACGGTGATCGAGTCGTCCACGACCAACGCAAAAGTGCGCCGATCGCGTTGATCGATCACCACCGTTTCGGTGGGCCGCGCGCGCCATTCCGAGCGCACCAAGGAACCCATGTCCAGAATGAGGACGATGCGGCCGTCGCCTAAAATCGTCGCGCCGGCAATGCCGCGAATGGCCGATATCTGCGGCCCCAGCGATTTGACCACTATTTCCCGGCTGCCGACCAATTCGTCGGTGACCAGCGCCGTGGAGTGTTCGCCCGCGCGGATCAGCACCACCGACATCGATACGTCGGAATCGGGCAGCCGCGTCGCTCCCAAGCCTACGAACGCGCCCAAGTGCTGGAAGCGGTATTTCTGGCCGCCGTATTCGAACAGAGGCGCATCCTTGCCCAAATGCCGCGCCACGATGTTTCGCGGCAATCGCACCACGCCTTCCACGGTCGCCAGCGGCAGCGCGTAGGTCTCCTCCGCGACGCGCACGATCAGCGCCTGGCTGATCGCCAGCGTGAACGGCAGGCGAATCGTGAATCGCGATCCCTTGCCGTAGGTCGAGTCGATGAACAATCCGCCGCCCAGCTTTTTGACTTCGGTCGCAACGACATCCATGCCGACGCCGCGGCCCGCCGCCTGCGTGACATGCCCGGCGGTGCTGAATCCCGGCTCCAAAATCAGCTGCACCGCTTCTTCATCGGTGAGCTTCGCATGCGCGTCGATCAGACCGAGCGCCACGGCCTTTTCCCGGATCAGTTTGACGTTGATTCCGGCGCCATCGTCCGCCACCACGATGACGATTTCCGCGCCGTCGCGCTCCAGACTGATGGAAATTCGGCCGACATCCGGCTTGCCGAGCAGGGCGCGCCGGTCCGGCGGTTCGATGCCATGCACGACCGAGTTGCGCAGCATGTGTTCCAGCGGCGCGACCATGCGCTCGAGCATCTGGCGATCCAGTTCGGCGGCGGCGCCCTGCACCGCGAGCTCCGCCCGCTTGCCGGTGTCGTTGGCGGCCTGGCGCACCAACCGCGTCAAGCGCTGCACGTGACGCTGGAAGGGAACCATGCGCGTGCGCATCAGGCTGTTCTGCAATTCGGTGATGACCCGCGCTTGCTGAGTCAACAGACTCTGCGCCTCGCGAGTCAATGTCTCGAGCAGCCCCTGGATGCTGGCCACGTCGCCCGACGTTTCTGCGAGGGCGCGCGAAAATTGCTGCAGGGCCGAGTAGCGGTCCAATTCGAGCGGGTCGAAATCATCTCTGCGCGGCTCGACATCCTGATGCCGGTGCAACACTTGCGCTTCGGTTTCGATCTCCAGTCCGCGCAACTGCTCTTTGAGGCGCGTCACCGTGCGCGCCAATTCCGCGAGGTTGAAATCGATTGAATTGACCTGCTGATCGAGGCGGGCGCGGAAAATGCTCACTTCGCCGGCGTTGTTGAGCATGGTGTCGAGCAGGTCCGCGTCGACCCGCGCCATTTCCACACGCTCCACCGGTGGCGCTTCACGGCCGGGCAGCACCGGCGCGCTGCTCAATTCGAGACTCGAAGATTCCTCGCCTGCGGCCGCCGCTTCCGGCGGGATCTCCGCCGCGGGCGAACGCGCAACGGGCGGCGTTGCGGGCGCATGCACTGCCGCGGGCATGGGCGCCGGCTTCGGCTGCGTCGCCGCCGGCGGCGCTGCAGAGACGCTTGGCTGAGGCGCGGCGGGTGAGTGCGCGGCGGCGGATTGTCCCGATGCCGATTGATTCGCAAGCCCGCGAATTTGCGCGATCAGCTCGCGCGCGCCCTGCGGCAGTGAGCCGGCGCTCACCAGGTCGCGCATGCGCGACAGTTCATCCAGGCTGGCCTGCATCACCGCTTGCGCATGATCGTCCGCCGCCACGGTGCCGCCATCGATGAGCAGCACCAGCGTCTCGAGTTCATGGCTCAAATCGCCCATGGCGGCGACGCCCGCCATTCGCGCCCCGCCCTTCAGCGTGTGCAGCTGACGCTGCAGCTCGGCGACCGGCTGTTTGTCGTTGCGATCCTTGTTCCAAACGGTGAGCGAGCCTTGCGCTGCCTCCAGCAGCTCGGTTGCCTCTTCGCTGTAGATATTGGCGATCTCGTGATCGAATTCTTCGACCGGCGGCGGCTCGGCCTGCACCGCGGGTTTCGCGGCAAGCGGCGCAGCTGCCGGCGGCGCCGCGGCCGGGGGCGCGGGCGGCGCAGTGGACTGGGGCGCGGGCGGAACGATGACCAGCGCCGGCACCATCGCCGAGGCGCTGGTGTCGCGCGCCGCGCTGGCGATCATCGCATCCACTTCGGCTTCCAGACTGCGCAGCCGCGCCAGCAGCGCGGGCTGATCGGCGAAAAATCCCGTCGATTCGTTGATGTGCGAGAGCACTTCTTCGATGGAGCGCACCGCCTGTTCGAGCGTCGCAAGACCTGCATCCGACAGGCCGTGGCCGCTGTCGAAGACCTTGCGCATGACAAGGTTCAGCGGCTCGGTGATGCGAATGCCGTGGCGTGCCTCCGCCATTTTCGAACTGCCGCTCAGCGTATGGATCGCGCGATAAACCGACTCCGGAAGATCGTGCGGCGCGGGCATGCCGCTGCGCTTGCGCAGGTAGGCGCGAATCTCGGTCAAATGACTCGACGTCTCCTTGGCATAAATGTCGTGCAGCATCGCGTCCATGGCCGGCTTCGGGGCCGCAACTGTGCTGGTGCCGCCCCAACTCGCGGTTGCGCTGTTGGCATCGGATCCGGCGCGGTCTTCCGGCGCCACGTTGGCCTTGGCCTGCTCGGGATCGCGGCCATCGGCGTAGGCGAAGGCGCGGGTCATCAGCGTCTCGATGGGTGCCGAGCCGGCACGCCCGGTTTCCAGCTGTTCCACCAACTGCGGCAGGGCGGCAACCGAATTGCGCAGCAGCGCCATCATTCCCGGCGTTCGCGTCAGGGTCTTGTCGATGATTCGGTTGAGCAGATTTTCTATCGACCAGGCGAATTCCGCGATCGAGCGGGCGCCTACCATGCGGCCGCTGCCCTTCAGGGTGTGAAAACTGCGCCGCATCGAGGACAGCGCTTCCAAATCCATCGGGTTTTGATCCCACAACGGGAAAGACTTTTGCACCGAAGCGATTTCTTCCTTGGCTTCTTCGATGAACAACTCGACGAATTGCGGATCCACCGCCTCTGGCTCGGGCACGACGATCAGCGGATTCGTGGCCGCGTGAGCGCGCTTGGTGCGTTCCATGGCAATGGTGTCCGCCGGATCCAGCTTCATCGTCTTGGCGGCTTCGCTGCTGGTGAGACTCAAGTTCGGCACGCGCGCCAACGCCTCGTCATCCGCCAGCGTCTTCAGGCACATCTCGGCGTTGTCCAGCATGTACCAGGGATCGGTGCGTCCGTTCTGCAGCGTCTCCATGTAGTACTCGATGCTGACGATGGCATCGGCCACCCGCTCCAGGCGGACCGGATCCGGCGGCGGCGCCCCCGGTTCGATCAGCTTGCGAACCTGCGCGCCGACGGCATCCATCAGTTCCACCGCGCGGCTCTTGCCAAGCATGAGCAGTCCGGCCGTTATGCCGCGCAACAGCTGCGGCACATTGTCGAGGCCCTGGGCCGAGAATTCGTTGGGCTTCTGCACCGCGGTCGATACCGCTTCCTTGATGCGCGCCAGGTTGACGATGCACTCGCGCAGCACCGCTTCGCTGACCTGTCTGAATTCGTGATCCTGATCGGGCGGTGCCTGCGCGGCCGATTGATCGGACGGCACCGGCAGTATCAATCGCACCAGCTGATCGTCGAGGCTGTCTTCGACGGATAGCAGCACGCCGGCAACTCTCACCAAGGAGTCTTCGGACGGCGGCTTGCCGTCTTGAACGATCTGCGCGAGGGCTTGGATCTCATCCTGGACGCGCTGGCGCAATTCGCCCAAGCCCAGCACGCCGAGGGTGTCGCTGATTTTCTTCAGCAACTCGAGCTGCGGCAGCAGATCGGCGCTTTGACCGCCGCCGCGGCGCACGAAGATATCGAGGACATCCTTGACCTTCGACAGATCCTCTTTGATGGCCGCCGCGACGGTGCGCATCAATTTGACGCTGGGCGCCGACAGGCTCTCGCGCTCTTGCTCGATGGTGTCGTCCACCGGCAGCAGCTCGGCAAGCTTGAAGGAGGCGCGCACCGCGGAAATCCGCCCGCCGCTCGTCGTCGCGCGCGCGACGTAGTACAGCAGATTGTTCAGCAGGTCGATGGGCGGGTCTTCGCAGTAGCGTGCCTCGCCCAGTTCGTACAGTGCTTTGATTTGACGATCGGCCTGGCCCAGCAAGCGCTTCAGGGTGGCGCTGCCCTCCAAGCCGTTGGCGCGAACCGCCTCGAGTATCGCGCCGGTGACCCACCACAGCTGGAATACGGGTTGGGTGGTCGCGACCTGTTCCAGCTTTTCGGTCACCTTCGCCAGAATCTCCAGATTCTGCACGGTGCGCTCGCCGCGGATGTATCCCAGCAGCCCGATCTGGAATCTTGGCCGCAAACGCCGCGCCCATTGCGACACCGAAATCGACTGCTCGCCCTGAGTCAGGGATTGCGGCGCGGCGTTCTGGTCGGATTTGAGGTTGAGCAGCAACAGCGTGCCTTCGGAGAGCAGCGGACTGCCGCGCACCGAGCGCAAATCATTGAGCAACGGCAGCAGCACCAACGCCAGGTCCCGGCCGCCCGACAGCACGCGCTCCAAATAAGTGGGTAGTTGCACCATGGCGCGCATCAGGGCGTCGAGACCGTCTATCTGGCGCTTCTGGTCGTTGCCCGAACTCAGCAGGTAGCGTGTGACGTGCTCCATCTCCTCCGCGAGCAAGGCCGCGCCGTAGACCTCGACCAGGCGCAGCACGCCATGTGCCGAGTGCAGCTGATCGGCGCATTTTTCCAGCAATTCACGCTGGTCGGGCCGCTCCGCATATGCCTCGAGCGAGGCGCGCGCGTCGTTCAGGGTTGCCGCGAGTTCCTTGGCGACAATGTGCAGGGTTTGGGAACTGATGTCGGTCATGCCGGAACCGTCGGGAGCCTAAGCTCCGATGCCGCTCGCCTTGCGCATTTTTCCGGCGTTGGCCGGAGCGGCAGGCTCGCTCAGAGCCGGCAGCTTGGCCGATGTCGCGCCGGCACCGTTGCCGTAGTCGGGAAGGCGGAAGCCCGCCACTGATTTGCGCAACTGCGCCGACAGCGCCGCCAGTTTGGCGATCGAGGTGGAGGTCGCCGTCGACCCTTCCGCCGTTTGCGATGAAATTTCGCGCACGACTTGCATGTTCTTCGAAATATTGCCGGATACCGCCGCTTGCTGCCGCGCGCTGGCGGAGATGTTCTGCACCAGGCTCGCAATCTGATTGGAAACCTGTTCGATTTCCTCGAGCGCGGCGCCGGCGTTCTCCGCGAGCAATGCGCCGCCGACCACGTCCGTGGTGCTGCGCTCCATGGACACCACCGCCTCGTTGGTATCGGTTTGAATCGTGCGCACCAGCACCTCGATCTGCTTGGTCGCATTGGCGGCGCGCTCCGCCAAGCGTTGCACTTCGTCGGCGACCACCGCGAAGCCGCGGCCCGCTTCGCCCGCCATGGATGCCTGGATCGAGGCATTGAGCGCCAAAATATTGGTTTGCTCGGCGATGTCGTTGATCAATTCCACGATGTTGCCGATTTCCTGGGAGCTCTCGCCCAGCCGCTTGATGCGCTTGCTGGTCTCTTGAATGGTCTCGCGGATTGCATTCATGCCGTCGATCGTGCGCCGTACCGCATCGCCGCCCTTGTGCGCCACATCGACCGAATGCCGCGCGACGTCCGAACATCGCTCGGAATTCCCGGATACCTCTTCGATCGAAGCCGCCATGTCGGCCATCGATTCGCTGGCCGCGGATATCTGCCGCGATTGCGCGCTGCTCGCCTTTGCCATGTGTGCCGCAGCACCTTGGGTCTGCTTCGCGGCGCCGTCCAGTTGAATGGCGCTGTCGTTGATGGTCGTGACCAGTTCGCGCAGCGCTTCGATGGCATAGTTGATCGAGTCGGCGATCGCGCCGGTGATATCTTCGGTCACCGTCGCCTGCACCGTCAGGTCGCCGTCCGCCAAGCTCGACAGCTCATCCAGCAAGCGCATGATGGCCTCCTGGTTGCGCTCATTCTCGCGCACCCGAAGTTCATTGCTGCGCCGCTTGTCGGCGGTTTTCGAATAGGTCACCGCCAACGCGCCCAGCAGCAGCGCCGCCAGCGTCAGCAGCGCCAATATCCAGAGCTTGTAATTTCCGCCGCTCTCGGCGCGCGGGGCCGCGCTTCCCAGCTGGGTCGCAAGCGTGCCGGCAACCGCCGGCAATGCGCGCGCCGCGGTCTGCGCCCTCGCCAGCGCGTCGGCTGCGCCGATCGCCTTGCGAACGCTGTTGGTGTATTGCTGATTGCGTTGCACCACGGTTTTCAGCCGTTGCTCCGGATCAGCCCCGGTGACTTTCTGGATGGCGATGCCGGATTCCTCGCCGGATAGGCCACGGATCACTTGGTTGAGAAATTCCAGGCTGTCCGCGAGACGTTGGGCGCTCGGGCCGGCATCGCTGACCCCGGAACTCAAGCCGTTTAAATCCTGCTGAATGCGCTGCACCGTGAGTTCGAAGCGTTCCAGATAGCGGCTCATGCCTTCGAGTTTCTGCGCGCCGACCGAGCTGCCCAGATCGCCGAGTTCGGACAGCAGTTTGGGCGCCAATTCGCGCACCTCCTGATTGGACCCTTGGATGGCCTCGACAGCGGGCCGGGCTTCCAGCACTGCAGTGACGCCCTCGTTCAGCTTGTTCCAAGCGGCAGCATCGCCGGCGCCGGACGTGCCGCTGCGCAGATTCTTGAGGCGGGCTGAGCTCTTGGCGAGCGAATCGAAAGCGCTCGATTCGCCGCGCAGCGCATTTTGGGCTTCGAAGGGCATGCGCTGGATCACCAGCGACATCTGTTCGCCGGGCGCGGCGACCGGCGAGGCGCCGCGAGTCAGGGCGGTCAGGACCGCCGCAATGATCAGGCAAAGCACGACGAGCCCCGCCAAAATGGGCAGCAGCATGAGATTGGGTGATTTCTCGATTCGCCTTGTCGTCATTTTTCTATCCACAACCTAACTTGCTGCCTGCAGGAAGCTCTGGCTCTCCACCAAACTCTTCAAGCTCAACACCGGCCAAACTTCGCCGCCGCGCCTGAAGGCGCCGGCCAGATAGCTATCGCAGCGGATCACGGTCGGCGGCGCTTCCGCGCTGAATTCCGATTCCGCAAAACGCCGAAATCCCAGTACTTCATCGACCATCAATCCAGCCGGGATATCCCGGTGATTCACCACCACGATGCGCGCGTTGCGCCCCGCGGCAGTCGCGCCGCTGCCCAAGAACTGCCGCAAATCCAACATCGGCATGAGCGCCCCGCGCACATTCGCAAGTCCCTTGACCCAACTCTTGGCGCCGGGAATGCGGGTAACCACGGCCGGATACCCCAAAACCTCGCGTGTCTCCTCGCGGGCAACCAGAAAAGTCTCGCCGCCCATGCGAAACGCCACGCCCACCCACTCCTGCCCCGCCTCCGCTTCGGCAACGCTGTTCGCCGCCACCGTGCGGCTGCGTTTCTCCAATTCCTTGAGCAATTCGAATGGCCGGTCGCGCAAGCCGCGCAGGCTCGTGTCCGACCCGCTAGTCGTACTCGTCATGTGGCCAGTGCGGCCTGCGCCTTCTCGACCAGCGCCTGGGCAGACACGGGCTTGACCAAATAGTCCACGGCGCCCTGCCGCAGGCCCCAGACGCGATCGGTCTCCTGGCCCTTGGTGGTCACCATGATGATGGGGATCAAGCTGGTCTCGGGATCGTTGATCAGCATGCGCGTGGCCTGATAGCCGTTGACTCCGGGCATGACGATATCCATGAAGATGAGGTCCGGCTTCATTTCCTTCGCTTTGCGCACGCCCTCTTCGCCGTTTTCGGCGGCGGCCGTCTTGAACCCGTGCTTTTCCAGCGCCTTTTGCATGACGAATACCTCGGTGGGTGAATCGTCAACGATAAGAATTAATGCCATCGCGTATTCTCCGTCATTTCCCGACGTGAGCTTCGATCGCTCCCAACAATTCGTCTTTGGTGAACGGCTTCGTCAAGTAATGTTCCGACCCTACGATGCGGCCGCGGGCCCGGTCGAAAAGTCCATCTTTGCTCGACAGCATGATCACCGGAATTTGCTTGAAGACCTTGTTGTGCTTGATCAGGGAACAGGTCTGGTATCCATCGAGGCGAGGCATCATGATGTCCACGAACACGATGTCTGGCTGATGGTCGGCAATCTTGGATAGGGCGTCGAAACCGTCGACGGCCGTGAACACTTCACAGCCCTCCTTGGTGAGGAGTGTTTCAGCGGTTCGGCGAATGGTCTTGCTGTCATCGATCACGAGAACCTTGAGGCCCGTGAGTTTAGGCTTGCCGCTGGTGATCATGCTCTCCATGACTTGCGTAGGTGCTGGAATCTTGTGGCTTTTTAACATATCCAGGCCGCGCAAGCCACGGTACGGGGTCGACATTTCGAGGCATGCGCGCCTAAACAACGGTGGCCTGGTTCACAGTTTTCCCAAGAGGGCAGTGGCTTTTGCCGCTTGCGCTAGACTGCAGCAATGAGCATGTCGTCTCGAGTCCGTCTGGTCGTGGTCATGGACCCCATCGGAGCGATCAAGCCGGCGAAGGACACCACCTTGGGCCTTTTGCTGGCCGCGCAAGCGCGTGGCTGGGAGCTTCACTACGCCGAGCAGAAAGACCTATGGCTGCGCGATGGGGTCGCGTGGGGCCGCCTGGCGCCCCTCGAAGTAAAGGACGATTTACACAGCTGGTTCAGCTTGGGCCAGTCGACGGCTGCCCGGCTGGGTGAATTCGACGTGATCCTGATGCGCAAGGATCCGCCTTTCGACACCGAATACATCTACAGCACCTACATTCTCGAGCGCGCGCAGCTGCAAGGCGCGCATGTCTACAATCGGCCGCAAGGGTTGCGCGATATCAATGAAAAGGTCTATACCGCCTGGTTTCCCGAGTGCTGCGCCCCCACGCTGATCACCCGCGACATGCATGACATGGGCGAGTTCCTGAGCGAGCACGGCAAGGCCGTATGCAAGCCCCTCGATGGCATGGGCGGCAAGTCCATATTCGTGCTCGAGCACGGCGACAAGAACCGCAACGTCGTGTTCGAAACGCTCACCAACTATGGCAGCCGCTACGCCATCGTGCAGCGCTACCTGCCCGAAATCGTCGCCACGGGCGACAACCGCATCATTTTGGTCGACGGTGAGCCGGTGCCCTTTGCGTTGAGCCGTATTCCGCTGCCCGAAGACAACCGCGGCAATCTGGCCGCGGGCGCGCGCGCCGAAAGCCGTGCGCTCAATGACCGCGACCGATGGCTGTGCGCGCAGATCGGCCCTAAGCTGCGTGAGGCGGGAATGATGTTCGTCGGGCTCGACGTCATCGGCGACTACGTCACCGAGATCAACGTCACGAGTCCGACAGGCATCCGCGAACTAAAGAAGAAGCATGGGGTCGACATTGGTGCGCTGCTGGTATCCGCAATCGAAAGGAATTTGGGCGCCGCGTGACTTCCGAGACGCTGCAAACCGCTGACTCGCTGCAAACCGGCGACGTGCTGCGCGCGGGCCTGCCGCCTGCCAATGACCGCATGCTGACCACCTGTTTCCTGGCGGCGCTGCTGCACGGAATCATCATCCTCGGCGTGACCTTCAGTTCGACCAGCAGCAGCTCGAGCGATTCAGGGGCCCCCGGCCTCGAGGTGGTGCTCGTGAATGAGCGGGCGCCGAG
>Ga0193726_1002623_pt1 | contig 12001 bp, 12 predicted proteins | sample H2c1metaG_FD_144928 | JGI IMG/M metagenome (GOLD analysis project Ga0193726, IMG submission 144928) | Soil microbial communities from a riparian zone of the East river system, Colorado, United States - H2c1 | ecosystem: Environmental > Terrestrial > Soil > Riparian zone | place: USA: East River... | reverse complement strand
ACCCCACAGATGCGCCCTCATTCCGGGAGCGATCTCGCGGATCACCGGCTCGGCAACCAGGTGAAATTCCTTCACGCCGCCGCGCATACGCCACGGCAGTGTCCAACCGTTCAGGGTGGCCACGCCACGATACGGGCGTCCGTTGGGCGGGACGAGCGGCGGTTGCATGACGGCCGAATCGGTTGACATAATTTCGGGGAGCGCCGCGAGAGCGCTTTTGGCGACAGCGCCGGCCGCCACCGCGAGCCCGGCGCCCTTGAAGAATGTTCGTCTTGAAAGCATACGTTTTCCCGTGAGCGTTACGATGCGGAATTGCCGAGCAGGGAGCCATTGCTGAGGAGGGCGCCGTCCAGCCGCGACTTGGCGATCCAGAAATCGCGAACGCTCTGAATGTAGCCATCGACGCTGATCACCTGCTCGCGCGCGTCGGACAGCAATTCGAAAATGCTGATGAGCGATGCGTTGTAGCGCAGCAGATTTTGCCGGGCGATGGCCTTGCGCAGGGGCAGCACCTCATCCCGCTGGCGCTGCGCCAGCTCAAAAGCCGCCCGATAGCCGGCGTAGGCCAGTCTTATCTGGGAGCGTGCCTCGATCGCCGCTTGTGTAAAGCGATCGACGGCCTGCGCATAGATGGCTTCGGATTTTTTGACCCGGGCGGCGCCGCTGTCGAATATCGGAACCTCCAACGTGACCGTGTATCCCCGCTCGTAGGGCTCCTCGCGCGAGCCCTGCCGCACGCGCTCTGCGCCGACCTCGAGCACATTGACGAAGCGCGTGCTTTTGGTGAGCCCGAGACTCTTGCCAAGCTCATCGATGTGCATACGCATCAATTGCAGATCGAGACGCTCCTGCAAGACCGCGCGCTCGACATCGGGAAGACTATCGAGGCTGGCGGGCAACTCCGGCAGGGTCTCGGCGAGCTGCAGAGCCGGCTGACCGCTTTGCGGCGCAGGCAAACCCAACAGCCCCATCAACTTTTCGCGCGCAGATTCCTCGGCGAGCCGCGCGCGCGTCAGGTTTTGCACGGCGTCGGTGTAAAAACCCTGTTCGCGGGCTTGGTCAAGACGGTTCCAGTTGCCCGCCGACACCATCCTTTGCGCCAGCTCAGCGCCGGTTTCGGCGGCGATGCGGACTTGTTGCAGATAGTTGCGGGACTCGCGCGCGGCAACCGCCGCATAAAAGGCCTCGCGGGTATCCTTGGCCAACTGCGCCACACGCTGCACACTCAAGTTTTGCGTTTGTGCAAAGCGCCGCTTCTCGATGTCGTGGGCATACGGCATCGTCAGCAGCGAAAGCACATTGAAACTCAGCGTCTCCTCGATGTCGTACTGTCCCGCTGCGGCGGCATGGCGCAGGTCGAATCGGGGATTCGGCAGGCGGCCCGCTTGCACCAGCGCGGCCTCGGAAATTCCCAATTCCTCAAAGGCCGCCTGCAGCATGCGGTTGTTGAGCAAGGCAATTTGCACGGCGTCTTCCACGGACAAGGGGTGTGCCAGAAGTCCGGTCACCCGAGTGTCCACCTCGGCCTGGGCGTGCGCGGAGCGCGGCCACTTGACCTCCTTGCCCAGCTGCGCGCGCGTCGCGGTCGCCACCGCATCGAAACCGCCGTCCTTCGTAAAACCGGCGCAGCCGCCAAGGCCAAGCGCGGCAAGCATCATCAACAACAGAGGTGCGTGTCTCATATGTCCTCGTCAATCGTCAGTGCGGAAAATCAGCGCGAATTGCGCCAAAAATCAGCCGACGAAACGCGGAGGACGATCGAGGCGGTCGAGAGCAATGGCCGGTGGCGAGGAGCGCACCGGCAGGAGGGCGCCGGCGTTTACCGGCCGTGGCGGAATCCAGGCCAGGGGCACCACGGAAATCGCCGCCGCACAGCAGCAGGTGCCGCAATGGTGGTGCAGTTGCACGGCGCCCGCATCGTGCGCGCAGTGCTGCAACGCCGTGGCGGACGCGGTGGCTGGTGTCGCGTCGAACGATTCGCAACTCCAAGCCGACGCAAATCCCTGCAGCGGCATGATCAATGCCAGCAGCAGCGCGAGCTTCATCGTTCGAGTCCGGAGCGGTCTCATGGCAGGGCAAAACATACCACAGGCCGGGAAGAATGCGCGTGAACTGTGCCCAACTGGCGCTACACTTCCGGTCCAGGCCCACATACGGCGAGGTTTTTACATGCGTGCACTGCAAATCTTAGGCGCGATATTGATTTTGGGGGGACTGTTCGTGCTCATCAAATCACCGTCCTATTCGAGCGATAAGAGCCTGCTCAAAATTGGGGATGTGGAAGCCAAGGTCTCGCAGCAGCATGCGATTCCGCCGTGGGCCGGCGGCGCGGGCGTCGTCGTCGGTGTGATTCTCATCGTGGTCGGTGCACGCAAGCCGTAAGCTATTGACGGGACTGGGGTGGGGAGTCCCTATGTGCGATAGTGAACATACTAGGCGGTGAACCGGGCGTATAATGCCGATAACGGAGGCGTGAAGATCAGGATGGTCTGCGGCGAAGTTAAATTCTCCCTGGAGACTTGTGAGCGCCATACCCGCCGATCCTCGTACGAACCAGCTTCTCGCGGCATTGCCCGACAGCGAATGGCTGCGTTGGCAATCGCACCTGGAGCTGGTCACCATGCCGTTGGGCCAGGTGCTCTACGAGCCGGGTGCGACGTTGAGCCATGTCTACTTTCCGACGAACTCCATCGTGTCGCTGCTCTACGTCATGGAGAACGGCGCTTCGGCGGAGATCGCGGTGGTGGGGCACGAAGGCATCGTTGGTATTTCTCTGTTCATGGGCGGCGAGTCCACGCCCAGCCGTGCGGTGGTGCAAAGTGCCGGAGAAGGATTCCGAGTGCGCGCCCAGATGATGAAGGAAGAATTCAATCGTGCCGGCCCGGTGCTTCACCTGTTCCTGCGCTACACCCAAGCCCTCATTACGCAGATGGCGCAAACCGCGGTGTGCAATCGGCATCATTCTCTTGACCAGCAATTGTGCCGCTGGCTGTTGTTGAGTCTGGATCGGCTGAGCAACAACGAGCTGGTGATGACGCAGGAGCTGATTGCCAACATGCTGGGCGTGCGGCGCGAAGGCGTCACCGAAGGGGCATTGAAGCTGCAGCAAGACGGCCTCATACGCTACGCGCGCGGCCGAATCACCGTACTTGACCGATCGGGTCTGGAGAAGCGTACGTGTGAATGCTATGCGGTGGTCAAAAGAGAATACGATCGGCTATTGCCCACTACGCTCGCCACCTAGCACGCCCGGACCCCTTTTTTTCGCTATGTACGCTGCCAGACGGTTGCGGCGTCCGATTCAGCGGACACTCGCCCCATGGCGGCCACCCAGAATCATCTGATCGAATTGCTGCCGCGGGCGGCGCGGCGGACATTGCTGGCCATTTGCGAGCCCGTTGAGCTGGTGTTGTCCGACAAGCTATACGAACGCGAGGAGGTTACGCGCTATGCGTACTTTCCCGTCGATGCAACCATTTCCCTGGTGACGCCGATCGACGGCAAGCCGGTCTTGGAGGTCGGCATGGTTGGTCGCGAAGGGATGGTCGGTGCGGAGCTGGTATTGGGGGTTTTGAAGGCGCCTCTGCATACCGTGGTGCAGGGGCCGGGGAAGGCATGGCGCGTCCCCAGCCGGGCATTCCGCCGCGAATTGGCCGCCAGTCCCGCACTGCAGCTGTGTTTGAATCGGTATCTCTATGTGCTCATGGTGCAGTTCGGCGCCGCGGCCGCATGCCTGAGGTTTCACCTCATTGGTCCGCGACTCGCCCGCTGGCTGCTGATGATGCAGGATCGAGCCCATTGCGATAACTTCCACGTGACGCATGAATTTCTCGCCTATATGCTTGGCGTGCGCCGGGTGGGCATCACGGCTGCGGCAGGAATGTTACAGCGCGGCGGCCTCATCGAATATCGGCGCGGCGAGCTGATCGTGCTGAATCGCCGCGGTCTCGAGGCTGCGGCATGCGGATGCTACGCCGCGGATCAGCGTTCGTACGCAACACTCCTGCACTAGCACATCTACCTCGGCTCAGTGATGGTGACCGGTTGGTGCTCGCTTCCTGACGAATACCGGAACCGGTCAGCATCACGATCCCGATGCTAGCCCTCTTCCAGCAGTTGTTTGCGCAGAGAGCGCAATTCGCGCCGGCGCGCCGCACTGGTCTTCGGGTAGCTCAACTTCAACGCCTCAACGGCGTCGAGCACAATACGCGACACAATGAGGCGCGCGTTTGGCTTGTCGTCGGCCGGTACGATGTACCAAGGCGCATGGCGGGTGCTGGTGGCGCCCAGGCACTTCTCATAGGCCTTCATGTATTGCTTCCAGTATTGCCGCTCGTGCAGATCCGCGGCTGAAAACTTCCAATTTTTGCCGGGCGTTTCGATCCGGTCCAAAAAGCGCTTGCGCTGCTCCTGTTTCGACAGATGCAGAAAGACTTTCACGATTTTCGTGCCGTTGCGATTGAGATGTCGTTCCAGGTCCACGATGGAGCGATACCGATCGTGCCAGATGGTTTTTTCGTCCAGCAATTCGCTGGGCAAGCCTTCGGCGCGAAGAATCTCCGGGTGAACGCGGGTGATGAGCACCTCCTCAAAGTAGGATCGGTTGAATATGCCGATCTGACCGCGCGCCGGCAGTGCACGTGTGGTGCGCCACAAGAAATCGTGTTTCAGTTCCTCGGCGCTCGGGTGCTTGAAGCTGAATACCTGGCAACCCTGCGGGTTGACCCCCGACATGACATGCTCGATGGCGCCGTCCTTCCCGGCCGCGGCCATGGCCTGGAAAATGAGCAGCAGCGCGTAGCTGTTGGAGGCGTACAGCAATTCTTGTTGTGCGCTCAAATCCTTGACGTGCGCGGCCAGCAGGTCCTTGTATTGCCGGCCGGTCTTGTACGAGGGGCGGACGCGCGTCGGCCACTTCCTCAGGTCGACCTTGCTTCCCTCGTTGACTCGGAAATCGGCCGACTTGATGCGCATGCATGCCCTGTGGGAGTAAGGGATATCTGACAGCGGTTCTCTCGCGGTCGCGGACAGCATATCGCAGTGGTGGCGCGCAGTATCCAGGAGCTAACAATAAGGAATTCGACATGATTCGCCCACCCCGGCTCCGTCACTCGTTGCCGAGCATCCTGATCTCGGCGGTTATTTTTGGCGGTTGCATGTCGACGGCGGGCGCCGCGAGCTTCGAATTGCCGGCTCTCAATACTCCGCCCAGTACCGAACATCACGCCGGCAAAATAGTTTGGGCCGACCTGATCACCCCTGACCTTGCCGCCGCCGAAAAATTTTACGGCACGCTGTTCGGCTGGACCTTTCATCGCATTCGCGCGGGCAGTTCCGACTACGCGGTGGCGATGCTCGACGGCCGCCCTATCGGAGGACTGATGGAGAAGGCAATCCCGGTGGGTGAACGGCATCAGTCGGCCTGGCTGACCTTCATGGCCGTGGCCGATGTCGACGGCAGCAAGCGGGTCGCGATGGCCCACGGCGCCAAGGTACTGGCTGGCTCCCGCAGCTATCCCATGCGCGGCCGCCAGTGCGTACTGTCGGATCCCGAGGGTGCGATATTTGCCATTCTCGCCTCGAGCAGCGGGGATTCGCCGGACTATCTTCCGGTCACGGGTGAATGGATTTGGAGTTCCCTGCACGCCAAGGATGCGGGCGCTGAGGCGGCCTTCTACCAAGAACTGTTTGGCTACGATGTGTTTGAGCTGCCGAGCGACGATGACTCCGAACATCTGATCCTGTCTACCGACAACTATGCTCGCGCGAGTGCCAACTCCTTGGCGGCCGGTTCCACTCGCCGGCATCCTCATTGGTTGAATTTCGTGCGCGTCGACAATGCCGCCGACATGACCGCCAAGGTCATTGCCATGGGCGGCCACGTCTTGGTCGAGCCGCGCGTTGATCGCCACGGCGGCATGGTTGCCGTCGTGGCGGATCCGGCGGGCGCGCCGTTCGGATTGATGGAGTGGAGCGAAAGCGACACCAAGGCGGAGCCGAAATGAAAACCTTGCGCAGCCGTGGGTTGGCAACCGCTTTGGGAGCCGTGACTTTGACGACGCTCTTCGCCTGCGCCGTGACCGGGGTGGGGGTCGAAGGCAGCGCGGGATACGACGGCGGCTATTACGAACCCTCTGGCTATGACTACGGCGGCTGGGGCGGCGCCTACCTCGTGGGCCCCGGACGATGCTGCGAGCATCGCGATGATCACCATGATCGCGGTCACGACGCGCGTGGCGGGCACGACGCGCGCGGCGGTCACGACGGCCGCGGCGGGCACGCGCCCGCTTATCGGCCCGCGCCTGCCGGACGCTCGGCACCCTCGATCCCGGGGCGCTCTCGAGGGCACTAAATTTGGACCCTGGTGTACTATCGGCAAAATCTATAACGAATTGCCGGGGTTACGCTTTGCTCGACTCGATCCCACTGCCCGACGCGCGGCACACGCGACGCATCCTGCTGGCCAGCATGATAGGCACGACCATCGAATTCTATGATTTCTATATTTATGCCACGGCGGCGGTGCTCGTATTCCCACGCCTGTTCTTTCCCAAAAGCGATCCCGCCATCGCGACGCTGCAATCGCTGGCCACTTTCGCGCTGGCATTTGTCGCGCGGCCCATCGGATCCGCCATCTTCGGGCACTTCGGCGATCGCATAGGGCGCAAAACGACTCTGGTCACGGCCTTGATGACCATGGGAATTTCGACCATTTGCATCGGATTGCTGCCGACCTATGCGTCCATCGGGGTGTATGCGGCGGTGCTTCTGGCGCTCTGCCGGGTGGGACAGGGGATCGGTTTGGGCGGTGAATGGGGCGGTGCCGTGTTGCTCGCGACCGAGAATGCACCGCCCGGCAAGCACGGCTGGTACGGGATGTTCCCGCAGTTGGGCGCACCTCTGGGACTGATTTTCTCCATCGGCGCGTTCCTGCTGATCAGCAATAACCTCTCCGAGGCGCAGTTGTTCAGTTGGGGATGGCGGGTGCCGTTTTTGGCCAGCACCGTGCTGGTGGCGGTCGGCCTCTACATACGCCTGCAACTGGTCGAAACCCCGGCGTTCAAGCTCAGCGTCGCCCAGGGCGAACGCGTGCGGGTGCCCTTCGCCGTCGTGTTTGCGAAATATCCGCTGCAACTGTGTCTCGGCACACTCGGGTCCACCACCACGTTTGTCGTGTTCTATCTGGCCAATATCTTCGCACTGGGCTGGGCCACGAACTCGCTCGGATTTCCGCGTCAACAATTTCTGATCATGCAAATGCTTGCCGCGGTGTTTTTCGGCTTGATGATCCCCGTTGCAGGATCCTTGGCCGATCGCATCGGCGGGCGCGTGATGCTCATCATCGCCACCCTGTTGATCATCGCATTCGGTTTTGGCTTTCAGCCCCTGTTCGGCGCGCACCAGACGGCCGCCGTGTTCGTGTTTCTGGCTTGCGGCTTCGGCTTGAGCGGCCTTTCCTACGGCCCCTTGGGAAGCGCCTTGGCGACCCTGTTTCCGACGCAGGTGCGCTACACCGGCACCTCGCTCACCTTCAATTTCGCGGGCATCTTGGGCGCCTCGATCGCGGCGCCTATTGCGAACTGGCTGGCATCGCATTACGGTCTGGCTTTCGTCGGGTACTATTTGTCGGCAGCCGGACTCATCACGCTCATTGCTCTATTGTTCATCGGGGGTGAGAGAAAATGACTCAACACAAATTTACAATCGCCGCCTCATTGCTGTGCGCCGTTGCTTGGCTGGTCAACATGCCTGCGAACGCGGCCGATGAATACGACGCTGCGCTCAAACACCCGGGCCGCCCCGCGGCCGATTCGGCACGCGATGTGCTGGATCACCCGGCCGAGATGCTGCGGCTTGCGGGCATCAAGCCGGGCATGAAGGTCGCTGATGTGCTCGCCGGAGACGGTTATTACAGCGAATTGCTGAGCTACGTCGTGGGTCCCAAAGGCCACGTGTACCTGATCAACAATCTCGCGTTCGACAATTGGAGCCAGCCGGCGCTGAAGGACCGTTTGGCCGGCGACCGATTTGCCAACGTGACCCATGAAACCCTCGATCTTAACGACATGAAACTGCCGGCCGCGAGTCTGGACGCGATTCTGCTGGTCAAGGTGTATCACGACATGTACTGGGTCGATACCAGTCCAAAGAGTCCGTGGCCGAAGATCGACGTCAGCAGCGTGCTCGATCAATTGTCGCGCGCGCTCAAGCCCGGCGGCGTCTTATTGCTGATCGATCATTCGGCCAAGGCGGGACATGGAAAAGCCGATTCCGGCGAATTGCACCGCATTGAAGAGGGTTTCGCCGTCAAAGATTTCGAGTCGCACGGATTCAAGGTCGCCGCGAAAAGCGACTTGTTGAAAAGACCGGATGATGCGCGGGATTTGATCAGCTACAAAGGCCCCGCGGTTGGCAAGACGGATCGTTTCGTCCTGGTGTTTCACAAGACTTGACGCTCGCGGCCACGCGGAATGCTAAATCAGGCTCCCCAGCCAGCGCGCCATGGTCGCCGAATCCATGGCGCCTGATTGGCGCGCGATTTCCTTGCCCGCGCGAAACACGATCATGGTCGGGATTGCGCGGATGTTGAAGCGTCCGGCCGGCGCGGGCTCATCCTGCGTATTCAATTTGGCAAAGCGCAGCTTGGGTTCCAGCTGACGCGCGGTTGCCTCGTAGAAAGGCGCCATGGCGATACAGGGGCCGCACCACGGTGCCCAAAAGTCCACGACCACAGGCAGGTCGCTGCGGCTGATATGCTTGTCGAAATTCGCCGCGGTCAGTTCCAGCGGCTTGCCTGCGAACAGAGGCGAGTGGCACTTCGGGCAGCGCGGGGCGTCTTTGAGCCGATCGCTCGGGAGACCCACGACCGAATCGCATTGTCCGCAAACCACCTGAGTGCGCTCGCTCATGCAACCAACCTACTTCGGTTGAGCAATCAAGATCACAAAACTATCGCCCACGACCGTGGCGCGCGGCCTTGGCTGCTCGTCGGTCGCCGCGGGCGGCGGTCCGAATTGTGCGGCGGCCAGATAAATCTTGTGCGTGGCAGGATCAAGCGCCATGGTGCGGGCGCTGACCTGCGTCGTGACCGTCGCGATCACGCGATATTCGTCGGGAGAATCCTGATGGATCACGGTCAGAGTGCCGTCAATGCCGTTGGAGCTGAATACCAAGCCGAGCTCGGGATCGAACACCGCTCCATCGGAGCCCCTGCCGATGACCACCTGGGCGATGGACTTGCCCGACACCGAATCCGTCACCGCCATCACTTGATTTGCGCACACCGAGAACAATCGATGGTTGGCCACATCGAAGGCGAGTCCCGTGGGATTCGCGCATTCCTTCAGCGGCCACCTGGCTTTCACAGCGAGGGATTTGGCATCGATGAGAATCATCCGGCCCGGGGCGCTGTCGATGTTCACATAAATATGCCCGGCTTCATCCGTGACCATGAATTCCGGAGGGCCCGGCAGCGGCACGGTCGCCACGACCTGCAGTGTGCCGGCATCGATCACCGTCAGATTTGCGCTTTCGCGGTTGGCCGTAAGAATGTGATTCTGTTGCGGCTCGTAAAGAATTGCATCCGGAGAGGTTCCGGAGATCGGCACCTCCTGGATCACGCGCAGCGTATCGAGTTCGAACACCGAGACGGTGTTGGTTCGTCCGTTGCTGGTGAAGCCGCGCTTCAGCGCCGGCGCGAACGCGACGCTATGAACGCCCGCCGTGTGTGCGACGTTCCCCACCAGTTTCCCGCTGACGGTTTCGATCACATCGACACGCTCGTCGCGCGTGACGAACAGCCGGCCGCCGCTCTCTTCCAACCCCAGGTAATCCCACCCGTTGTTTCCGCCCACGCGCCATGATCTCGCCACCTTGTAATCGGCCGCGGGAATGGGCGATGTATCCGCATGCGCGATATCGGCCGCCGACAGCCACGCGCACGCAGCGAGCATGAAGAAGTTCCGCAGCATCATGGGCCTTGAAAATCCGGTGAGGGGATAGTTTACGCATGGATCGCGCGAGAAGAAATCATGCGGGACGGCAAGTGTAATTTATACATGTCGTTCGCGCCGATCCCGTGTGCCGAAGGCAGTTCTTGTCCGCATGGAGGTCGAATTGAGGGCCGCCCAAGCCTTCGCCGACCGGCACTATAATAACATTTCCATATCACCAATTACGCAAACAACACTTCACAGGAAAGCGCGCGTCACCGATGATGCGCGCACAGCAGATGTCGGCTATGGGAATACCAGGAGAGTGGGATGTTCATTCGGTCAATGGCCGCTGCGGCAGGCGTCAGCGCCATTTTCGTCAATTTGGGCAGTTCGGCCGCAACCCCGCCTGCGGTGTCGATCAGCGACAGCCGTGGGCTGGAAGAAATCGTGGTCACGGCACAGCGTCGGGAGGAATCGGCGCAAAACGTCGGCATCGCCATGTCCGTGTTGTCGGGACAGAGTCTGGCCGACAAGTCGATTGCCTACATCAACGATCTGCAAAATGCGGTCCCCAGTCTTCAAGTGGAACCCGCGTTCGGCAGCAGTCAGCCGCAATTTCGCCTGCGCGGAGTCGGGTTCATCGACTACACCTCGAACAATACCTCTCCGGTCGGCGTCAGTCTCGACGGTGTGGCTTTTGCGCTGCCGATCCAAACTCAGGGGCAATTGTTCGACATCGATCGGGTCGAGGTCCTACGCGGTCCCCAAGGCACGTTGTACGGGCGCAATACCACGGGAGGCGAAATAAATTTCATCAGCAACCGGCCCACGGCTGAAACTCATGCGGGATTCTCGCTGGAGTACGGCTCGCATAACGAAGTCAACGCGGAAGGGTTCGTGTCCGGCGCCATCGCCGATGGCTTGTCGGGGAGGCTGTCGGTTGCCACCGAACAGGGCGGCGCTTGGCAGCGCAATCGGGTGACCGGACAATCCCTGGGCGACAAGGACAAGGTCGCAGTTCGCGGACAATTGCAGTGGAATCCCTCGGAGGCTTTGAATTTCCGCCTGGGGCTCCATTGGGCACAGGATAAATCCGATGAGCAGGGTCTGTATCTGTTGAAACCCTTTCCTTTCATACCGGGCGTACCGCCGGCCGTACCGGCGGATACTTCGCGATACGCCACGGGCTGGGCGCTCAATCCGACCTTCGCCAAGCTGATCGGCATCAATGCGGACTCCAAGCCGGGGCTCAATAACAGCAACAACGGCGCCGATCTCACGGCCGACATCGATTTTGGCGGCGCCAAGCTCACCAGCATCACCGCGTACAACAAACTCATCAGACGTGAGTACGGCGATTGGGACGCCACGGAGTTCGACGATTCCGACGAATTCTTGAACAGCGATTCAACGGTGTTCTCGCAGGAGCTGCGGCTGGCATCGACGGGCGCCGGCGCTTTCCAGTGGGTGACGGGCGTCTTCTATTCCAACGAAGATCTTCACGAGAATTTTTATTCCGATCTCACCAACAGGCTTGGCGGAATTACGGTTACCACCTACGAGCAGGTCGCGAATTCGGTCGGCGTGTTTGCGCAGGGCAACTACAAAATCACCGATCAGTTCAAGGTCACCCTCGGTGTGCGCGAGGACCATGAGACACGGGAATTAAAAGGCCTGAACACCGCCTTCCTGCCGGGCGTGCCCTCATTCACCGGAGGCGCACTCGGTGGATCGATCACCTCGAATCTGCCGTCGGGCAAGTTCGAGCTCGACTACACGCCCATCGCGGACACCTTGATCTACGGCAGCATCAGCCGCGGCGTCAAGTCGGGCGGGTTCACCGCGCACAATACCTTGAACGCGCCGGCGGCTGATCCGTTTGAACCGGAGAAGCTCACCGCGTACGAGGTGGGTGTGAAATCGGACCTGACGCCCACGCTGCGCGTGGACGCGTCCGTGTTCTATTACCGCTATAGAGATCAACAGATCCTCGGCAAAGTTTTTGACGACGTCTCGCAGTCCTTCATCGGACGCTTCGTCAATGCCAATTCGCGCATCAGCGGCGG
>Ga0193726_1002622_pt1 | contig 12004 bp, 12 predicted proteins | sample H2c1metaG_FD_144928 | JGI IMG/M metagenome (GOLD analysis project Ga0193726, IMG submission 144928) | Soil microbial communities from a riparian zone of the East river system, Colorado, United States - H2c1 | ecosystem: Environmental > Terrestrial > Soil > Riparian zone | place: USA: East River... | reverse complement strand
ACTACTGGCGCGGGGGCCAATATAAAACTCGGCATTATCTATAAGCCTACAGAGTTACTGCGCCTGGGCCTTGCCATTCATTCCCCTACGTTTTATAGTCTTACCGATAAATATGATGCCTCAGTTACTGCCAATACTGAATCATACCAGGGCCTATTGACACAAAAACCGTCTGATATCCCCGGGGGAACAAGCCCTTCTGTATTTAAATACGATTTGATCACTCCTTACCGCGTTATTGGCAGCGCTTCGTATGTGCTTCGTGAAACCCAGGATGTAAGAAAACAAAAAGGATTTTTGACGATGGATATAGAATACGTGAACTATAAATTTTCTTCTTTTCATTCCCAGGATGACAATCCGGATCAATCAGCAAAGACTTATTTTAAATCCCTGAACAAAGCAATTGATAATGCCTACAAAGGGGCGCTTAATTTTCGGGCAGGTGGTGAGTTGAAATTTACAACGATGATGGTGCGTCTTGGTGCCGGCTATTATGGAAATCCTTACAAAAACATTAATGGAGAAAAAGGAAATCGAATTCAATTGAGTGGAGGCCTTGGTTATAGGAATAAAGGGGTCTTTGTGGACTTAACCTATGTGTACACGATGACAAAAGATGTGAATTTTCCTTACAGGCTTCAATATTCAAATTATTCGGGAGCAAACATAAAAGGGAATGCTGGAAATGTTTTGTTGACCGTTGGATTTAAGATATAGAGACGATTTATCAACAAATCCAAAAAATATATCGCCCCGATGGGGCTAATATTCTTTAATGGAATGCCTTTCAATTTGCTACTAATATTTAGCTCCTACGGAGCAAATAACGAGCTTCTGATATAATAATTGAATCTCCAACGGAATGCAAGTTTAACCTCGTTAGAGGCGATCTATCAGTAGTAGCAGAATATTACCGCCCCCAGAATTGAGCTCCATTAGGAGCGATTTGTTAGCCGATTGAATAGAAGCCGCGAAGTCCCTCTGGTTTTCCACGAGATGAATTTGTCTGCTGTTGGGAGGAGGCTCGTCGGGGGAAAAAAGGGAATGCTGGAAATGTTTTGTTGACCGTTACCGTGGATTCAAGATATAGATCACTTCCCCTTTATCCTTCCGAATTTATAAATAAATGGTGCCTGCCCGTTCTTTCCTTCCGTGCTGATATATAAATTGCCTTCCTTATCAAAACAAATACCCTCTGGTTGCGGTAGCAGATCTTTATCCAGGTACTCGAAAGATTTCAATTGCCCGGAGTGACTGAAACATGCAATACACTTATTTCCTTTAGTTGAAATAATGTAAAGGTCGTGGGTGGTTGGGTGGACGGCAATTCCTGAAGGGAAAAATTCTACTTTATCGGCAACAAATTTTTTAAAATCTTTTTTTTCAATAAGCAAAAAAGGATCGGCTTTTAATTTCCCTGTTCTTACATCAAATTCATATATGGCACGGGTTGATTTCTTCTCACCCGCGTCTCCGGATTCATTTTTACAAGCGATGAGAAGGTTCCCGGTTACCGGGTCAAATGCAATTCCTTCAGTGTTATTTTTTTTGTCGAGGGAAGTCTCGAACTCTTTGGATTGAATTTTAGATCTCCAGTTCCATATTTTGAAAACGGAAGCATGACTCCACAATGCATATACAGTGTCTCCGATAGCCGTAACGTCCTCGATATCAAATTTGTCCTTTTGATTTTCAGCAAAGGGAAGGTTTGCTGTTACTGCTGCATCTGAGGTCCCTAATTTTAAAAAATACAAATTGGCGTGAAGATCTTCAATAGCGAGGAGGCTATCTGCACCAAGTTTAACAATACCTGATATTTCTTTTAACTCTTTTGGTAATTTCCATTGTTGCAATGGCTTTTTCAGATTATAATCAATGGAAGTGCCGCTTTTCTTTTGCCAACTGCAAAAACTAAACAACAAACAAATAATTATGAGATATACAGTCAAGCCCAGGCGGGATCGTTTGCCAATTTCTTTCTTCACGATATATGATTAAATAGTCGGGTGAAATAGATTTGAACCAGGCGCCTATTTGTTCTTTTCAATTTTCTTCTTAGGCTCTAATGCTTCTTCTTTTCCTTTCACCGTTGTTGTCGTCTTTTTTCCACTTACGGCTTTGTGTTTGTATTTGGTGCCGTGCTGAATTTTGCTGCCCGGGTGAACCATGTTATGAATCTTATCCGAGGGAGTTGTCAAAGGTTTGGTTTTCGTTTCCTGTGCTCCTGCCGAAAAACCTATTATGATGAAACCAATCACGAGCGCTATCATTATCTTTTTCATACTGAATATCTTTACTATAAGGTGGAAAACACCATGCCAGAAAATTTAAATATGATTTAAAATCAAACTGGCCATGTGCTCCGAACCCGCATTCAACCATGTAATGTCCTTATCCTTCTTAAACCATGTCATTTGTCGCTTGGCGTATTGCCGTGTGTTTTTCCTGATTAACTCAATCGCATGATCCAGGGATATTTTCCCTTCGAGGTAATCAAATAGCTCTGAATAACCTACTGTCTGAAGGGCATTTAGGTTTTTGTATGGAAGTAATGCTGTAACTTCTTCAACCAACCCCATCCCGATCATGTTGTCCACCCTGTTATTTATATTCCGATGTAGTGCTTCCCTGGGGAGTTCCAAACCAATTTTAACAATATTGAAATTCCTGGTTTCTTTTTTTCCTTTCCTGAAATCAAGAATGGATATCCCGGTAGCTTCAACAACTTCCAGTGCCCTCATGATCCGGTGAGGGTTATGAATTTCTCCCACTTTATAGAACAGGGGGTCCTTTTTTTCAATTTCATTTTGCAACCACGGCAATCCTTTTTTTTCGTACTCTGAAATTATTAATCCCCTTATATCATTGGGCACTTCGGGTATAGTATCCATTCCCTCGCAAAGAGCTTTTATATATAAACCTGTGCCTCCGACCACAATCACTACTTCATGATTTTGAAATAACCCGGTGAGTGTTTGAATGGCAAATTGCTCAAAAAAGCCTGCGTTTATAGGATCCCTGATAGAATTGGAAGCAATGAAATGATGCTTGATAGTTTCTAATTCTTTGGCCGACGGCCTTGCTACACCAATGTTTAATTCCTTAAAACATTGGCGGCTATCGGCAGAAATGATCTCTGTTTTAAAATGTTTGGCCACCTCAATAGCTACAGGAGTTTTCCCAACGGCTGTCGGTCCGCATATTACGATGACGGTCTTGTTTTTGGCAACGGCCATTTATTTTATTTAAAAACCCCTTCCGCCAGCAGCGAAGGGGGTAAATCAATCTTTTTTTAACTGGCTTAATAGGTTTTTCTTACACTTCTTCAGTTCCCTCCCCTGCCGGTTCTTCGCCAAGGCCAAGATCCTCTTCTTCCGTTTCTTCCGTTTCTTCGCCTTCCCTCCCAAATCCTTCTCCCACTTGTGATAGGTCATATTTCTCCTCCACATCGGCAAATTTTTCTCCTAATAACCCCTTGGTGCCATACTGGCTCGGGGCAATTCCTTCCACCCTTACTGTAGCTGGGTAAACCAACCTGGGATTTTCTTCTTTTGAAACATTGATCAGCTCCACTAAAAATCCCCAATTCTTATTAAAATCGTAGTGGTAAATAAACTTTTGGTTGGGATTATGGATCTCAGAACCGATTACGGTATCCTTCATCAACAGGGGGTCAGCCTTGTATTCCTTTTCATAGATATCCAGGCTGATCTCTCTTCCTCTTTGCCAATGGTCATTACTGCGATAAAATGTCGCTTTGTGCTTACTGTCAAACTCGTAAGCTTTTAAGATCGCCTCATGAAGATCATGAAATGATTGTGTGTGCCTGATAGCGATATCACGATAAACACTATCATCTTCTTCTAAATAGATCCTGAATTTCAATATAGCCATGTGACAAATTTAAGAATTATGGTTTTTAATTTCAGGTTTTGATTTTTTAGAAACCAATCCCATTTCTTTTGCTTTCTGAAGCAAAAATTCATAGGCGGCATCATAATTATTCTCAATTTGCCCATCCAGGATGGCATCCTTGATCAGGGTTTTCAATATTCCCACAGGTTTTGAAGGAGGAATTTCAAAAATTTCCATGATCATTTCACCCGTGATCGGGGGTTGCCAATTCCGAATGCGGTCCTTTACCTCCACTTCCTCGCAGCGCTGCCATACCAATTGAAAATTCTCCAAATATTTTTTCACCTTAAACTTATTCTTTGAAGTGATATCAGCTTCGCAAAGCATCATCAAGGCTTCGATATCTTCTCCAGCATCAAACAATAGCCTGCGAATCGCCGAGTCGGTGATCTCTTCCTTGCTTAAACCAATGGGTCTTAAATGCAATTCAACGAGTTTCCTCACTAATCGCATCTTTTCATTCAGAGGTAGTTTCAGTGCCGCAAAAATCTTAGGTACCATTCTTCCTCCTGCTACTTCATGGCCGTGAAAAGTCCATCCCGCCACCTCTTCAAACTTTTTTGTAGCAGGTTTTCCAATATCATGTAATACGGCGGCCCAACGCAGCCATAAGTCATTTGTCTTATTTGAAATATTATCAACTACCTGCAGGGTATGGTAAAAATTATCTTTATGTCCAATCCCATCTTTATATTCAGCACCGACCAGTTCTACCATTTGTGGGAAAATGATTTGTAACAATCCCGTTTTATACAGCAGGTCAAATCCAAGCGAAGGTTTCGGGCTCGCGAGAATTTTATTTAGTTCATCCGTGATCCGTTCCTGTGAAATAATCGCAATACGATCGGCATTGTCAGTAATGGCCAGCAAGGTTTTTTCTTCAATAACAAAATTTAACTGGGTCGCAAAGCGAATGGCCCTCATCATACGTAAGGGATCATCGCTGAATGTCTGCAGTGGATCAAGCGGAGTTTTGATGATTTTGTTTTCGAGGTCCTTCAACCCATTAAAAGGATCGACCAGCTTTCCAAAATCGTTTTTATTGAGACTAACCGCAAGGGCGTTGATGGTGAAATCACGCCGGAGCTGGTCATCTTCCAGTGTACCAGGTATAACGTCCGGATTCCGCGAATGAGATTTATAACTCTCCTTCCTCGCGCCGACAAATTCCAGGTCAAATTCTTCCGCCTTTATATGAGCAGTTCCGTAAGTTTTAAAAACAGTTACGGGAGGTATCGGGTGAAATCTCTTGGCAACCTCGTTTGCAAGCAAAATTCCATCTCCTACACAAACCACATCAGCATCTTTCGTATTGCGTCCAATGATCTTGTCTCTTACAAAGCCGCCGATCAAATACGTTTCCATGCTTAATTCCTCCGCAGCATAAGCGATTTTTTTTAAAATGAACAACTCCTTTTCTGTGCAATTGATTTCCATTGTAACAAAGATAATGAAGGCTGCCGGAGGTTGAAGCCAGGCTATTTTCAGGGGCGAAGAATTACTGGTTTACCATCACTCCATTTTACTACGGTCGAAGGCAATGCAATATGATTGTCCTGCCGGCGATATCGCACAACATAATCAACGCCTTGTTTTATTTCTTCAGCGATTTCTCCAAAATTTTTTGGGAAAGGATGGCCTGAAATATTGGCCGAGGTGGAAACAACAGGCCCCCCAAATTTTTTTATAAGTTGTTTGCAGAATTCATCATTGCAAATCCGAATGGCAACGGTCCCGTCTTTAGCAACGAGGTTGCCTGCAAGACCTATGGCTCCCTCATATACAACAGTAGTAGGTTTCTGAACGGTACTCAAATAATCAAAGATTCCGGTACCAGGTTTTGAAACATATTTTGAAATATCATTTTTATCGGCGATGAGTACAATCAACGATTTTTCATCCGGCCTTTTTTTTAAGGCATAGATCTTTTCAACGGCAATGGCATCGGTTGCATCACATCCTATGCCCCAGATCGTGTCCGTTGGATAAAGGATGAGGCCGCCGCTTTTTAAGGCAGATACTGCATTTAATATGTCATCTTCAAATTCCACAATCAAAACAATTATATAAAATTTTTATAAACGTTCATTACTGATTCAGCGCATTTTTGTTGCGTAAATTTTTGTGCCTGTAGCCAGCCCTTTTCTTTAAGACCCTTTGCAAACGACGCATCTGTTGCGATCTTTTTCATTCCCTCAGCAATCTCTTCGGCCTGCTGTGGATTTACATAGTACACGGCATCCCCACCTACTTCCGGGAGCGAAGAAACATTTGATGTAATTACGGGTAGCCCGCTCCACAGGGATTCTAAAACTGGTATGCCAAAGCCTTCAAAAAAGGAAGGATAGATCATGGCAGTTGCCGATTGGTAAATTGCAGGAAAATCTTTCGCATTCTGAAAAGTTTTTGAATTTTTTGCTGGCTCAAGTTCAGAAAGAAAGATAATTTTTTTTTCAAGTTTGTTTTGTTTCACAAAATCTTTTACCTGTTGTTTGTATTTTCCGCCATCACCGATCACCACCAGGGGGATTTCACTTTCGTCCCGTAGGATGAAAATAGCCTTGCATACACTCAGCAGGTTTTTTCTTTCAATAATGGAACCAACATACAAAAAGAATTTTGCGGGTAGTCCATACCTTAATTGAATGATTTTTTTTTGGGCCTCGCTCAGCATTTCCGCAAAATCCGGGCTACAGCTTTGATAGCATATAATGATCTTTTCCGCTGGTGTTTTATAAAATTCAAGAATATCTTTTTTGGTTTGTTCACTTATTGCAATCACCTTATCTGCATACTGGCAGGCATATCGAAATTTTTTACTGTAAATTTTTACATCGATAGCCTGGTATTGCTTGGGATTACGTTCATGGATCAGGTCGTGGATCGTAACGATTGATTTTGTTTTTGTACCCTGGATGCCGATAGGTATCTGATGACTCAGGCCGTGGAAAAGATCGATCTTCAACCGCGCCAGGTCCTTTTTTACCCAACTGCTTCTCCATACTGAAGTAAAAAAGGTAGAAGGAAACTGGTGTGGCAATACCTCGTGAATATTCTCCTCTTCAAATTGAAAAAGATTCGATGCTTTTGGATTAAAAAGGAAATAGTCGTGCTCAGGATAATATTTTGCCAACGAATGAATGAGCGTCCGGCTATAATGACCCAGTCCTGTCTGGTTGTGGTAAGCCCTTTTTGCATCAAAGCCGATATTCATGGATCAATTATTTTTCCTTATACTTCCTGAAATGCAAATGTGGTAAAAAGGGATGAGCTTTTGGCAGCGATCAGGGCTTTTTTGATCCGATCAAAGAACAGGTAACGAATTGCAACTCATAAAAAGATATGCCTTGAAAAACCAAGACGGTATCACAATTAAAATTATTTTCGCAGCTAAAATATCTCCTGATGAAAGAATTGATCCAGGAAGCCTGGGGTAACAGAGAACTTTTAAAAGAACAGAAATACATTGATGGGGTGAAAACAGTCATTGAGGAATTGGATAAGGGGCGATTGAGAACTGCTGAACCTTCACCCAATGGATGGATCGTGAATGAATGGGTAAAACAGGCTATCCTGCTATATTTCGGCATTCAACCCATGCAAACATGGACCCTGGCTCCTTTTGAGTTCTATGACAAAATGCTTTTAAAGAAAAATTATAAAGAACTGGGTGTACGTGCAGTGCCGCATGCCGTTGCAAGATATGGAGCATATGTAGCGAAAAATGTTGTGCTGATGCCTTCTTATGTAAATATTGGTGCGTATGTGGATGAGGGCACTATGGTTGATACCTGGGCAACGGTGGGAAGTTGTGCACAGATAGGCAAAGGGGTTCATTTAAGTGGCGGTGTCGGGATTGGTGGTGTGCTCGAACCATTGCAGGCTACTCCCGTAATAGTTGAAGATGGTTGTTTTATCGGGAGCCGCTGCATTATTGTGGAAGGCGTGGTTGTTGAAAAAGAAGCTGTGTTAGGCGCAAATGTTGTGCTAACCCAATCCACAAAGATCATTGATGTAAGTAATGCCGAACCCAAAGAATATAAGGGGCGGGTTCCTGCAAGAAGTGTTGTGATTCCCGGGACTTATTTGAAAAAGTTCCCTGCGGGTGAATATCATGTAAGCTGCGCCCTGATCATTGGCCAGCGAAAGGCAAGTACCGATTTGAAAACAAGTTTGAATGATACGTTACGGGATTTTAATGTATCGGCATAGTCATTATATTTGCAATCCGCCCGGGTGGCGAAATTGGTAGACGCACTGCCTTCAGGTGGCAGCATCCGAAAGGTTGTGCTGGTTCGAATCCAGTCCCGGGCACCTTCACTTATGTTTTCTAAATGAAAAGCAAATCGTTTAAAATGGTTGCTTTTTTATTCTGCCAAAAAACAACGAACTGTTGATGATGAGATTTGATTCCAGTTCCCTGCACCCTGCTGGCGTTTGAGGCCTTTGTATTTAAATTATAAAATTGATTCTTGAAATTGTAATTTAGTTAAAAAGGAGGTGGTGAGCAAGTTTGGACCTTGCTCGACAACTCAAAAAATAACACAACGAGGTTTGGACACTTGTTGTTTCTTCGGCTCTATTTTAAATTGTTTCGCCTCCTTTATCTTTTAATCCATTTAAATACTCAATACCAATATCCGACACTCTGAACCCTTTATCAGGTAAACGAAATAACTTTCTTGTATCCAAATTAGCTTTGATGAATGCAGATGGATTTGTAAGCTTCACATTCTGCTGCATCAATAACGCTGCTGCTTCTCTTGTTTCAAAAGATTTACTTTCCTTTGTCAGCTGCAAAAAATATCCTGCGATTAAAATTTTCTCAATGTCTCTAATATTCTTTCGAAACTTCGTAAAAAATTCTCCGAAAGACACGCTACTTGAATCTACTCCCCGATCATCAGGTTCCTTGTTGGAAGATTTTATTTCTGTGTTCTTTCCATGTAGTTGAGAAATATCTTTTATTCTCTGAGCATAATCTGCTATGAGGGTTTCATAATTTTTTAGAAATTCCTCACTACCTTCTATTTCTATTTCTCTTGTACTTAGATTTATTCGGATTCTTGCTTTATCAGTCATTGGATGCTAATTTGATTTTAATGAATATTTTTTTATGAGAACTTCAGCTTGTAATATCCCTGTTGGTGATAAAAGACATTGGTTTAAGGCTGTATCAAACTCAATCAATCTACTTTTATGAAGCTTGCCTATTATTTTTCTGAAATTAGATGAGTTTTTATACTCTATCATTTCTTGAAGCTCTTCCATACCTAAGTAATTTTTTTGATACAGTAATATTAGTACCTGGTCGCTCGCTGACATATTGGGATTGAGTACCCGATTTTTACCATTACCCTTCCAAATAATGCTAATATTTTTTTTCAGAATATCTTCAATGATCGGATCACAATTATCTTTCGACTTTAACCGAATAAATTCAGACAAAACCCATTTCACTGAATCTAAGATGAGACAACAATCTGCCTTATTCGCAATCATAGTTGATATATGTGCCACTCCTCTCTTATTCCTAATGGTGTAAATCGAAAATAGAATTCTTGGAATTAATATTCGATAAGACTCGTTACCTTGGGCTTGTTCATATTGTTTCAGAACCGAGTCATGAAATTTATTGAGTGGATGTCCTATATCAATGGGAGCATTAAATAGTTCAAATTCAATAACACGCCTGGAATATTCCACAAAATGACCCGCCTCCAATCCACAAACTTTCCATTGTTCGGTGGCAAAGTTTTGTTGTATGTTTTCAAAGCTACTCAACAGTGACTTTGAAAAGGTTCCACCATATGTATCAGTTAGAGTATTTAAAATACCACTCATGCAGTTCTGTTGCTTAATGTCTGGATTAATAATTCTGCCTCTTTTATTCCTGGTCTAATAAGTTTTGCTTTCTGGCTCTTCCCTGTGCCAGAGACTAGAAAAAATCTCTTTTGGTTATTTAGATGTCGTGCGAAATTCGATGAATCGAATTCACCATGTTTTTCGCATACTTGTCTCAATTCAGAAAAGGAAACTTCTTCTATACCAATTTGTAGTTTACCCCATAAATAGAGAAGCACTAAATTAATCATGCGCTGAGTGGTAGATTTGCCATACACATCACTGATAATTTGTATTTTATTGCCTTCTATCCAAATCACAGAATTATACTGAATATCTGTTGTGGGGTGCATATCTACAACTTCAGCGTCCTCAATGCTTCTATTAACGTCCTGCCCAATCACTTTTAAATGCAGATTGGGTTTGTTTTCGATCATTTCTGATGGCGACATTTTATTGACGATACCATTTATCAAATCTTTAGATTGCATAAATATTTCCTGCACTAAAGAAGCTGGTCCTGAGATCAATATTTCAGAGGGAGTGAATCGAACAATCGCCTCGTGTGTAGACTCTTCAATCATACCTTTAATATTTTAATAGATAAAAGCGTAACGTCAAAGCTACAATTAAATTTTGCGATGTAATTTTTTTTATTTAACATTTTTTCAACTTACTTGTTCCATACATGTTGATATACGTTAAAGTACATGTCATTTTGACTAAACTATTTTAGTTAATTAAATTTATACATGCTCATAAATAATTGTTTATAAACTATTTATAAAATAATTTTTGTAATGTTTCTTACTATAAAAACCAAAAACATTATTTTAATTGTTTTTTACGTTATTTGAGCTATCAGAGCATAAATTAGTAATTTTATTGACGTTATGAAAGGTTGATCTGGCTGTCAAAGCCATTTTCACTACTGTTTTATGAAAGTTCTATACCATTTTTATTAACAGAACTACTCAACCAGCCGGTATTAGTGGTTTAATTGGGCTTTTTCAATGAAAACTTCGTTTCCGTCCGTATTCCCTAATCGGATTTCGTCATGAAGTCCAAATATTTGAGGTTATGAAGAGCAAATTTATTTTGATTCCATGTAACAGTGACGTTATGAAAGGTTGATCCGGCTGTCAAAGCCATTTTCACTACTGTTTTATGAAAGTTCTATACCATTTTTATTAGCAGAACTACTCAACCAGCCGGTATTAGTGGTTTAATTGGGTCATTTCGATGAAAACTTCGTTCCCGTCCGTACTCGCTGATCGGATTTCGTCATGAAAGCCAAGCCTCAGATGTTATGTAGTAAATAGGGCCTAATCTAGAAACACAATATGAAGTATCCATCCGGCTGGCAATTTCGTTTGTTGTACCATACTGTAGACCAACTATCAAATAAAGAATTAATCATCCTGAATAGTTTGGTGTTAGTCATTCCACTTCCTAAAGCTTTTTTGATTGAACACCAACAAAGGTGTAGAAACCCTCATATTGCCGGCAGTTTTTCCTTGGTCACTTTTTGAGAATTGCATTACTGGACCAAATTGTTTGTCCGTTTGATTTGAAGATGATATCATTTGCTTTTGACAGAAATGATGCTTTAAATTTTTCTGTTTTGGTAATGGCTCTTAATTGAATTGTCAGCTTATTCAGCAATTGGTCTCGATTCAAATTTTTGTATTCGCTTTTTGGAAGAGGGAAATACATATTTTTTGGTTCAAATTCAATATTTGCAAAAGATGTATCTCCTTTATGATACTTATTTACTCCTACTAAATAGATTATACATTTATCGGAGGATTCAAAGACCCCGAATTCATAGTTTCCAATAGATTTTCCAGGTTTCTTTTCGTCACAAATACTAAACACCCAATCTTGGATGGTTTTGAATTTTGAATTCAATCTTTCGGAGGCGGCGTCACATCGTCTTGTTCATCTACAAGGGTGACATAACTCACCTTAACCTTTCCGGATTCGGTTTTTGTTTCATTTGGCTTTTATTTACGTCCGGCTCCCCACCAATGTAAATGCACGCATCAGCCATTTCACCTAAAGTAATAGTGCTGCCCTTGAACACGCTCACACAACCACCGGAACCACGACATGTAGTTAGTGTTCGACCAAGGAATTCCTCAGCCGTGAAATCCCGGAAAGGCAATCGTTGGAGAGATATAAGTACCGGTCGAACCTGGGTCTTCAAAGCTCGGTCGAATTTTTTATAATCGGGCTCTAT
>Ga0193726_1002621_pt1 | contig 12005 bp, 6 predicted proteins | sample H2c1metaG_FD_144928 | JGI IMG/M metagenome (GOLD analysis project Ga0193726, IMG submission 144928) | Soil microbial communities from a riparian zone of the East river system, Colorado, United States - H2c1 | ecosystem: Environmental > Terrestrial > Soil > Riparian zone | place: USA: East River... | reverse complement strand
GGATCGCATGCAACATCGGCGGAGGATTCCATCACGCCTTCCCTGATCACGGCGAAGGCTTCTGCATGATCCACGACGTGGCCGTCGCCATCCGCCGCCTGCAGCGCGAGAAAAAGATTGCGCGGGCAATGACGGTGGATTGTGACGTTCACCAGGGGAACGGGACAGCCGCGATTTTCGCTGGAACTCGCACTCCGAGCGATCTTCTGCCTTCGACCGGAGCGCCCACATTGCACACATTTCCCTCCGCGAGAGCGCGCACTGCTCACGCCGGAGATGTCTTCACCATTTCGCTTCATCAGGAAAACAACTATCCCGCGCGAAAGCCGCCCTCCTCGATCGATGTAGACTTGCCCGACGGCATCGGCGACGACGACTATCTTGCCTGGCTCGACAATGCCCTCAGCTCCGGTCTCCGCCAGTTCGAACCGGATTTGCTCTGCTACGTCGCCGGCGCCGATCCCTACGGTGCGGACCAGCTCGGCGGATTGAATCTGACCATCGCTGGATTGAAACGCCGCGATGAATTGGTCTTCCGCGTGGCGCGCGCGCGGAACATTCCAGTGATGGTCACCTACGCCGGAGGGTATGCACGGCGGGTCGAAGACACGGTGACCATCCATTGCAATACGGTGATTGCGGCGAGCCAGGTGTTTGGGTGAGGTCGCTGGCAGTGCGGTCCAACCCCAGCACCGGAAGGTTCATTCGCCCACCAGTAAATCCCCTGAAACCCAGCCATCCAGTCCTATGCATCGCCAGCGGATTGCCCGTGCCCACGACGGATTTTCGGGATGCGCCTCGCTAACTGCTAAAATAACGTCTCACCCTTATGTTCGAGAATCTTTCCGAAAAGCTGCAACGTGCGTTCAAGACCCTGCGTGGACAGGCCGTCCTCAACGAAGAAAATATCGGCGAGGCGCTGCGCGAAATTCGTTTAGCGCTGCTCGAAGCCGACGTCAACTTTAAAGTCGTCAAACAGCTGATCGAGCACATCCAGGAAAAAGCCATCGGCCAGCAGGTGGCGACAGCGCTCTCTCCGGGCGAGCAGGTCATCAAGATTGTCCGTGATGAGTTGATTGCAATCCTCGGCAACGATACCGCGAAAGTGAAATTCGCCTCGCAGCCGCCGACCGTCATTCTTATGGCCGGTCTGCAGGGTTCTGGGAAGACGACCACGTCGGGCAAGCTGGCAAACTGGTTCAAGGTCGGCGGCCACCGGCCATTGCTGGTCTCCGTGGACGTTTATCGTCCTGCCGCCCGCGAACAACTCAAAGTTGTAGCACAGGCGATCAGGGCCAATATTTACGAAGGCGAAGTTGGAGAGGCCAATACCGCCACCGTCGAGCGCCTGGTCAAAGAAGCCCGCAAGGAAGCCATCATTAGTGGCTCCGATGTCCTCATCGTCGATACCGCGGGACGCCTTCATATCGACGATCAAATGATGGAGGAAATGCAGTCGCTCAAGCGGATCCTGAGTCCGCAGGAAATCCTGTTCGTGGCCGACGCCATGACTGGACAGGACGCGGTGAACTCTGCCGACCAGTTCCATAAGAAGCTTTCGATCACCGGCGTGGTGCTCACGAAGATGGACGGCGATGCCCGGGGTGGCGCGGCGCTTTCGATTCGTCAGGTCACCGGACAACCGATCAAGTTTATCGGTGTGGGCGAAAAATATGACGCCCTCGAGCCGTTCCATCCCGACCGCATTGTCTCCCGCATTCTTGGGATGGGCGACATTCTTTCCCTGATCGAAAAGGCCGAGCAGAATGTCGACAAGAAAAAAGCCGAGGAAATGGCCAGCAAGGCGCTCTCCGGTGCGGGATTTTCCCTGGAAGACTTTCGCGATCAATTGCGCCAGGTCAAGAAAATGGGCTCGATCAAGAGCCTGATGGGGATGCTGCCGAGCGTTGGTCCTTTTTCAGGCCTACAAAAGGCCGCCGACAACGTGGACGAAAAGCAGATCGACCGTGTTGAAGCCATCATCAATTCCATGACTCGCCAGGAGCGGATGCATCATGAAGTAATCAACGGCAGCCGCCGTAAGCGGGTCGCTCGCGGCTCCGGAACCAGCGTGCAGGAAGTGAACAACCTGCTGCGTCAGTACGTCCAGATGAAGAAGATGTTCAAGCAGATCGGGAAGCCCAGCTTCGCGAGAAGAATGGCCGGGATGAAGTTGCCGGGAGCGTAGGAGTCTGGTCCCGCCGCTGGGTTTTCGCTTTGCCGCCGTTCTGCGATTTTGCTGAGAGCTGACGGCTCACCCTATGAAATGGCGATCTCTCGAGGAATCCGGGCCCTCCACTGACATCCGTCCATTGCGCGAGATTTTCGCCGAGCGCAAAGAACTGATCGCAAGATACGTCCCGTCGGAGACCCAGGCCATTCACTCGCGAGCCATCACAGAACTCAGGCAATCCGGGATTTCGGATCGCATCCTCCCGATCGGCGCCAAATCTCCGGCCTTTGAACTCCAAGATCACAACGGCAAGTCAGTCTCTTCGACCGACCTCCTGGACCAGGGTCGCCTCGTAATCTGCTTCATTCGCGGACGCTGGTGTCCATTCTGCGTCGGCCAACTGGAAGCCATGAATCTCATTCTGCCGGAGATCAAAGCTGCCGGAGCGTCGCTCCTCGCCATCTCTCCGCAAACCGTGCGGCAATCTTTTTTCATGGTCGATCAACACAAGCTGCGGTTTCCCTTGCTCAGCGATGCCAACAATCAGCTCGCCCAACAATGGGGACTGGCTTACCGTGTGCCCGACGGCCAACAATCCGTTTACCAGCGCGCCATGGTGAATCTGCCATTTGCCAACGGCAACGACAGTTGGCAGCTTCCCGTCCCCGCGACCTATGTTCTGGACCGGGATCACACCGTCCTCTACGCTTCGGTCAATCCGGATTACACCGAACGCCCGGAACCCGCGGACATCCTGCAAAAGCTGGCGTCGTTCCCAGCCGGCTGAGCTCCCGAACCGAAAAGCCGGCCCTTGCATTAGTATGAATGCACTCATGGATACGCCGCTTTGGAGCGCCGACGACCAGCGTCAACGACTGATCGAGCTGACGGCCGGGACTGGCGACAACCAGACCAAAGAGTTGCCGCTGCGCCGCGACGTGCGTTCGCTGGGAATGCTGCTCGGGCGGGTCCTGGTCGAGCAATCCGGCCAGCCGTTGCTAGAAGTCGTCGAACAACTCAGGCGGCTGCTGATCAGCCAGCGCGAACAATTGCAGCCCGCCGACAATTCTGTGAGCCCGCAGATGACTGAAGCGCGGCGGATCGTCGCGGGCCTCTCGACCGACGAAGCGTATCGCGTGACCAAGGCGTTTTCGATTTACTTCGAACTGACCAACCTCGCGGAAACCAATCACCGCAAACGCAGGCGCCGTGCCGGCAAACTGCACCCCAACCAGCCCCCTCTACCCGGCTCATTTCGCGGAACCTTGCTTCGCATGCGAGAGAAAGGGATCAGCGCGAGCGATGCGCTGGCGGCGGTGCGAGAGGTTAGAGTCATTCCCGTGTTCACGGCGCATCCCACTGAGGTTGCCCGTCGAACCGTTCTGGAAAAGCGTCGCCGGATGGCGAAACATCTGGAGCGCCTCGACCGGCTTCCCTTGTCAGGGCCCGATGCCGCGTCGTTCGAGAACCTGATTCAATCTGAGATTACCGCACTCTGGCAGACCGATGAAGTCCGCGTGGAAAAGCCGTTGGTGACCGATGAAATTCGCATGGGCCTCGATCACTACGCGATGTCAATCTTTGATACGCTGCCCCGCCTCTACGCGGAAATCACGGATTCGTTCCGCGATGTTTACGGTCTCGAACTGGAAGATCGGGATGTGCCGGAACTTCTTCATTTCGGCTCCTGGATCGGCGGCGATCGTGACGGGAACCCGTTCGTCACCGCGGACTCCACGCGCGAGGCACTGCAAAGGGCGCGGAATGCAATCATCGGGCACTATATTGGCGAGATTGAGCGGGTCAGCGCCCAGTTAAGTTCGTCTTTCCGACAGGTTCCCGTTTCCGCAGAGTTGAAATCCCAATTGGCGGAATACGCAGCCCGCATCGGCGACGAGCACGCGCGCCTCGCCCGAATTTCGGAGACTGAACTCTACCGCCGCTTCATGAATTTTGTGACCCTGCGCCTGCGCCAGAGTCGCGGCGAATCCGACGAAGGAAACGGTTACAAATCTTCCTCGGAGTTCGAACGCGATCTCTTCGTCCTGCGCGACAGCCTGCAGCGCAATCGGGGACAGAGTCTGACAAAGCTACTGCTTGACCCTTTGCTAAGAAAAGTCCGCACTTTCGGATTTCACCTTTCCACCCTCGACATCCGCCAGCACGCGCGAGTGCACAAGAAATTTCTAGCGGAGATTTCCACGGAGCCTTCCGCGGGATCTTCGACCCAAGATGCTGACCTGATTGAGACTTTCGAAAGCATCGCGCGGATGAAAAAAACTTATCCCGCGGCCGCGATCCGCAATTACGTCATCAGCGGCGCGGAATCTGAGGAAGACATTTTCGCGGTCATTCGTCTGGCCCATATCTATGGAGTGCAGGTCGCTGCATCCGCCGAGGATCCCGGACTGATGCCGGTACCGCTGTTTGAGTCCATCGAAGCCCTGCGGTCCTCCCCCGAAATTATGGCCCGGGTGTGGAGCACAAAGAGCTACAAACCTCTGCTCGCCTCCTGGGGGCAGTGGCAGGAAGTCATGCTCGGCTACTCGGACTCGAACAAAGACGGCGGCATGCTCACCAGCCTTTGGGAGTTGTATAAGGCGCATCGTGAGCTGCATCGCGTGGCGCGCGAGCACCAGGTCAAGTTGAGGCTCTTTCATGGTCGCGGCGGCACCGTGGGCCGCGGCGGTGGGCCCACGCATCGTGCAATCCTGGCACAACCCGTCGGCGATTTTTCTGGCCAGCTCCGCGTCACCGAACAGGGCGAAGTCCTCAACTGGAAATATGCCGATCCTGTACTCGCGGAATGGAATTTGGAAATCATGATTGCCGCCTGTCTCGAAGCCCTCACCCGCCCTGACGGTCCGGTACTGGAATCCGACCGGCAATGGGACGCGGCCATGGAACAAATGTCGGGTGATGCGTTCGCGTTCTACCGGGAGAACATCGCCGACAATCCTGAAGTGCTGCAATATTTCGAGCAGGCAACACCCGTAAATGAACTCGAGTTTGCGCGGATGGGGTCGCGCCCGCCACGCCGCAGCGCAAGCCGCAGACTGGACGACCTCCGGGCGATCCCCTGGGTCTTCGGCTGGATGCAGAGCCGTCATGCCGTCCCGGCCTGGTTCGGCGTTGGATACGCACTCGAGCGATTTGCGGCCGGGAGCCCGGCGCAGGAAAAGACCCTTCGGGAAATGATGAGCGACTTCCCTTTTTTTTCCGACCTGATCCGTAACGTCGAACTGGCCATGGCGAAAGCCGACTTTACCATCGCCCGCCTCTATGCCGCGCTGGTAGACGACGCTGGCATTCGTGAACGAGTCTGGAAAGTGCTGGCGGGGGAATTCGAACGGACGCGGCGAATGATCCTGGCGGTGAAAGGACAGCAGGAACTCCTGGGGAACAATCCCGTTCTCTCCCGCTCCGTGCGACTGCGCAATCCCTACGTAGATCCCATGAGCCTGATTCAGGTCGAACTGCTTCGGCGCAAACGCTCGGGGACGAACACCGACGAGCTCGATTACGCGCTCGGCGCCACCATCAATGGAATCGCGGCAGGACTGCACAACACGGGATGAAGCTCGAGGGGGTCGTCGCGACTCCAGTTCGGATGCTCTGATCGCGCACGCGGTCTCGACCTCGACTCCAAATGCTTCCCGGAGAGGCCGGCGTCAGCCGCAGAATGTGGCGAGGAGGAACAACAACCGGGCGGACCCAACGCGCGCCCCCCCGGACTGAAGGCGAAGGAAACGACAAAAAGTAGAAAGAAGCGGGACGCCGCAAGCACCTTGACCGGTTCCCGCCTTCACCGACCAAGCGTCCCGAAATCTGAGGCGCTCAGTCCCTCTGGCAACAGCAAACCTTGGGCCGGTCTGCATGGCCCAAGGTTTGCTCTTTAGGCCCGGCCCAACCTAGTCGGCTTCCATGCAGATCCGCAATTGGCGCTCGGCTTCGTCGATCGCGCGGATGGCGTCGATGCGATGGCCGTGGAAATCGTGAGCGGCGTGTTCGAGGTGCGCTTTGGCATTGCGCAAGGCGTCGAGAGCTGCGTGGATCTCAGGATGCCGCTCGAAGGCCGGTGAGGTTGGAGTGAAAGCCAACATCAAGGCCATCACCGTCAAGATTCCGATCGTCTTTCTTTTCATGATCTCTCCTTGTGCTCGGTCCGACTTCAGGCTCGGACTGCCGATCTGGTGGTTTCACTAAGATGGCGTTTCTGGCGCACACGCCCGTAACCGCCTTCCCGCCCAAGCAAACGGGAGCCTTTGGGCAGATTTTACCTGCCCCGGGGAACTTCCGAACCCGGCCGTACCTGGCCGTACATATTGAGTCAACAACCTAGGGATGCGGCCGACTGGCTGGCGTGCTTGCCGAAAAGACCGTCTTCTTCAGACCGTCTGGTCAAGTCTTAAATTTAAGACGCCACCGACCGCCTCGGCTGGATTGAACCTGCGTCCCGGACAAATTAGTTGTCTGATTGGGGTACTGATCCCGGAGAAGTTCAACGACTTTGAGCAGTCTACGCCTTTGAGCGCCAGACTCGGCGAGACCCAGGCCGTGAGGAGTGGAGCGGATTGCCTCCCTTCGGCGGATCGCAAATTCTCCCGCTGCACGAATCTCAGCGCTTCGGCAAGCGACCACAACTCCACGATTCTCTGTCACATAGAAGGGTCATAACAACAAAGATGCTTCAGACAACGATGTTTCAGACAACATCCCTCATGCAACCATGGCCGACCATGCATCGTGTCCGATCATGTCCCAATCGGCCACTGATGGGAGGATCAAGCGAGCGCCCCATTTGCAGCCCGCGCTATACTGGCCATCAAAATTTGGCCCGAGAAGCGGGATGAAGACCACCAAAAGAGCTACGTCCAAACCCGGCGCCACCGGCGAACAGCAACTTGCAGGTTTTATCAACAAGTTCGATTCGAAAAACGCAGCACTGATCCGTTCAGCGCGCAAAGCGATGCGCAAACTCCTACCATCGGCACATGAACTGGTCTACGACAACTACAACTTCTTCGTCATTGGATACTGCCCCACCGAGCGACCGTCCGATTGCATCGTCTCGCTCGCCGCAGCCGCGAACGGAGTCGGGCTGTCGTTTTATTACGGAGCCTCGCTCCCAGATCCGCACAAGTTGCTCCTCGGCAGCGGAAGCCAGAACCGTTTTATCAGGCTCGAGTCGGTGGCGACGCTCGCGCATCCGGCAGTCGAGGAACTCCTTGCCGCGGCGATTGCACAGGCCAAGAGGCCCTTGCCTGCGAGCGGCAGAGGCAAGCTGGTCATTCGATCGATCTCAGAAAAGCAGAAGCCGCGCCGTAAAACGTCGGATTAGCCGGCCTTCGCGGTCAAGAAATCCCGATTTCGCCCGGAGGGTGAGGGTAAGCAGATGCAGCAGAAAATCCCGCCATCCATGAATGGATGTATGAGGATGTACGAAATACTTTTCCATTCCGATCTAGCAAATCGCAGAGGACATGCTGTGAAACAGAGGTCATCCCGGGGAAAAAATTCTTACGGCTTCACAAGTGGTTGCTCTGCCAGTTGCTTTCCATACTTTCGATAGAACTGGTTTTGAAAAAGTTCCTGCGGATCGTATTGCCTCTTCAAGTCGAAGAACTCGACGGCCTGGGGATAGGCGCGAAGAAATTGCGCCGGAGTCGCATGCAACCGGTATGGCAAGTAGTACCGCCCACCGGCCCGTATGACCGCATCCACCAGTTCTACAGTCATACCCTGCATGGCAGCCTCGCCCGCCGCAGTACGGGGCTGGCTGAAAAACATGACCAAAGCGAGCCTGTCCCCAGGGGCGTAGTTGAGAAAAGTGTCCGAGTCGGTCTTTACATCGCGCACGGTAACATTCAGAAGGTCCTCGTTGTATCTGCGTATGATCTTTCGCGCCGCAGCCAGGAACTCGCCCGCATGCTCCCGGTCCACGAAGTATTCGTGCAAAATGTCGGTGGTCTCCTCCGACCGATCCAGATACCACTCGGCACTGTCGTTCATCAATTGATTTCGAGAAAACACTTTGCCCGTGAGCTCAGGCTGGATGCTGGTTTCCGCGGACCAACGCATCTTTTTCCCGTATGTGCTGCCAGCCGAACCACGAAACACCAGGCGGGGCAGCCAATGGGAACCGGCAGCGGTGAGATGCGGAATGGGTCCACTTTCCCGGTAGAAGACATTTACGAGAACCTCATTGAACATCTTTCGGGGTGTGATGTTCATCCTGGCATACGCCATCTCGATATCCGGAGTCTTGCGAAGGCTACGAGCGAACGATTCCATGGCTCGACCAACAGACACAACCGATTGCTCAAGCCGCAATCGCTCGTTGGGCACCACTCGCAGGTTTGCATCCAGAATGACTCCGAAAAGTCCGTAGCCTCCGAGGGCTAGCGAAAACAGTTCCCGATTCTGAGTGCGGCTGCAGGCGACCACGGATCCGTCTGCTTTCATCAAGCGAAAAGACTCGACGGTCGATGCAATCGGCGGTCGGCCATATTGCCAGCCGTGGCAATTTACGCTCAGTGATCCGCCCACCGTGAACGAGTTATCCGATTGCATTACGGCAACCGATCGACCCTGCTGGTCGAGGTAGGGAATGACATCGGCCCACTTCGCCCCGGCTTGGACATGAAGAAGATTCCTGTCTTCGTCAAGCTTCATGCCCTTGAAGGGCAGCATGTTCACCGCTATGCCTCCCGGATAGATTGTCTGTCCCCCCATGCTGTGGCGGGCGCCGGCAATCGAAACGTGCAGGTGGCTCGCCTGCGCCTTCAGGAGCACCGCACGCAGCTGCTCTTCGCCCTGCTGAGGATCACTCGGAATGTCCCAGATTTCAGCGACTCGGGTCTTGTCCAGCCGGCTGACGTCATCCGCAAAACCTGGGGAAAGACGTTCCACGACAGTCCTATCCCGGTAGGCGGTTCTGATCAAATGGAAGATCGGTGGGGCCAAGGCGAGCAGAGCGATCGTTCCCACCGCGAGCACCAAGAGCCATTTGTTTCTCGGACGGGACATTCAGAGACCTCAACGGGATTGATCCGACAGTGTATGTCGGCGGCCGAAAAGCATTGCAGGCTTTTCTCAGTTGCCGTCACATCGCATCCTCGTAGGCACGGTCAAAAGGGTGTCCAAATCCGGTCGCTGCCAGTCGGTACCGGACACGTTCCGAATACCTTCCCTCTCATAAGTGATAGAGAAGAAGGACAAAACAGGTTTCCATGGTTGGGCTTCGGCGTGCTAGCTCCCGCATGCAGAGTCGCCTCAAAAAGATCTCTGCTGACCGGGCCGCTCATAAAACGAGGGATGCGACGATGACCACCTTTTTGCAGGATGTTCGCTTTGCCGTACGGCAGTTGCGCAAGAAGCCGGTATTCACATCGACGGTGCTGCTCACGCTCGCCTTGGGAATCGGTGCGAATGTTGCGATCTTTACGCTGATCAATGCGGTGCTGCTGAAGAATCTGCCGGTGAGCGATCCGAAGATGCTGGTGCGTCTGGGGGACAACAACAATTGCTGCGTGACCTCGGGTACCAGTGACAGCGGCGACTACACTCTATTTTCGACCAATACCTATCAGGAGCTGAAGAAGAACGCTCCGGAGTTCGAAGAGCTGGCGGCGATGCAGGCGGGCTTTGGATACAGACCCGTTACTGTGCGGCGCGATGGGGCGCAGAACACTGCTCGGTCGGCCATGGGCGAGTTTGTTTCCGGAAATTACTTTCGCGCGTTTGGACTGCAGCCGAGACTTGGGCGTCTGCTGATCGATGCCGATGACGTTCGGGGCGCGCCGCTTGCCGCGGTGATGAGCTATGAGACCTGGCAGCATGATCATGCGGGCGATGCTTCCGTGATCGGCAGCACATTTTGGGTGAACACCAGGGCGGTGACGGTCGTGGGGATCGCGCCTGAGGGGTTTTACGGGGATCGGCTGTCAAGTACGCCTCCGGACTTTTACCTGCCGATTGAGTCGATGCCGGTGCTGTCGAATGTTGCCTATGTTGACGAAGCGGACACGAGCTGGCTGTATATCGTCGGGAGAGTGAAGCCTGGGACCGCGATGGTCCCGCTGCAGCAGAAGTTGAGCGGGCTGCTGCGGGGGGTATTTGCATCGAGCCCACTTTATACGGGGGAGGCCGGGAAGGTGTTACGGGCGAAGGCGCACATCGTACTGACACCGGGCGGGGCCGGGATTCAGACGATGCAGGAGCAGTACGCGTCGCATCTGCGGCTGTTGATGTGGACCGCGGGAGCGGTGCTGCTGATCGCGTGCGCGAATATCGCGAACCTGCTGCTGGTGCGGGGCATGGGCCGGCGCGCCGAGATGAGTCTGCGCACCGCACTCGGGGCGATGCGGGGCCGGATCGTGCGGCAGCTGCTGACGGAGAGCCTGCTGCTGGCCGGACTGGGGGGATTGGCCGGACTGGCAGTGGCCTATGAAGGGACCCGAATGCTGATGATGCTGGCATTTCCGGGAGCGGAGAATGTTCCGATCCATGCGGACCCTTCGCTGGCGGTGATTGAATTTGCCTTTGGGTTATCGGTGGTGACGGCCGTGCTGTTTGGAGTGGCTCCCGCCTGGATCGCGGTGCAAGCGCAGCCGGCGGAAGTGTTGCGAAGTGGGACGCGGACAACCATGACAGGTGCATCGCTGCTGCAGAAAGGCATGGTGGTGCTGCAGGCGGCGCTCTCTCTGGTTCTGCTGGTGGGAGCGGGGTTGTTTTCGCAGAGCCTCCACAAACTCCAGAGTACGGATTTGAAGCTGGATTCGAACAACCGGTATATCGTACACATCAACCCGCAGGCGGCGGGCTACTCGCAGCGACAGCTGGAAGCGCTGTACCGGATGATGGAGGATCGTTTCCATGCAATACCCGGGGTGGTGAAGGTGGGGATTTCGTTGTATACGGCGATGGAAGACAACAACTGGGGGAACGATGTCCAGGTCCAGGGACAGCCGGATTTGAATGTCAATGCGTCGTTTGTCAAGGCGAACGCCGAGTACTTCGATTCGGTGGGAACCCGCGTGGTGATGGGGCGAGGCATTCGGGTGCAGGATAATTCGAGTGCACCGCCGGTGGCGGTGATAAACCAGGCGTTTGTGAGGAGGTTGTTTGAGGGTCGAAATCCGATTGGAGCGCATATTGGCTTGTCGGGCGACGGGCCGCATGCAGACTACGAGGTTGTCGGCGTGGTCGAGGATACCGTCTACCAGAGCGTGCAGTCGAAAGGCGTTCCGATGTACTTCGTGCCGATGATGCAGCGGCCGTTGAATACGAAGGAACCGATCGAGCAGGATGGTTCGCTCTACGCCGGGGCAATTGTGGTGGAGACGGTGCGGCCGATGGGCGAGATGGAGAGTCTGGCGCGCAGGACGCTTGCGGCGATCAATCCCAACCTGACGGTGGTGAAGTTTCAGCGGTTCGACGAACAGATTGCGGACCGGTTCTCTGAGGAGCGCATGATCGCGCGATTGACAACGCTGTTTGGAGGTTTGGCACTGTTGCTGGCGACGATCGGATTGTATGGAGTGACGGCATTTACGGTGGCACGGCGGACTTCAGAGATTGGAATTCGGATGGCGCTGGGGGCGGAGCGTGGGAGTGTGATCGCCATGGTCATGCGCGGGGCGATGGTGCAGTCGGCGATCGGGCTAGCGATCGGGATCCCGATCGCGTTGCTGTGCGTACGGTTTGTGAAGGCGCAGCTCTATGAGATCGCCGGGGCAGACCTGAGAGTGATGGGTGGGGCGGTGGTTACGCTCGCGCTGGCGGCTTCCATTGCCGGGCTGATTCCGGCGAGAAGGGCGGCTTCAACCGT
>Ga0193726_1002620_pt1 | contig 12006 bp, 14 predicted proteins | sample H2c1metaG_FD_144928 | JGI IMG/M metagenome (GOLD analysis project Ga0193726, IMG submission 144928) | Soil microbial communities from a riparian zone of the East river system, Colorado, United States - H2c1 | ecosystem: Environmental > Terrestrial > Soil > Riparian zone | place: USA: East River... | reverse complement strand
AATCTGCGTCGACTGCGTCTCGGCGGCCACGATCCGCGCAAAGTCTATGCCGCCTACAAAGCCGCCACCGAACACAAGGGCGGCCCCACCGTCATCCTCGCGCGCACCATCAAGGGCTATGGTCTCGGCGAAGCCGGCGAAGGCAAGAATGTCACGCATCAGCAGAAAAAACTCAACGAAGACGAACTTCGGGAATTCCGGTCGCGCTTTGGCATACCGCTCAACGACAACGATTGCATCGAGGTGCCGTTTTATCGTCCGAGCGAAGACAGCGAGGAAATCCGCTATCTTCGCTCGCGCCGCGAATCGCTCGGCGGCTACATGCCCGCCCGCAAAGTTCGTTCCCTGCCGATTGCCGCCGACCACGACGAACTTTTCAAAGAATTCTCCGAAGGCAGTGATGGCCGCGAAGTTTCAACCACCATGGCCTTTGTCGGCATGCTGCGCAAAATGCTGAAGGATGCCGAAATCGGCAAGCTCATCGTGCCCATCGTGCCCGATGAAGCCCGCACCTTCGGCATGGAATCGCTCTTCCGCACTGTGGGCATCTATTCGAGCGTCGGCCAGAAATATGAACCCGTCGACGCCGCCACGTTGCTGTACTACAAGGAAGCCACCGACGGCCAAATCCTGGAAGAGGGAATTACCGAAGCTGGTTCTGTCGCCAGCTTCATCGCCGCGGGCACTGCCTACGCAACGCACGGCATCAACACCATTCCGTTCTTTATTTACTATTCGATGTTCGGCTTCCAGCGCATTGCCGACTTCATCTGGGCTGCCGCCGATATGCGCTGCCGCGGATTTCTTCTTGGGGGGACCGCCGGACGCACCACCCTTTCCGGGGAAGGTCTGCAGCACCAGGACGGTAACAGCCACGTCCTCGCCCTCCCGGTACCCAACATCAAGGCCTACGACCCGGCATTCGCCTATGAGATCGCCATCATCCTGCAGGACGGTATCCGCCGCATGTACAAAGAAGGCGAGAGCGTCTTCTACTACATCACGGTTATGAACGAGCAGTACCCCATGCCCGCCATGCCCGGTGACGTCAAAGAGGGCATCCTCAAGGGCATGTACAAATACAAAGCAGCCGTGCAGCCGAAGGCCAAGCTTCGCGCTCAACTATTCGGAAGTGGAGCCATCCTCAATGAAGTCCTACAAGCCCAGGAAATCCTTGAAACCAAATACAATGTCTCGGCCGACGTCTGGAGCATCACCAGCTACAAAGAGCTGTACATGGACGGCAACGAGTGTGATCGCTGGAACCGCCTGCACCCGACGCAGAAGGCCAGAGTTCCCTACGTCAGTCAGCTGCTTGCCGACGCGCCGGGCGTTCTGGTGGCGGCAACCGACTATTTGAAAACGCTGCCCAACATGATCAGCAAATGGCTCCCGCGCCGCTTGGCCGCTCTCGGCACGGACGGCTTCGGCCGCAGCGAAGGCCGCCCCTCGCTTCGCGAATTCTTTGAAGTCGACGCCCGCTTCATCACCATCGCCACGCTCCATGAACTGGCCCAGGACGGCAAAATCGAAAAGTCGCTGGTCGACAAAGCCATCAACGACCTCGGCATCGACCCTGAAAAACTGAACCCGGTAACTTCATAAATCGCGCTTAGCCGAAACGAGGGGCACGCGCTGTAGCGTGTCACTCGTTTTTTGTGCCAAGCGAACGAGACTTCTGAGCCGGCACGACACCTGGGACAGGGCGCGCCAAAAACCGGTTGCAATCAGGCTTCGAGAAGAAAACTAGAGGGTGGTTTTACGTCGCTCCGCCGTCCGTTGTGCGGACTGCATCCCAGCCAGGATTTCTGCCGGTTTGATTCGCCCCGTCGCCAGCTGCGCGATCAGGGGAGCATTCGCGGCCAGAAAATCATATTCGCCCAATTCTTTTGGAAGTGCCCAAGTGGTCTGCTCAAATGTTCGCGGTGTCAGTTCCGACTCCAGGATCTCGGTTGCGAAAAATCGAATCTCCAACTCATACAAAGACGTTGCATATTTGTGCTGCACCCTTGCGATCTCAACGCTGCGCTTCAGTGTCACGCCCAGTTCTTCGCGTAACTCGCGCGCCAGTGCGGCTTCCGGCGTTTCTCCTGTTTCTATCTTGCCGCCGGGGAATTCCCACTTCAGCGGAGAAGAATCGTTGCGTCGCCGCTGCCCAATCAGCAACCGGCGATCTTCGCGTTCAATTACCGCTGCAACCACAATTCTCATCTGTGGGGCCCTCGAACAGCTCAGCGTTTCCCGGCCGGAGGTCGTTTCTCGAGCGCACGGCGGTTTCCGTGAAGGGCGTCCAGCAGTTGCCGCGCTCCGAAAATCAGCGGTGGCCCGGGCGTGTTCAGCAGCTCATCGGGTATCACGACAACCCGGCGGTCCCGAATCGCCGCTACCTCTCGCCAGGCAGCCACTTGATAACTCTTCTCCGGCTTGGACTTTGCGCCCACGGCCGCCCAAGCCAGGACAATCGCTTCAGGATTGGCGGCAGCCACAGCCTCATCGCTGACTCGTCTGCCGGCGGGAACCACCATCTTGCCGCCACAAATCTCCACCAGTTCCGCCACCCACGGGGGCGAACTGATGCGCGGATTCGGCCAGGCCTCGCAGTACACCCGCACAGGCCGGGCCCCCGTTCGCGATCGTTTTTTAATTTGGGACAACTCCGTCTGCATCTTGTGGATAAGACGAACGGCGCCCGCGTCCCGTTTCGCGATATCTCCCAAAAGCCGGATGTCTCGGTACACATCGGCGAGTGTCCGCGGATTCATCGCCAGAAAATTGACAGGTGTTTCCAGCAGTTTTGCCAAGGTCTCCGGCTTGTAGGGAACCGAGCCAACTACCAGCGTCGGTTGCAACGCCAGAAATTTCTCCACGGAATCCATGTGCCAGCAATCCCCAAGCTCGGGCAGTCCAGCGACGCTGGCCACATCCTTGCACCATTTGGTAACTGCAACCAGCAAGTGCCGCGCGCCGATTTCACATAAGATCGACGTAGCACTGGGAGCCAGCGAAACAATTCTGTGTTTGCTCTTCATGATTTGCGGGGCCGTCACTGGAATACGAGCATAACAAAACTACACCCCGGGTTTGTTCAGACAAAAGCAGGGAAACAAACCGTGCCGGGAAAGCGTGAATGGCCTTCGGCAAACTTGAAAAGCGGGCAACGTTCGTCTAAGGTGCATTCCGGAAGCCGCGAGGGTGAATTCATGCGCACAGCCATCCGTATTTTCATCGCACTATTGGTATTGGCCATGAGGGCTGCGGCCCAACAGGCCGATACCAGTCGCCAGACCGTAACCTATCAGGCCACCATCGACAATGTGAAATATGTCTACGCCGACGCTGCTCCTGTCGCCCACCTGAAAACCGGCAACATTCTTGACGCCAATTCGCTCGACTGCTTTGGAAACGCCATTAGAAAACCGGGCGATCCGTTCTCTCTGGTCAAAGGCGACAATCCATTGACTGGCCCGTTTTTTATCGATGGGGCCGAACCCGGCGATACGCTGGTGATTCACATTCTCGAACTGAAAGTGGACGGTACTCAGGGAATTGGCGCATTCGCTCCAGGTTTCGGGGCCCTGAACCAGACGAATTACACGCCCATGCTGCACACGCCGCTTCCAGAAAAAACCTGGTTTTATCCGATCAACCACGAAGACAACACGGCGACATTTCAAGCACTGGACTCCGCCTATCAAACAAGAATCCCGCTGCATCCATTCCTTGGCTGCATTGGAGTGGCTCCGGCAAACGGCGAAGCGCGCAGCTCGATTGTCCCCGCCGAATTTGGCGGCAACATGGACGCTCCAGAAGTTTCCCCCGGCAATACGCTCTACCTGCCCGTAAATGTTCGAGGGGCGTTATTTTATTTCGGCGACGGCCACGCCGTGATGGGGGACGGAGAAATTGCGGGCACCGCCATTGAAGTCCCGATGAAAGCCCGCCTGCAGTTTGAATTGATAAAAGGGAAGCACTCCATGTGGCCGCGCCTGGAAAACGACCACGAACTCATGGCCGCCGGGATCTATCGCCCGGTCGATGACGCCATCCGCATCGCCTACACCGAACTCGTTCATTGGATTCACACCGATTATGGCCTGTCCGAGCTCGACGCCTACCAGCTCCTCTCACAAGTAGGCAAAGTCCATTTGACCGAAATGGTCGACCCCAACTATGTCATCATCGCCTCCATCGACAAAAAATTCCTGCCACCGAAAAAGAATTAACCCGGAGCAAAACGGGTAGCGAGCGAGGGCCACCAGACCGTCCACCGGTTCTGCGTCATTTGCTGACGTTCGGCCCTCCGGTTGCGGCGCCCAGCTGCGTTTGCCATACTCACCGAGATGTTCTCCCGACAGGTTCTCGATCACTTCCAGAATCCCCGAAACGCGGGGGAGCTCCCTGACGCCACCATCACAATCGAAGTCAGCAATCCTGTGTGCGGTGACGTTCTGCGTATTTCCGCGATCATAGAAAATGCCCGCATCGCGCACACCCGTTTTCTCTGCCGAGGCTGCACCACCGCCATCGCCTGCAGTTCAGTTCTAACCGAAGAACTAAAAGGGAAATCGCTTCTTGAAGCAAAAGCGATCACCGCACAAACAATTTCAGCGGCGCTCGGAAATCTCCCCGCTGCCACATTTCACGGCGCGCAACTTGCCCAGGACGCCGCCCGCCAGCTTGCCGCCAGTCTCAAATAGTTTTTACGTCCGTGGCCCGAGCGCTTTGTTCATGGTGTCGGGGTCGTTCAGATTCAGGATGCAGCCCTCCTCGCTGGTATGCACTTCCAGAACCTCCGCTGCATTGGCCCACACCACCGAGCGCGCTCCGGTCTCCGGTGCAGCGGTCAGCAGCTCGTCGTACAAAGAAGAAGAAAAAATCACAGGATGCCCGCGCCGGCCTTCATAAAGCGGCAGGACGATAAGTTTGTTGGCGGAATAAAAACTCTCGATCAGGTCATGCACCAGCGCTTCGCTGATCAAAGGATGATCAATCAGGCAAAGCAAAATTCCGTCCGTTCCTGCCGGCAGACTTCGCAGCGCAGCTTGTATCGAACTGAGCTGTCCCCTCTCCCAATCCTTATTGATGACGATTTCCTCTCTGGCCAGCGGAATAGCTTTTACAATGGTTTCCGCGTCCGCGCCCAGCACCACGCGACGCACACCAATCTTAGATTGGCGTGACACATGCAAGAGATGTTCCAGAAAAGGACGGCCTTGATAGGGAAGCAGGGCCTTGGGCGAACCCATTCGCCGCGATGCACCGCCCGAGAGGATTACGGCGGCTAGCATGGGACTCCTTTCGGACTGAAAAGCGCTAGGAATTGGCCACAGAACGCGCTTCGTACTGCAATTTCTTGTGGGCTGCCGATCCAGCATTTCGCCGCACAGCAATCAATTCCGCCACGATACTAATTGCAATCTCTTCGGGCGATAGCGCCCCAATTGCCAGTCCCATGGGCGAATATACACGCTCAAACTCTTCTGGCCGATAGCCTTCGGTCTCGAGAGCTTTGTAAACCGAAAGCACTTTGCGTTTGCTCCCGATCATTCCAACGTAGCGCGCTGCGGTTCGTACGGCCCACGCCAGCACGCGCATGTCATCCTTGTGTCCGCGCGTCACAATCACCAGGTAACTCGCCGCGTTCGGCACAATTTTCTGAAAGGCATCTTCATAGGAAGTAAAAACTTCATGGGCCATGGGAAACCGTTGGCGATTTGCAAACGCTTCGCGGTCATCCACGACCACAATCCCAAATCCGGCTGCCTGCGCCGCGTTCGCCACTGCCGTAGAAATATGCCCGCCGCCAAACAAATAAATGACCGGCTGCGGCAAAATCGGTTCCACAAAAACCTCCAAAGTCCCTCCGCAAATCAATCCGCTGTCGTAGGAGGCTTCATTGTTCAAATTAAAAACCATTTTCCGCGGAGTTTCCTTCTCCATTACTTCGCGCGCTGCGGCCCAGACATCGGCCTCCACGCACCCGCCGCCAATGGTGCCGGCGATCGAACCATCCTCGCGCACGAGCATTCGCGAACTCTCAAAACTTGGTATCGACCCGTTCGTATGCACAATCGTAGCCAGCGCTCCGCGCGCCCCGGCCCGTCGCATCTTCAGAATCTCTTCAAATATATCCATCGCCTTGGCGTCTCGGGCCTTCCGTCCCTGGTCTTAAATTCGTGGTAGCGCAGCCTTCCTGTGCCTGCAGCCGGAAAACTGCAATATTCGACAGCGTATGCCCGGACTCCACCGCTGTCAATCAAGCGGGCAGTTGGACAGACCCCGCCACCAGTGTTAATTTCACACTTCAAATCTATTCCGGGAAAAAATATGAAAGCAGTCGTCATGCAGCAACACGGTGGCCCCGAAGTTCTGAAATTCAGGGAAGCCCCGGATCCGCAAGTCCGACCGGGGGAGGTCCTGGTGCGCGTAAAAGCCTGCGCTCTCAATCGCCTCGACCTCTTTGTCCGCCAGGGCTCCCCGAATGTTGCCATCCCGCTCCCGCACATAGGCGGCAGCGACATTGCCGGAGAAATCGCTGCCATCGGTTCTGAAGTCAGCACCGCAGTAGTCGGGCAAAAGGTAGTGCTGGCCCCCGGGGTCACCTGCGGCAAGTGTCTGGCCTGTGTCTCCGGCCACGACAACCGCTGCCGCCAGTACACAAATCTCGGCTACCTGATCGACGGGGGTTACGCCGAACTCGTGCGCGCCCCGGAAGTAAACTGCATCCCCTATCCGGAAAATCTCACCTGGGAGGAGGCCGCTTCCGTCGGCCTGGTTTTTCAAACCGCGTGGCACATGCTGGTCTCCCGCGCCCGGCTCGAAGCTGGCGAAGACGTCCTGGTCCTTGGCGCGGGCAGCGGCGTCGGCATCGCCGCCATCCAAATTGCCAAATTTTTCGGCGCCAGAGTGCTCACCACCGCCGGCACTGACGAAAAACTCGTGAAAGCCAAAACACTGGGCGCCGACTACGTCATCAATCACCGCACGCAAAAAATCCGTGAAGAAGTTCGTCGCATCACGAACAAACGCGGCGTCGACGTGGTCATCGAGCATGTCGGTTCCGCTACTTGGGAGCACAGCGTCGCCAGCCTTACCCTGGGCGGACGCCTGGTCACCTGCGGTGCCACCACGGGCTATGACGCCAAAGTGGATCTGCGTTTCCTCTTCAGCCGCCAACTCTCGCTCCTCGGCTCGTACATGGGCGCCAAATCCGAGCTCCACACCGTAATGCGCCTGGTCGCCACCGGTCGTCTAAAGCCGGTCGTCGACAAGATCTTCCCGCTGCAGGAAGCCGCCGCCGCCCACACCTATCTTGAATCCGGCTCACAATTCGGCAAAGTGGTCCTCGCGGTCTAGTTTCTAGCGGGACTGCTGTTGAGGACGCCGCGATCATTTGTGCTAAAATCCCCGCACCTTCCGTTCCAGGAAATCAAATGGCAACCATACCGGCCTTGAACACGCGCAAGCGCGATCACCGCTTCTATCTTTTTATCTCCATCCTGCTGGCCGCCATCGTCTTCGCCGGTTTTGCCCGCACCTTTTTCCTCAATCACTATTTCGAACGGCTCCACCTGCGCCCCATGTTCATTCTCCACGGAATCGTCTTTTCCTCGTGGATTGCGCTGGTCATCCTCCAGAGCTCCCTGATCTCCGCCCGCCAAGTCGCCATCCACCGCCGCCTGGGCTATGCCAGCATCGCCCTGGTCCTGCTCATGATTGGTTTCGCCTGGGCCATGTCCATTGACGCCGTGCGGCGCGGCTTTACGCCGACTCCGGCGGTCCCTCCGCTGCGATTTTTTGCCATCTCATTTTTTGACCTGGTCAATTTTGTTGTTCTGATCACGGCCGCGTACCTCTATCGCAACCGCGCGGAAATTCACAAACGTCTGATCCTGGTTTCCACGATCGTCATTCTCACTCCGGCAACCGCGCGGATCATGTTTCTGTTCTCGGACCAGGCGGTGCTCATCAAGGCCTACGCCTTCGATATTGCGATACTGCTGATCTGCGTTGCCTACGACGCGGTTACCACACGCCGGTTGCACCGCGCCTATCTCTACGGCGGCGGCCTGTTCATCCTGTCGATCCCCGCGCGACTGCTAATCTCCGGCACAGACGCCTGGCTGGCGTTCGCGCACCGCATCACCGGCGTCTGATTCGCGCCCCTCGCGCCAGGCCCGTCCCGCCGGCAGGGCGTTTTCGTTTTTTCGATGTTTTTCGGCCAGTTCTCCGGCGGGCAGGGTTTTCTCTCCACCTGTAAAATGACGCCAGGCGGCCGGTCGGCCCATTGGCATCCGGCCGTGCTCGGCGCTGGCCCGGACTTATGCTGCCGTGCCGTACGTGAGCATCACCACGCCGGAGGATTTGTACACCTGGTGGTTGGTGAGGCGAAGTTTGGCTCTCGCCGCCGGAGGGGGGAGCAGGGGAATTCCCGCGCCAAGGAGTACGGGAATAAGGGCGACTTCGACCGTGTCGACCAGTCCCGCTGCGAGCAGACTCGCGAAAAGAGTTCCTCCGCCAAAAAGCCAAATGTCTTTGCCGGACCCGCGGCGCAAAACGGAAAGGAATTCCTGGTACTCAGTGCCGACGATGGTTACACCGGAATAGTCGGCTGGCCGCAAGGTATTCGAGAAAACCACAGTCTTCATTCCGGGCATTTCAGCGCGGCCCGCTCCTGCCATGGCTTGAAATGTCCGGCGGCCGAGCAAAATCGTGTCGAACTGGCTAAACAGGGCGGCGAAATCAATCGCCGGATCCATGATGATCCAGTCGGCTTCTCCTTGCGGGCCGGCAATGTAGCCGTCCAAGCTCATGGCTACGGAAAAACGGATTTTACGCATGGGAGCTCCTGTTCGGCAGGGAATTTGGCAGAGTATGCTCCCGCCAGCTGGTTTTGGAAAGTGCTAGGACCAGTAACGCCCACAGAATTTGTACGTGCGGCGGGGGATGTGCGAAACTAAGGACGGCAAGTGTGTAAGCATCGAGGCCCTATGAGTACATCGCTGGGAAAGCACGTTACCCTGAGCAAACCGGATGACTTCGGTAAGCTGCTCGAAGATGAAGGCATAATTTTCACGACGCTCGACAAAGCCGTGAACTGGGCGCGCCGCAGCTCGATTTGGCCGCTGGGATTTGGTCTTGCGTGCTGTGCCATTGAAATGATGTCGATGGCCGCAGCCCGATTCGACGTCGCCCGTTTCGGCGCCGAAGTGTTTCGCCCTTCGCCGCGCCAAGCGGATTTGATGATTGTTGCCGGACGGCTTTCGCAAAAGATGGCTCCGGTGATTCGCCAGCTTTACGACCAAATGCCGGAGCCGAAGTGGGTGATTTCCATGGGCGCCTGCGCCACTTCCGGCGGCGTCTTCAACAACTACGCCATCGTGCAGGGCTGCAACCAGGTGATTCCGGTCGACGTGTACGTGCCAGGCTGCCCGCCGCGTCCTGAAGCCGTGCTCTACGCCATTCTTCAGCTGCAAAAGAAAATCGACAACGAAAAAGGTTCGTTTAAGCGCGCTCTGAACCTGGCTTAGATGTCTGGCGCGGATCGCTGCCTACCGGCACCTTGTCCCGAATCTCCATGAGCCTTCGCGCACATGCAGCCTCTATTTTCCCCCTTCTCGGTTGCTGCTTATTTTTCTGCGCGCACACCAGCAGCGAAAACGCGCGCGCGCCGCAGGCCGCACACTACCGCCTCACATGGAGCGATGAGTTTTCCGGCCCCGAGGGCTCCGCTCCTGAAGCGTCCCGCTGGACCCGTGAATTGGGCGTAAGCAAAAACGGCTGGGGAAATCACGAACTGGAATCCTATACCGACCGCGCCGTAAATTCGCAGATACGCGACGGCCATCTGGTGATCACGGCAACCAAAGAGAAGTTTGTCGGCGCAGACGGGGTGGAGATGGAATACACGTCGGCGCGGCTAAAAACCCAGCGGAAATTCAGTCAGGCTTATGGCCGGTTTGAAGCCCGAATCAAAATTCCAAAAGGGCCGGGGATGTGGCCGGCTTTCTGGATGCTCGGCGCCGATATCAGCAAAGTGGGCTGGCCGCAGTGCGGTGAAATTGACATCATGGAAAATATTGGCAACGAACCCGGTACGGTCCATGGTTCGCTCCACGGACCGAGTTCGGTTCCGAGCCGCAAGCCGGGGATCGCCACAAGTGACCTGACAAAAACATTTGCCCTTTCCCCGGACCAGAAATTCGCGGATGATTTTCACGTGTACGCAGTCGAGTGGGAACCAGCAGCAGTTCGCTTTTACGTTGACAGCACTCTCTATGCAACGTTCCATAAAGCCGATTGGCCTCCCGGTGGCGCCTGGGTTTTTGACCATCCGTTTTTTATTATTCTGAATGTCGCGGTCGGCGGCGATTGGCCGGGGCCGCCAGACAAGCGTACGAAGTTTCCGCAGCGGATGCTGGTCGATTACGTCCGCGCTTACGAGCAGCAGTAATTTATTCTTTCTTGGGAGGATTTACCGTCTTGACCAACTCTTCCGATGCAACCCGCCAGCTGGTGCGCCACGGCATCGCCACCATTGCCTACCGCGGAGCGAAAGCGGTTCGCGGCGCGCCAAATTCGTTTGCCACCTATCATATTGGGGACAAGACGCGCACGCCGACGCAAATTCTCACGCACATCGGTGATCTTTTCGCCTGGGCCCTGGCAGCGGTGCAGGGAAACGAGGAATGGCGCGAATCCACCCCACTCACCTGGCCCGCGGAAATTGAAAGATTTTTTTCCACGCTGAAGAAATTTGACGATTATCTGGCGTCGGCGCAACCCATCCAATTGAGCGCGGAAAAATTGCTGCAATCGCCGATTGCCGACTCGCTTACGCACATCGGGCAGATTGCCATGCTGCGGCGTCTGGCCGGATCTCCCATCCTCGGTGAGAACTATCTACTGGCGGAAATAACGGTTGGCCGGGTAGGAGCGGATCAGGCAAAGCCAATCGGAGAATTTGAGTAAAGCGGCCGCCGGGCTGCCTAGGCCTGCTCGTCGGTATTGCGGCGAGCGCGGTGGCGACCCCACCAGTCGTAGTTCTTTAGTTCATCGGCAGGAAGCTTCCAGGTGAATAGGCTGTCGAAGCCCGTGCGGCGATGAATCGCCAGCCAGATCAAGGTCGCCGAGGTAAGCGTCAAAAAGAAAATTGCCAGCTTGACGTCCAGCAGAAAATCCCAGTCCTCGCGGATGCGAAAATCGAAGAAATGGCTGAGCCGGCCGCCTGAAGCAAAAAAGAAAATGGCCGCGAGAAGCAAAAAGAAAAATGCCAGCAGACGCAGAAGTCCGCGCATCCCGAAGAAATAGACATACCATGGATCATGGAATTGGGAAGGTGGCGCTGGCTTGGGCTCGCGGTACATGAAGATATCCAAGAACAGTATAGGAGAAATGAGTAAAAAGCGGTGCGCCGGGGAGCGATAAGGTACACACGCGAGCGGGTCCGCCGACCGGTGACTCGCGGGGGGAGAAACGGAACTGCCCAGAGACGCGGCGCGACGGTTTTCAGGGCCGGGACCCAAGCAGCGAGTAAGCGCTACTCCTGTGTCTGAAATAATTGCATGCCAGCGCCTCCAGGCGAAACTGTAAGTGTCTGGCAGAATTGGACATACTCCGGCGTCAAATTCGGACTCGTACGTGCGTTTGAACCTTCCGATCCATAAACAACGTCAAAGAATCGATGGAGTTCGGTGTACGGCTACTTCTCGAGGAGAGAATCCGATATGCGAACAGCGAAAAGTCTCGCCTTTACCCGCTGCCTGGCGTGCGCGGCTGTATTGGTTAGCACGGCGATTCCGGCCGCTTCTTCCGCCGCCCGCAACCAGGACAACGGGTACCCGCCGCAGGGCGGGCAGCAGGAGCAGCAGCAGCAGCAGGAGCAGCAGGACGATCAGCAGGATTACCAGCCGGACCCGAACTATCAGGCTTTTTCGCCCGAAGAGCTGGACAATCTGCTTTCGCCGATCGCGCTATACCCCGATCCGCTGCTGGCGCAGGTATTTG
>Ga0193726_1002619_pt1 | contig 12012 bp, 11 predicted proteins | sample H2c1metaG_FD_144928 | JGI IMG/M metagenome (GOLD analysis project Ga0193726, IMG submission 144928) | Soil microbial communities from a riparian zone of the East river system, Colorado, United States - H2c1 | ecosystem: Environmental > Terrestrial > Soil > Riparian zone | place: USA: East River... | reverse complement strand
TCTCGCTTCCCTGGCACGGGAAGTGGGCGGCGACAAAGTGGAAGTGAGTGCGATGGCGAAGCCGACCGAGGATTCGCATTTCGTCGATGCGCGCCCGAGTTTCGTCGTCCAACTGCGCGACGCCGACGTGCTCATCGATGGCGGCGCAGAGTTGGAGATCGGGTGGCTGCCCCCGCTCTTGCAAAACGCGCGCAATCCAAAGATCGAAGTAGGCAAGCCGGGCCGCGTCCAGGCTTCACAAGGCGTCCGCCTCATGAATGTCCCCACAACCGCGACCCGTGCCGCCGGCGACGTCCACGCGATGGGCAATCCGCATTTCGTGGTGGACCCGATCATCGCGAAAACGGTCGCGCAGCACATTGCGCAATCGTTCGCCGCGGTCGATCCGCCGAACGCGGCTTCCTACGACGCGAACTACAAGAAATTCGAGGCGACGATCAACGCGAAGCTCCAGGAATGGGGGACGGCGATGCTGCCGTTCAAGGGGCAAAGCGTCGTCGCTTACCACGATTCGTGGGTTTACTTCGCGCACCGCTTTGGCTTGAACATCGATATTTTTCTCGAGCCCAAGCCAGGCATTCCGCCGTCGCCCTCCCATCTGGCGGAGGTGATCGAAAAGATGAAGGCGCAGAAGATCAAGGCGATCATCGTCGAACCCTTCCACGACCGGAAGATCGCCGAGAAAGTGGCCAGTTCGACCGGCGCGAAAGTAGTGGATTTCGCGCAATATCCGGGCGCCCTTCCGAACACGGACTCTTACGTGAAACTGATCGACGCGCTGGTTGCGCGGCTGGCCGCCGCAATGAAATGAGACCGGACGCTCATTTATCCTCCCTGGTAGGGCGAGACTCCGTCGAGCCGGTCTCGTTCGGCTCCGCAGAGCGTCGCCCTACCAATTTCAAGACGCCTAAGCCGGACGCCGCAGCGCGGCGTCCCTACCAAGGAAAAACCTAGTATGTGGGAAGTAATGTTCTGGCCCATCATGGCCTGTGTGTTGTTGCCGTGGCTGCTCGTCTATCTGGGCCTGCACGTCGTGCAACGTGGCATCATTTTCATCGATATCGCGATGGCGCAGATGGCGTCGCTTGGAATTTGCGTGGCCGTCTTGTTGCAATTCGAACCGGAAAGTCTGATGGCGTCGGTCATCGGACTCGCTGTTACGTTGATTGGCGCGGCCGTTTTTTCCGCAACCGGCAAGCGGGCGAGCCAGGTTCCGCAGGAAGCGATTATCGGGATCGCTTATGTCGTCGCGGCGGCGGCCGCAATCTTATTGTTGAGCCGTTCTCCCCACGGGAACGAAGAAATCCGCAACATGCTCGTCGGCGATATCACAGTCGTGAGTGCGCCAGAGGTTTGGAAATGTTTTGGCCTTTTCGCAGCCGTCGGCGTTTTCCATTTCATCCTGCGCCGAAATTTCATCCTGGTCTCTTACGATCGCGACGGCGCCTACCAAAAGGGCTTGCGGGTGCGCTGGTGGGATTTTCTTTTTTATGCGGCTTTCGGTCTCGTCGTCACGAGTTTCGTCCGAATCGCCGGCGTGCTCCTCATATTCAGCTATTTGATTGTGCCCGCCGTGTGCGGGATCAATCTCGCCCGTTCGCTCAGCCGGCGGCTGCTGATTGGTTGGGTCATAGCGTTGCTCGGCGGTGTGGCCGGGCTCTTCTTTTCGTATTGGTGGGACTTGCCTTCCGGCGCGGCGATCGTCTGCACGTTTGGAGCGCTGCTGATCATCGTTTCGCTGATTTCATTGTTGCGTCCGAAATCGACCGCGTAGGGGCGCAGCTCGAATGCATGCTTGTCATCCCGAGCGAAGTCGAGGGACCCCGGTGAGTCACTAGACGCATGGCCGGGTCCCTCGACTTCGCTCGGGATGACAGCGTTTCTTGTTTGCGCCGCTTCCGCCTCGACGCATCCTGACGCGTGCACTCGTTTCGTTATCATGCCGGCAGCCTGCATTGCGAAGGCGTGAACCTCGAACGCGTGGCTGAGAAATACGGAACGCCGCTCTATGTCTACAGCGCCGGCACAATTCTCGATCATTACCGCCGGCTCGACGCGGCTCTCGGGGGGATCGACCACCTGATCTGCTACGCGGTCAAAGCGAATTCCAATCGAGCTGTCCTCAATCTGCTTGCACGGGAAGGCGCGGGGTTCGACATCGTTTCCGGCGGCGAACTCTTTCGCGTTCTCGCGGCCGGAGGCGACCCGCGGAAGTGTACCTTCGCCGGAGTCGGCAAATCGCAGGAGGAAATCGAGTATGCGCTCGACCAGCGGGTCCTCAGTTTCAACGTCGAGAGCGAAGCGGAACTTGCCGCGATCGATCGCGTCGCGCGGAGCAAAGGCGTGCAGGCACCCATAGCCTTGCGCGTTAATCCCGACGTCGATGCCGGAACGCATCGCTACGTTTCGACCGGACGCAGCGAAAACAAATTCGGCATCGCCCTGGATCGTGTGGCCGAGGTTTATGAGCAGGCGGCGCGGATGCCGAACATCGCGATCCGCGGCCTGCAAATGCACATCGGCTCGCAAATCACGGACGCGGCGCCCTTCGCCGAAGCGATCGCGAAGGTCGCGCCGCTGGCCCGGGAATTAAGAGAGCGGCACTCTCTTGGGTTTTTCAGCATCGGCGGCGGTATCGGGATCGTTTACGAATCGTTGCTGGCCTCAAGGCGACGACAACCCTGCCGCTGACAATCAACGATTATGCCGCTGCCATCCTCCCTCCGTTGCGGGAGCTTGGACTTCGCGTGCTGGTAGAACCGGGCCGTGTGCTCGTCGGCAATGCCGGCGTTCTCCTGACGCGCGTCCGCTACATCAAGAAAGCCGAGCACAAGAAATTCGTGATCGTCGATGCCGGAATGAACGACTTGATCCGGCCCGCCCTTTACCAGAGTTACCATGAGATCGTCCCGGTTCGCGAAGCGCCGGAGTCGACGCGCGAGCCGGTCGATGTCGTTGGTCCGGTCTGCGAAAGCGGGGATTTTTTTGCGCAAGACCGGCTACTGCCGGAAATGAAGGAGGGCGATCTGGTCGCGCTCATGAGCGCCGGCGCGTACGGTTTCGTAATGGCTTCGAATTACAATTCGCGTCCATTGCCGGCGGAAGCGTTGGTTCAAGGGAACGAGTTTGCCTTGATTCACCAGCGACAGACCTTTGAGGATCTGATTCGAGGGGAAGTCGATTCGCCCTTCTAGCGAGCCAGCCAAGCCCATGTCTCATTTCGCCGGCCAGGCAGGTTCTCTCCGTCACAGGTTGAAAAACCTCTCCCTAGAGGAAAAAGCGTTTGTTACGGGACTCATCCTCCTGGCCGTTTTCAAATTATGGCTGGTTCACGAAGAAGAGATTTATGGCAGCGCTAATTTCTTTGATCAGGTCAACTATCTCCGGGCGGCCCAATCCTGGTATTGGGGCGCGGACTACAGCTGGACGTCGTTCGTCCGCGCGCCCGGTTATCCTCTTTGGATTGCGCTGGTCCAGACAACGGGACTCCCGCTGCGCACGGCGCAGGAACTTCTGTTCCTGGGTGGTTACGCGGTGCTTATCGCGGCATTGCGTGCTGCCGGTGCGTCGCGCTCCACCGCGCTCTTGATCTATGCCGCGGCGATTCTGCATCCGGCCAGCTTCCAGTTACACAATCAGGTGCTGTCCGACAATTTGTATGCGGCGATCCTGCCAATGGCCCTGGCAGGTTTGATTTTCGTGTTCCTGAGGTCGCGTTTGCGCGATGCGCTTTGGACCGGGGCTGTGCTCGGTGTCCTCTGGAACGTTCGAGAAGAAAGCATCTTGATCTGCGTCCTCCTGGCTGTCTTCCTCGCGCTCTTTCTTTTCCGGAGTTTCCGGAGCACTCGCTCCTGGAAAGCTGCGATCCAGGCGATTCGAAAACCGGCGATCGCCCTTTTCGGTATGCTTACGTTTCTGGTTCTGGCGGTCGACTACGCAAATTATCGCGTCTTTGATGCCTTTTCGAAATCCGAATTCTCCGCGCCCAGTTTCAAGGCCGCTTACAAGGCGCTCCTCCGGATTCAGCCGGGCAAGGTTGTCCGCTTCGTCCCCGTTTCGAAGGAAACCAGAGCACGCGCCTACGAAGTCTCCCCCACTTTTGCGAGGCTCAAACCGGAGCTCGAAGGTAAGACCGGCCAGGACTGGGAATATGAGGGACGCGTCAACCTGGGAATCAGCAATGAGATTGCCGCTGGCTGGTTTTTTTGGGCCTTCCGCGACGCCGCCAATAAAATAGGGGTCCATAAGACCGCCGCTGAGGCGAGTTCCTTTTATTGGACGATGGCTGGCGAAATCAATCGCGCCTGCGACGAGAAGCGCCTTCCATCACGCACGGTGATCTTCAGTCTCCTGGATCCTGCGACTCTGACTTCGCTCCAGTTTTTCCCGCAAGCACTTCGCCGAATCAGCACACCCTTTGTGTCTCGCTACCTGAAGTCACCGCAACACGAAGACTTCGTTCTGCGCAATTGGGAGCGGAAACTGTATGATGAAATGACCTCGCGCAGGGCGGTTTATTCACGTGTCGGGATATTGCGGGTCGCTGGGTGGGCATATCGATCCGGAGATCCAGTCAAGCTGGTCGGTTTTTGTGACGACGACGGCAACGTTGAAGCCGCTTCTACTCGGTTCTCTCCGCGACCGGACGGTCTGAAAACTTTTTCCGATTATCCGTCTGTTCCATCAAACAGCGAGTTCGCACTCTCCATGGATCTGTTTCGAATCGGCGACCCCAGTCTGAAACTGATTTTCATCACCGAAAGCGGCGCCAAACTTACCGGCTCGCTCGCTGAACTTTCGAGTGTCGAATCGCCCACTTCCATCGCAGCTGCCGCCGGTCCTCCCCTGACCTGCTTCATCGACTCCAAGGGAATCATCACACCGCCCCTAACTTTGGCGGCAGGACTGGAAGAGTTCATAGGCAAATATTACCGGAGCCTCGTAAGACTGCTCGTTTGCGCCGGAGTGTTGGCGACGCTGACGTTGATCATATGCTTTCGACGAACCGGTCTTGATCATCCCATGTATGGAGTGCTCTTGTTTTTCGCGGTGACGGTGGTGTCGCGGGCTGGATTGTTTGTCTTCCTCGATGCCACATCATGGCCGGCAAACGAGCCGCGTTACCTGTTCCCGATCATGCCTCTGTTGACCTGTTTTCTCATTTTGCTCATAAGGCAGTCGGTCCAGGTTGTGTTCGGGGCTACGATCGCGAAATCACGACCCCGCAGTTGAACGTGGAATCAGTTGACCATGACAGGCGCCCGGCGCTGCGGAACTACCGCTTGCGCGAAGAGGCGCGCCGAGCATAAATACCGGTTCCTACTTATTCGGATGAAAAAGCTCCTGATCATATCCATTCTCGCTCTGGCCCTCTCGACTCATGCGAAGGCTGCCGCGGTTCCTGGTGAATATGTTCTCCTGGTCGGCGGCCCTTCCCTGATGCAATGGGAGAAATACAAGGGCGCCGCCGCGCACGATCATTGGTGGGCGAATTTCATCCGCGCCGCGCGCATTCGCACTGAGCAGATTCGCACGCAAGCCGGCCCGGATGCGAAGATCACGTGGCTGGTTTACGGTCCCGGCTACAAGGATCGGGCCCAACAGGAAAAGCAGGACTTGTTCGCCCTCATCGGAACCGTGCGTGATGCGTTCAACCTGAAGCTCGTCTATTTTGCGAAAGGCGACGAAGTCATCAATTACCTGAACAGCGGCCAGCCGCGCGATAGCCTGAGGGTCGCTGATTTCGAATACTTCGGTCATTCGAACGCGAAATGTTTCATGTTCGATTACAGCAGCAACATCGAGAGCGCCTGCAAAGCGTGGCTGCACGAAGACGAACTAAAGAAAATCAACGGACGCATTTTTGCCCGGGGCGCTTTCGTCAAGAGTTGGGGCTGTCACACCGGCGAAAGTATGGCGAAGAAATGGCACGCCGCGACCGGCGTCCCGATGTGGGGCGTGATCGGGAAAACCCAGTACATGACAGACGAACTGCCGATCGCGGCCGGAAAAGACGACAAGTGGGTCAACCGGTGATCTGAAACGGATCGCGGCATGATGTAGTGGCGCTTCTGTGAAGCGCCGAATTGAATTGATCTTGCCGCCAAGGCGCTTCACAGAAGCGCCACTACAATTACAGCCCCTCCACAATTTCACGGAGCAATCCGGGTCCGCGGTAGATGTAGCCCGTGTAAACCTGGAGAAGCTGCGCGCCGGCTTCGAGTTTTTCTCGCGCACTCGCCGCATCGAAAATCCCGCCGGAAGCGATCACAGGCAAGCGGGAACGGGCGGCGAGCGCCCGCACAAACTCGGTCGATTTTTCTCGCAAAGGCCGGCCACTAAGACCGCCCGCTTGATCGAGCGACGTCGGAACAGCGCTGTGATCCAGCGTGGTGTTGGTCGCGATGATCCCGGCAATGTCGTTCTCTTCGCAGGTTGCGACGATCTGCTCGAGATCCGGCAGCGGAATATCGGGAGCGATTTTTAGCAGAACGCGTTTGCGCGCGATTTGGTTTTCTTTGCGAATTACGCCCAGCAATTGCTGGAGCGCAGCGTGCTCCTGCAAAGTGCGAAGACCCGGCGTGTTGGGCGAACTGACGTTGAGCACGATGTAATCGGCGAACTCGCGGAGCAAACGAAACGAGTAGAGATAATCATCCGCCGCCGCCTCGAGAGGCGTGACCTTCGATTTTCCGAGGTTGATGCCGATCGGTATTCTGGGCCAGCGGCCGCTTCCGCGCAGCCTGCGCAACCTGGCCGCGACAGCGTCCGCTCCGTCGTTGTTGAAACCCAGCCGATTGATCACCGCCTCCTGTTCCGGGTAGCGGAAAATGCGGGGCCTTGGATTTCCGGGCTGCGCCTTCGCCGTCACCGTGCCGATTTCAATGAAACCAAAGCCGAGCGCTGCCAGGGCGGGAAGCGCTACGCCATTCTTGTCGAACCCCGCCGCCAGTCCGACTGGATTGGGAAAGGTGAGGCCGAAAACCTTTCTCGGCTTCGGGGGCGGCTGAAAGGAATTGAGAGTGCGGAGCGCGAAGGGCAGGCTGGGCACGGCGCGCAGGCATCCGACCGTCAAATGATGCGCCGTCTCGGGACTCAGGGAAAACAGGATCGGCCGGAGGCGGCGTTCGTAAATGTCGGCGGCGTTCATTTCCCGATGCAGAATTGCGCGAAAAGCGAATCGAGAATCTCGTCCACGTTCTCCGCGCCGGTTATCTCGCCGACCGCGCGCAAGGCCGCCCGCAAATCCACCGCCATGTATTCCGGCGCAAGGCCGGCCTTCATCGTGGCGCGCGCCAATTCCCAGGAATCGAGAGCGCGCCGGAGGCAATCGCGATGGCGCGCGTTGATCGCGAGAGCGCTTTCCGGGCGCACTCGGTTCTGCGAAATGCGTGCAACAATCGCCTCTTCCAGGCCGTGGAGACCGTTTTCCTCCAGGCAGCAGATTCGCAAGGCCTCATGTTGTTTCCAATCGGGATGTTCCGCCAGGTCGCTCTTGTTGAGGAGCACCAGCTCGATTCGATCGATCGGGTGCTCGCCGAAGCCCGCGGGCTTTGGCCCATTGCGATCGAGGACGTGCAGGAGCAGATCGGCCGTAGCGAGCGATTTTTCCGTGCGCGCAATTCCCGCGCGTTCCAGCTCATCCGTGGAATCGCGCAGGCCGGCGGTGTCCAGCAACCGGATCGGAATGCCGCGCAGGTTTATCACTTCCTCAATTGTGTCCCGGGTTGTGCCAGGCTTTTCGCTGACAATGGCGCGGTCGTAACCGAGCAGCCGATTGAGCAAACTCGATTTCCCCGCATTGGCCGGCCCATAGATGACCGCGCGGATACCTTCGCGCAAAATTCGTCCTTGTTCGGCCGTCGCGAGCAAATCGCGAATTTTATCCCCGACGGAATCGAGACGCGCACCCAGTTTACCGCCTTCATCCGGAGCGATGTCTTCCTCCGGGAAATCGATCGCGGCTTCGACATGGGCAAGCATCTCGATCAGTTGCCCCCGGATCGCCCCGACCTCGGAGCCGAGCCTTCCTTCAAGTTGTTCGTGAGCGGAACGAAGCGCGAGATCGCTCTGGGCGCGGATCAAATCCATGACGGCTTCCGCCTGGGTCAGGTCCATTTTGCCGTTCAGGAAGGCGCGTTCCGAAAATTCGCCCGGCCGCGCCGCCCGAGCTCCGGCCTGGAAACAGGCCTCGAGAACGCGGGCCGTCACCAGAATTCCACCGTGGCAGGTTATCTCGACCAGATCTTCACCCGTATAACTGGAGGGCGCGCGATGGACAGAAAGCATGACCTGATCGACGAATCGATCCGCGTTGAAGATTTCGCCCAGATGCTGGGTGTGAGATGAAAATTGCGACGGCTTTTCCTTGCCGCGAAAAATGCGATCGGCCACGCCAAGCGCGTCCTCGCCCGAGATGCGGAGCAAGGCGATGGCGCCTTCGCCGGCCGGAGTGGAGATCGCGGCGATCGTATCGCGCGGAGTCGCGCTTTCCTCGGCCGCCTTCACGCTGGAGGGCTGGGCAACACTTCCTTTAAGGCCGCGATGCATCTCCGGTTTTGCTCCATCGTGCCGACCGAAATCCTAATCCATTCCGGCAAGTTGTAGCCTTTCAACGCCCGCACAATAATCTGTCGTTCGAGCAGCTTTCGGAAAATTCCGGCGCCGTCTCCCACCTTCACAAGCACGAAATTCGCGACGCTTGGGACGAATTCGAGTTTCATCGCCTTGAACTCGGTTTGTAAATAGGCGCGGCCTTCGTCCGTGATGCGTTTGGTTTCGCGGAGATGTTCGTCGTCGTCGAGACCGGCCAGCGCGGCGGCCTGGGCGAGGCCGCTGACGTTGAAAGGCTGTCGCGCTTTTTGCAGCACCTGAATCAGCTCAGGCCGCGCGATCCCGTAGCCAATGCGCAAACTGGCCAGACCCTGAATTTTTGAAAACGTCCGGAGGACCGCGACGTTTCGGCCGGCTCGCACAAACCGGAGCGTGTCCGGCGGATTGTCGAGGTATTCGAAATACGCTTCGTCGAAGACGACGACCACGTTTTCCGGCACGCGGTCGACGAACCGGTTGAGTTCGTCCTGGGTCGCCAAGGTGCCGGTCGGGTTATTCGGATTCGCGACGAAGATGAGGCGCGTCTTCGGTGTGATGGCGGCGATCATCCCGTCGAGATCGTGCCGCAGATCGGGACTGGGCACTTCGATCGTGCGCGCGCCGAAAACTGCCGCGACCAACTTGTAAGCGATGAAGGCATGTTCCGAGGCGATGACGTCGGCACCGCGATTGAGGAAGGCGTGGCCGAGAAACTCGATGATTTCATTCGAGCCGCTTCCGAGAATGATGTGGTCCCTGGTGCACTCGAGCCTGGCCGCGAGCGCTTCGCGCAAATAATAACCGCCCCCGTCGGGATAGAGATGAGCCGATTCCAGGGCGCCACGCATTGCCGTCAGCGCTTTGGGAGAGGGCCCGAGCGGATTTTCGTTCGAGGCCAGCTTGATGATCTCGCGGGCGTCGGCGCCGAGCTCCCGCGCGGTCTCCTCAATCGGCTTGCCCGGCTCGTAAACGGCCAGATCGCGCAGTTGAGGATTGGCGATATCCCAGATGGATAACATGCGGTGGAATCTTAGGTGGATTTTGCAAGATGAACAGCGTTGGGATGCAGCAGCACAGCAAGCCATTGAGACCGGATTGAACCGATCACGAGCATCCGCCTTCGCAAAGAGCTACGGCGCGACAAGGGAGCACGAGCACCACGCCCGCAGTCGCTACGCGCCAGCGTTGTGGGCGGGCGATTACGAAGTCAGCTTGAGGTCGAAGTGGTGCGAAGTGATATCCATGCCCCGCTTCAGATAAAAGCGGTGCGCGGCGAATCTTTGCACACCGGAATCGAGGGTGAGGTGCTCGCAACCCTTTTCCTTCGCATACTCGACCAGCCAATCGAAAAGCGCGGCGCCAAACCCGCGCGAGCGGTCGGAATCGTGCGTGACGAGATCGTCGATGTAAAGAGTGCGGCCAGAGAACAGGAGATTGAAGATGCGAAAACCCGCCACGGAACGGACGACACTGTCCAATTCCAGGAAGGCAAGCTGGTAGCCCTCCGCCTGTTGTTCCAGCACCCGCGCCGCGAAATCGATAGCCTTGATGTGCGGCCGCAGTGCGCGCATGACCGCGGAACAGCGGCCGACTTGTTCGGGCGTATCAGCGAGACCGATTCTCCAGGCGGTTTTCTTTGCTGCGGACATGACGTTTCATCGCTCGCGACGCGCCGAGATCAAGGGCTCGATTAAGGAGAAATAGCGGGCAGTTTGTAAACCGCCGCTCCTTGGCGGAACCTTGGCCCTTATGAACAGCCTCCAGTTTCTGGCCGAGACGCATATCTTCGGAATCGTGATTCATCCCTGGAAAATAGTGGGCCTGAGCGGCAGTCTCGTTTTTGGCCTGCGCTTCGTTATTCAATGGATCGCTTCAGAACGCGCCCGGAAAAGTGTGATCCCTTTTGGCTTCTGGGAATGCAGCGCTCTCGGGAGCCTGCTGATGTTAAGTTACTTCGCTATCTACCAGCGGGATTCGGTCGGTGTGCTGAGCACCGCGATGCCCCTTCCGATTTATCTGCGCAATCTCTACTTCCGTTACTCCCACCGGGAGCCGCAGCACCCCGGCAATGCCCCAAGGCCGCCGGAATAGCGCCACGCTTTACATCGGCCGTCACTGGTGCGTAAGCTCTTCTCTTCCATGATCTCCAGCGAGCAGATCATCTACCTCGATAACAACGCCACCACGCAGCTCGATCCGGCTGTGATCGAGGAGATGCTGCCGTTTCTCACCAAATATTTTGGGAACCCTTCAAGCGGCTACGCGTTCGGATCCCAAGTGCGGGGGGCGATCGATCTCGCGCGCGAGCGAGTGGCCGCGCTCCTCGGCTGTGAGCCCGCTGAAATCGTTTTCACCAGCTGCGGTACGGAGTCCAACAATGCGGCCGTGAATTCCGCGCTCCAGGTCGATCCGACCCGACAGCACATCGTCACAACCGCGGTCGAACACAGCGCGACCTGGCGTCACTGCGATTTACTCTCCAAGCGAGGCTGCCCGGTGACCACGGTCGGCGTCGACGCCGAGGGTAATCTCGACCTGGAAGAATTGGAGCACGCGATCACACCGCAAACCGCGATCATTTCCGTCATGTGGGCCAACAATGAAACCGGCGTCGTTTTTCCCGTGGAAAAAATCGCCGAGATCGCGCGGCGAAATCGCGTCCTGTTCCACACGGATGCGATCCAGGTCGTGGGCAAAATTCCGATTCGCCTCGCGGATTCGACGATCAATTCTCTTTCCCTCTCCGCGCACAAACTGCATGGCCCGAAGGGCGTCGGGGCGCTTTATGTCAGGAAGCGCTCGGCCTTTAAGCCGACGTTGATCGGCGGCAGCCAGGAGAACAATCGGCGCGCGGGCACGGAGAACGTCGCTTCCATCGTCGCGCTGGGGAAGGCAGCGGAATGCGCCGCGGCCGCGCTGGCGGACGAAGCGACCCGCGTTCGCGCCATGCGCGATCGCTTTGAAAAGACCGTGCTCGAAAAGGTGCCGGACACCTTCGTAAATGGCGATCGATCCGCGCGCTTGCCGAACACTTCGAATCTGTCATTCGCCGGCGTCGAATCGGGCGCGGCGCTCGCCATGCTGGATCGTCATCAGCTTTGTTGCTCGGCCGGTTCGGCCTGTCGGACCGGCTCGATCGAGTCTTCGCACGTTTTGCGAGCGATGAAAGTGGACGTGGATCGCGCCCGCGGCAGCATGCGTTTTTCGTTCGGCCGTTTTAACACCGAGGCCGAGGTCGACAAGGCGATCGAGATTCTGCCAACCGTCATCTCGAAGCTGCGGAGTCTCTCTTCGACGCCGACAGCGCGGGAACCGGCAGGTGTTTAGCGGGCGACGCGCTCTGGCTCGTTGAGCGAAGCTTTCAACTCGCTGACGGCGCCGACCAGTTCGCCGGCTTTTCCCGGTTTGTCGATGACCCGG